>Ga0315909_10001559_pt1 | contig 30836 bp, 29 predicted proteins | sample LakEriMetagenome_11_FD_203527 | JGI IMG/M metagenome (GOLD analysis project Ga0315909, IMG submission 203527) | Freshwater fungal communities from buoy surface, Lake Erie, Ohio, United States - Buoy 2 MA125 | ecosystem: Environmental > Aquatic > Freshwater > Lake | place: USA: Lake Erie, Ohio... | reverse complement strand
CCAGAAGCTTTAACAGTGTTACAATCTGCTACAACAAGCGCATTTGCTCGTTCAACAGAAGGCACATTTGAAGCTCCAACAAACACAAAATTTGTTGGTACATTAAACTCAGCAATGAAGATCTATGTAAACAGCTATGCTGGTACAGGCACTTCAGTGTTAGTAGGTTACAAGGGTTCTAGCGAAGCTGATGCAGCTGCGTTCTACTGCCCATATGTTCCTCTAATGAGTTCTGGTGTTGTGTTAGATCCAAGCACATTTGAACCAGTAGTAGGTTTCATGACTAGATATGGTTATGCAGAGTTAACAAACACTGCTTCATCTCTAGGTAATGCAGCTGACTACTTAGAAACAATCGGTGTTGCAAACCTATCATTCCAATAATCTTAGATTATTGTTTGATCGATTCAAAAAGCCCGCTAGTCGGGCTTTTTGTTTGGCTATGCGATAAATATATAAGTTCGCTCTTAACAGAGAGTTTATGCGGTACCCACCGCGTAGGCCTAGAACGCCAACTAAAGGAGAAAAACAAATGGGACGTCCAGTAAAATCAGTTTATTTTGGTAATCGTAATTCAGGCGGAGTAGGTGGCGAAGGCGTATTATACGCTAACGTCTATCACGTTGGTGGAGGTTATTTCTCAGCTAATGCCGCAGTTACCTTTTCAGCACCACAAATCACAGGTGGCACAACAGCTCAAGGCACAGTTACTCTAAGTGCTAACGGTAACGTTATTGCTTACACAGTAACAACAGCAGGTACAGGCTATACATCACCACCTACAATGTCAATTACAGGTGCTAACGCTAGCCCAGCATTTGGTAATGCCGTATTATTTGGCACAGGTGTAACAGCTAATGCTATTAGTATGACAGCATACATTACAGGTGGAGCATCAGCAGTTGCTAGTGACATTGTTAAACAAACAGGTAGTAAACGTTACAGAGTAACAAACGCACAAGGAACAGGCGTTGTTGCTTTAGTTGACAATGGTAGTCCTACAGCAGGTCAAGGCTATATTGGTGCAACAGACTCAGCAGGCGGTACTTACTATGTTTACAAGTTGTATGGTGAAACAGCATACTTAACACCTGATACAGGCACACAGTTTGCTGCGAATACTCACGTGCAATGGAATGTTACAACACCAGTAGCAAGCACAAGCGTAACCTTAGACAACAATTAATTTGTTTCTAATTAAAATAGCGGCTCCGGCCGCTATTTTTTTATCTATTGCATCAGTGATAAATAATAAAAACGGATGATTTAAATGGCTACAGTTAAGAAAACCAGCGGTAATTATGTTATTCAGACTCCGCGCCTAAACAATGGCAGTAATGTTACCTTAGATACTGACAATGTAATCGTAACAGGTAACTTAAGAGTCTTAGGTAATGTCACAGAGTTTATTACTAACAATACCAGCATAACCGATCGCATTATCACATTGAATTATGGTGAACCAGGCAACGGTGTAACCGGTGGTGGTAATGTATCTGGTATCGAAATTGATCGCGGTGGTTTCACTAGTGTTGATCTTCGTTGGAATGAAAACATTCAAAAATGGGAATTTACCAACGATGGCACCAATTATAGCAATATAGGTATTGCTAGCTCTACATTTGTTGGATCTAATATAGCACTGATATATGCTGAAGGTATAGTTCCTCCGGCTTATGCTAACAATGCTATTATCTATGCAGATACCGTAGAAGGTGGTCGCACTGGTGTATATGTGGTTAACAGTGATGTTGCTGGTGACGAATTGATCAGTAAAAAAAGAGCATTTGGTCTCTCATTAATATTATAGGATTAAAAAATGGCAATACAAAGCACTTCTCTTACATTAGGCCAAAGTAACATTTATGTTAGCTCTGGAAACACAGTGGTATCTGTGATGTATTTTTGTAATCAAAATTCAGCAGCCGCAAACTTAAATGTTTGGGTAGTTGGTGCTGGATCGGTTGCTGGTGGCACAAGTTCTGCGGCTAATCTTGTCTACAGAGAAGTCCAAATTGCTGCAGCTGATACTTATGTGGTTGATCTAGAAAAATTAGTATTGGCTAACGGTGATTATATTAGAGCTAATGCAGGCGGAACAGTAAATACTACAGTCAGTTACGTAGGAATCTAACATGGGCCACATGCTGAAAAACACCAGATTTAAAACAGGTAGCTATGCCCTTGGACTACCTATAGGAACCAGTGATGTTGGTCCTATGCCACCAGTTGTTGGGCAAACTCGCTGGAACTCAACTACAAACAGATTTGAATACTACACCGGAAGCAATTGGTATGCAGTTGCACACGAAGGTAATGTAACCATAGTAGCAGATAGCTTTACTGGTAATACTGGGCAAACAGATTTCAGTCCTATGAGCTATAGCTATACCGGTGGTCAAGAAGCACAGGTATTAGTGCATGTAGGCACAGTCTATCAGATTCCTGGTGTTAACTATACATTCTACGGTAATACACAGATCCATTTTACCAGCGCACCAACTAACGGATCAGCAATAACAATCATACACAATTTCGCAAGCACAGTTGCCGCCTAACTTTTCTGATAAATAGTAGAAGAAGGGGTAATCAATGGCAATTAGTCGCGTTCCTGGGTATTCGCTACTACAAGATCTAGATAGAGTAGGTACAGATCTACAGTTCACTACCAACGGCAATACACTCGTTTACATGGACTTTTCCAGCTTTTATGTTGGAATTAATACTGCCACCCCCACACAGGCGTTAGAAGTAGACGGTAATGTCCTAGTAGCCAATGGACATGTATATACAGGTGCTAACTTACAGTATGATCTAGGTAGTCAAACTAACTATTGGCGCACAGTCTACAGTGAAAATCTCTGGGGAACCTTACAAACCAACGTCCAACCAAATATTACCACAGTAGGTAATATAACCAACTTAAATATTCTTGGTAATCTTACTGTTGGGGGAGTGGCTTTTGCTAACGTAGTAACCTCAGGTAATTTAAATGCAGGAAATAATCAAATTATCTGGGTAGCTAGTCCGCTAGTTGGAACAGATGCTGCAAATAAAAATTATGTAGATACCGCAGTAGCCAACAATAGTAAAGGTAATTTAATACCCCTAGGAACACCAACAGATGGAAATCTAACTGGTAACAATGCAGCCTATCAAGGATTTTTAACTAGCACCACAGTAACTGATGCTATTGATATATTAAACTCAGTAGCACAAAATTTATTCACCAATACTTTTGTTCGCAGTGTTTCATTCTCAAGCAATACTACTGCAGGTGGTGTAGGGCAAACTATATTATTAACCATGGCGCCACAAGGCAATGTCAATCAATACGAAGTGCAATGGGGTGACGGAACATCAAATACTATATCAAGCAGTTCAACCATAACTCATACATATAATACCAATGTTGGAACACCATATACGATTATTGTTACAGCTACAAATACCAATGGTGCTAGCCCAAGCAACGTTGCAGGAGCAGTTAGGACAAATTACATAACAATCTATGCAGCTGATCCAGCATTGGGTTTTGGCTTATTTAGAGCTAATATTAGTGCAAGCCCGTTATCAGGTAATGATCTTTGGAGCATCCAAGGTAATGCCATATACCTACAAAATACAACAACCAATACTAACACAGCTACAGCAATAACCTGGAGTGTAAATTGGGGTGATGGCACTTATGCTAACGTGCCCAACAATACTTCAGCTGGTGGCGTTTTAGGACCATATGCTAACAAAACTTATAGCACAAACACAGGTAGTGGAACACTCTCAGTAAACTTAGCCTTGCTGACTAGCGATATCACTAATCCAGCTATCCTACCGCGATTTACAGCACAGACATTAAAAGTCTATAGTAATGCTCTAAGCCCACCAGCAGGACTTAATACCAAAACACTGACATTTACCGGCAGTGTTGGGACTAATGCTACATTAACAGCAGGTCCAATTGATAACACAGGTGGCACTACACTAGTTGCTGGTCAATCTGTAAGCCGCACTATAGCCACAGGTTCAACATTAATAAGTGCTAATTCGGGTAACGTAAGTTCAAGTTTTACTTGGAGCGCAAACATTGGTTATCTACAGGCAGTGGTAAATGGAGTGGTCCAAGGTAATGCGAACATAGCCGCAACAACTTCGCCAACTATCACAGGTAATCTTGGCATACTTGGATTCAGTGATTATTGGTTATTGACTTCAGCAGGTGCCTCTACTACTTTTGCTAGTTCTACTTATTATCCAGGATACTATTGGGGATTCCGTGCTAACGTTGTAGCACGTGGTGATATCATACCATTTGGTATAAATCGATTTGGATTAAATCATAGTTCAACGGGTATCACAGCAAATATTGAATTTGTCAAGGATGATGTGACCAGCGTGCCAACGATCACTGGTGGTAATGTGGCGATCAAAGCGCCAGGCACATATCGTTATATTTCAGGCGTGCCATACTTTAGTAGTGGCGGCCCACAATTATGGTTGCAAGATATCGCAATTAGCAGTTGGATAGGCCAGACCTATAATAGTGCGGCTAACATCGTGGCTATCAATACCGGAACTGTATTAGAAGGCAGTGGTAATGTGGTATTAGCTAATACACACGCCTATACAAATCTCAGCAACAGTTCTGCATCTATGTTATCTTCAGGAATACCTTTGGCAGGCACAGGTAATGTAGCGGCATACAATATCGCTAACCTCACAGTGGTTATAAATCAAGCCAGTGTTCGCAGTGTAGCTAATTTACAATTAGTAGCTACGAATGTAAATGGCACCAGCACAGCAAGAAATGTAAATACCAGACGCATCCAAGTGCATACCGCAAACCAAAGCGGTATCAGTGAAATTGCTATCAGTGCTAACACCTCAGCTAATACAAATCCCGCAGTGCGTAGCACATATTTCTTAGCCAATACCACACATACTCCTGCGTATGTGGGATCTACAAACTTCATGACAAGTCCAAATGTCTATACAGAATCTAGCGATCCAGGAGTAGCTGGCACACGCGAAGCTACTATACGCATGGGTGTCTTGCGTTATGATACCAGTGACTACGGTAATGTATTCTTGCCAGTGGGCCCTAATCGTTCTGGAGACGGCACAGGCTTCCAATATTTTACCATGGGCTTGCAACGCAGTGGTGTGAGTGGATTTAATCTACATCTGGTAGCACCAAGTGGTGTGGCTGGTGTGTGGGTAGCCGCACCGGGCACATTTATTGACCAAACCAGTGGACTAAATGGTTGGTTAGATGCTACAACAAGTTATGCTGGATCTGGTCGCCCTGGATCAAACACAGGTGCAGGTGGCAATGGATCAAACGGTTGCGGAACTGGTGCCTTAGTTGCTGCCAACGTAGCCTTAAGTGGAACATTCGCAGTTACATTAGGTAACGTGAGTTTATCCTCAGCGACTAATAACGTTGCCTTAGTTAGAATTGCCTTAGCAAGTGGACAAACAGTATCCACATTGGCGGTGTCATAATGCCTATACAGAACGCATCAGATAGTCAAAAAGTAGACTTCCTTTGGAAGAAGATAGTCTATGGTGCAGCTAAAACTGACATAGCTGGCAACATCGACGCCACACAAGAACCATACGCAAGTCCATTACTAATCCGTGGTGATAGGATCTGGCAAGATTCTGTTAATATCCCTACAGTTATTCCCGGCAGTAACAGTGCACCAGTCACAGTATATACAACCAGTCTGCCAGTTGAATGTACCAGCGCAGCAGGTATTCCAACTCCGACATTGACTTGGATAACAGGAAGGACTAACTGGGTACCTCCGGAATTTGGATCAACGTATCAGGTAAAAGTCTATATCAGTCCTAGCGGACAAGCAGGTAATGTATTAACTAAAGGCACACAGGTATTCGCCACAGGCACCGGTAATAACGACCTATGGGTGTTTGATTATCAATCAGGTATCTTAAATTTTAATAGCAACAATACACCATACGGTGGAGCTAGTCCTATTAGCTTTACCGGTAATAGTGTTTACATCAGCGGTGCGGTATATTCTGGAAACATAGGATTACCTACATCTAGTAACATTGGTAATGCTATTTTAGGTTATTTCTCATTCAACGGAAATACTATATCATCGGTCCAGCCCAACGGCAACATTGTTCTCGATCCACCAGGCACAGGCACAGTATTGTTTGCTGGAACCAGTGCAGTAGGATTACCTAGTGGCGACGATTCTACTAGACCATTGTATCCAGAAATCGGATACACAAGATATAATACCAGTCGACAAAGTATAGAATACTATGATGGTAATACATGGTTAGCACCAGGTGCAGCTACCATCAGTAGCGAAGTTATCAATCCAGACGGTTCAGCAAACACCTATACACTGGGTTCAAATACCACTGTAGACAGTGTATTGGTCAGTATCAATGGTACTTTGCAACAACCTATATACTCTTATAACATAGTAAATAACAATCAGATTACGTTTACAGAAACACCACTTACCTCAGACGTAATTGAAGTTCGTTTCATCGCAGTGAGTGCGACATCAGTATCGTCATTACGTTATGGTCCTGTAACAGCAGTAGCACTTGATCTAGCAAACGTAAACGTAACAGGTAATGTCTTGCCAAGTGCTAACGTTACATATAGTTTAGGTAGCGAATCTCTACAATGGAAAGATTTATGGGTCAGTGGTAATACAATTTATATTGGTGGATCAGCACTGACAGTAGCCAATGGACAACTATCAATTGGTGGTAACACAGTTGGATCAGCAGTAACTTACAGTAATGTAAATGTCAAAGCCTATACCGAAACAATGGGATTTGCTAATTATTCAAATGTCAATGTAGCAGCCTATACACAAACACAATCATTTACAAATTATAGTAACGTAAATGTTGCCGCCTTCGTAACTACAAACGGATTAACTAATTACAGTAATGTTAATGTGGTGGCTTATACACAGACACAGAGTTATACTAACTATTCAAACGTAAACTTATCAGCATATTTAGGCGGCGCAGTTACGATCGGCGGTAATTTAACTATCCAAGGTAATTTGTTTGTCAATGGTAATCTAACAACTATTAATGCTAACAATCTAAATATCAGCGATAGTTTGATTTATCTGGCTGATGATAATCCTGCAGACACTTTAGACATTGGTATTGTGAGTTCATTTACTAATCCGGCATATCAACACACTGGATTTGTCCGTGATGCCTCAGACGGAGTATGGAAGTTATTTGCTAATGTCGTAGCTGAACCAACGACCACAGTTGACTTTACAAATGCCAATTATTCTAGTTTACTAGCTGGCAATTTATTGACTACCAATGATGCGAGAATTGGTGGAAATACACTGTTTACTAACAATGGGTATAAAACATTAACACTCGGCGGATCAAGCGGCGGTGGGTGGTTACAATTCTTAACCAATGGTAGTGCTGGCCCTTACATCTATAATACCAGTCAAAATTTAGTATTATGGACCGATGGCGGCAATCCTAAAATCACATTAAATAATGCTGTTGACAAAAGCATAGAAATACTCAGCGCCAATGTTGATATAGTGTCAGGCAATGCTCGAGTTTCTGGTAATTTAACAGTTACAGGTGACATCTCAGCCAACGTATCTGGATTTTCAATTGGTTACAGAGATTTACCACAGATCTCTGCGGCTAATATAACACTAGCACTATCAGATGCCAGCAAACATTTTTATGCTAATACAAGTGCTCCAACAACTATTACTGTGCCTAGCAATGCTAATGTGGCATTTCCAATTGGAACTACCATTGTATTAGTAAACAGGGGTAGTGGTAGTATAACCATACAAAATCAAGGTGCAGGCGCTCCATTCCTTTATCTCGCAGGCAACGCTACTACAACGACCTCGAGAACTCTGCAACAGTATGGTATGGCAACATTGGTCAAAACCGAAACTAATTTATGGTTCATTAACGGCACCGGATTACTATAATGACTGGCGTTATAGCAATGATGGCAGCTGGTGCACACAGTAGAGGTGTAGTTACATTAACTACAGGACCCGTGCAGGAAATATTTGCGACTAGTTTAGGCAGTAGAAGTGCAACCATCACGTTAGCAGACGGTAATATAGTGACTGGATCTTATATACATTCAAATGATAATCAAGGTCTCCGTTACAGATCATTGACTGCGGAAAATTCAAGCCTCGTGTATGGATCACAACAGACATTCTCTCGATCTACTTGTGGAGGAGAAACTATCGAAGTAAGTTTAGCTGCAAGCAATATTGTAAATGGAAGGCAGATGTCGCATGCTGAGGATGGTACTAACTCATATTCGGGTAGCATAAATTTATATTACAAGACACTTGCGTTGTCCTACTATAATACTTTGGTATGGGGGAATGCTACACAATCGTCAACAGTCCAGTCGGGTTCTTGGGTAGATGTGCCTAATACACTAGTAACAAAGGGATCTACTGTAAACATAATGACAGGTCAGAGTTATTTTGTTGGCGGCGGCGCTTGCGGTCGTATGTCTTATGCAAGTATTAACCATTTTTTATGGTATAGATCATTAACGGTGTCTTAATATGTTTGTTCTATATGATAAGAGTACTGGATTTGTAAGAGTAACATGCACTGAAAATCCTGTCGTAAGTTGTAAATTAGTAACAGATTGGCAAGATAATTATATCTTAGAAGATTTTCCATATACTGATATTATAAATTTACAAGAATATTTTGCTAAAGTTGAAAATAATAAACTAAAGATATTAGGTAGAATAGATGACCTACAGATTAGAGGATTGCAACATAGGTATGACGGATTTAGTCCGTTATTTGAAGGAGAATAAACATGTTTGTTATATCGTGTAGAGAAACAGGATGTGTTAAACTAACTTGCACTGAAGATCCAAGAAATGCTATGGAGCTAAATCCAAACTTAGATGAACACTTTGACGTGTTAGAGTTTGATGACAATAATGATTATACTGGTAAGCATTTAAAAGTAATAGATGGAGCTTTAGTAGATTTAGGATATATAAGAGACATAGAAAACACAGTTGCAGAAGATTGTAACAACTGCCCATCACTTACATAATTACTTGCTTAAGCCAATAGAAAATCCAAACCTGTATAAATACTAGTAACAACACACATCACGCCCTAGGGGAATATGGAACCGCAGGCTCGAAAATAGTGTAAAAATTATATTATTGCGGAGCATTCCATGTCAGCACTGACCAGAATTTTAAATAATCAGATCTTTAACCAGACGATTATAGCTAGCCAAAAGATCCAACCTGGATCTATCACAGGCACACTGTTTGCTAGTAACGTTACAGTACCGGGCGATTTATTAATCGCAGGTAACTTGTTCGTCCTAGGCAGCAGCCAAACTACTACCATAGCATCTACTAATACCTATGTTAACGATCCGTTAGTTGTATTAAACAACGGGTTCGCTGGCACAAACACCTATGATGAAGGTCTGATCTTTAATCGTGGCACAGCAGATAACAAAGCATTTATCTGGAGTGAAACATTCAAAGAATTCCGTCTGATAACCACTGCTGAAGCAGGCACTACTTATGGTAATGTTAACGCTATAGGATTAGCTAATCTTTCTGTAGGTAATTTTATCGCTACAGGAGTTTCGACTCTAGCCAACGCTGTTATAAGCCAAGTCACAGCGACCACAGCTAATATTTCGACTATCTATGGCGATACTCTAAACATCGCAGGCAATGTCTTATTGGGCTTAACACGTGCGGCAGCTATTAATTCAACTCCCATAGGTAATATCGCAGCATCAACAGGTGCGTTTACTACACTATTTGCCAGCGGTCAAGTAAACTTCTCTGCTAACACAGCTTCTACAAATACCGGAACAGGTGCGTTAATAGTCAATGGTGGTGTTGGTATTGGTGGTAATCTATTCTTAGGTGGTAATCTAAACGTTATCGGTAATAGTTTTGTTATTAGTTCTAACTCAGGTGTATTCTATGGTAACGCTGTGGGTGCTGGTGCACTGTATGCGGGCGTTATTGGATATACTCCGCAAGACTTTACTACCATACAGTCTTCAGGTAATGCAGACAATTACATACAGATTAATCTACAGAACATCAACAGCGGCCAGAACGCCAGCAGTGACTTTGTAGCAACAGCCGACAACGGAACACAAACAGATACCTTTATTGACATGGGTATCAATAGCAGCACCTACAATGCCGCTGGATATGAACTAAGCAAGCCTAATGATGGTTACTTGTATGTGCATGGTAATCTAACCACAGGTGGCGGTAACTTAGTATTAGGCACTTGGCATGAAAATGATATCGTATTTGCTACTGCGGGTTTATCTACTCCTAACGAACAGGCTAGATTTAAAAATAATGTTGGCTTGATCATATCTAGAACCACAGCGTCTACAACTACAACGTCTGGCGCATTACAGGTAGCTGGCGGTGCTGGTATAGCTGGTAATCTAAATGTCGGTGGCAATCTAGTAGTTAACAGTCCTACGCTCCTAAATAGCTCGTTAACTTCAACTGGTATAGTTACATTTAACAACACAACTAACTCAACCGAAGCAGGTGCTACCAGTGGCGCTCTAAGAGTAGCAGGCGGTGGTAGTATCGCTAAAGACCTTTGGGTTGGTGGCAATATCTATGCAAGTAACATCTTTGGTGTTACACATCAGATCATCACAGTCCAAGATCCATTGGTTTACTTTGATGCGGCTAACACATTCCCATACAACTATGATATTGGTTTCTACAGTAACTTCGTAGGACCTAATCCAATTGACAACACAGGCAATGCGTATCAACACAGTGGTGTGGTCCGTGACAATAGTGACAACACATGGAAGTTCTTCAGTAATGTTCGTTCAGAACCAGATGGAACTGCTATTACATTTGACAGCGACACCATCTTTGATCCGATCCGCGCTGGTAATCTAACATTAACTTATACTCAAGATTCAACATCAGCCACCACAGGTTCATTTAAAACAGCTGGTGGTGTGGGCATTGGTGGTAACATATTCCAAACTGGCACACGATTAGAAACATCAGCAAGTAACTTCTTGCTATTAAATACACCAACGACTATTGATGCGTTTGGTCAAGGTTCTACTATTAATTTAGGTAGCACAAGTGGCACAGTAACTATCAAGAATCCAACTATAGTTGGTGCTAGCCTAACACAGACATTATTTGATAGTGTAGCTACTACGATTAACTTTGGTAGAACTTCTAATATTACCTTAGGTGCATCAAGTGGTGTAACCACAGTGCAAGGTGGTGCTAATATTCAAGCAACTACAGCCAGCACTAATGCAGGCACAGGTGCTCTAAAAGTCCAAGGTGGTGTTGGTGTTCGTGGTAATTTAAATATCGCAGGTGACCCCACTGGTATAGCCTACAGTGGTCGTGGTGGATTAACTGTAGGTCTTGATGTAGCTGGTGGAACTCTATACCCAGAAAATCTCGCACAGTTTACAAGCAATGCTAATAGTTTCTCAAGAGTCAGCATTCAAAATATCAGCACTCAACAAGCGGCTACTTCAGAATTTGTAGCACTTACTAACAATGGTAGCAATACTGCTGGGTTTATAGCCACTGGTATCGCAAGTATTAATTTTAATTCTGTAGGACAGTTTGCAAACTTAGTATTACCAGGCGATGGATATGTCTATACATCTACGGCTAACTTAGTGATTGCATCCGCAGGCGGAAAAGACTTACAGTTGACATCAGGACTTAATGCGGCTGGAGTTATCATAAGTGGCGCATTTGGAAATGTTGGAATCCAAACTGCGATTCCATCAAGTTCTGAAACCACTGGTGCATTAACCACACGCGGCGGCGTTGGTATTTTAACTAACTTATATGTCGGTAAAGGCGCTACGATAAACAGCACTAACGGTATAGAAGGATTCACAGTTAAGAGTTCAACATCAGGCAACGTGGCGATTTTCGCTAACGTAGTTGGAACTGGCGGATCAACAACAGAAACAGTAATCATTGGTGGTGGTAATCTAACAGTCCAACCTGGTGCAATATTGAAGGTTGGCGGCTCGACATCGATGATGGTTCCAGTTGGCCCAACAGGCGCACGACCAAGTAGCCAAGGTGCTAATGACGTAGCAGGTATGCTGCGCTTCAATTCAACAACCACAACGTTGGAATTCTATGATGGTACAGATTGGAATGTTGCAGGTTCTGTATTTACGGTAATTAGTAGTCGCCAATTCTCTGGTAATACAGCTGGCGGATTTGGTAATGTTGACGGAACAAACACTAATTTTACATTACAATCTGACGCAACTACAGCAGGAACCATTATCAGCATCAACGGTGTGATGCAATTCCCAACACTAGCCTACTCTGTTACTGGTAATGTGCTAACATTTACAGAACCACCTGCACCAGGTGACGTGATCGATGCACGTGTGCTTACAACAACATCAACAGTAAGTTCTATTACCAATGGTAATGGTATCAATCAATTGGTTGCAGATGATGACGGTACGGCACAATGGACTGGCACTAGCGATGGCGGCACAGTGCGTCGAACATTAGTGGATGTAGCTGGTGATTTCAACTTCCAAAATGGCACTGATATAACATATACACAAACAGCAGTGAATATCGCTGCCAATAACACACCATATGTTATCGCTACACGTAGCCAAACAACATTTACCAGCGGTAAATTGATTGTTACAGCCAAGAGAGGAACAGGAGCCACTGGTAACGTAGAAACATATGAAGCTCAGGTTATCACAGATGGTGCTGGCAATGCTTATATTTCCACATATGGTGTAGTTAACAACGGTTATGCCATGGGTGAGCTTAGTGCTAATGTCCTAGCTGGCAACGTTCAAGTTTACTATACTGGTGTTATTGCTGCATCTGTAGTGCAGGCCAACGTTAAATGCTTTGGCACTTACATTCTATAATGGATGATCAATGCTAAAAATTGCTAAGAGTTATCGAAAAGATTATACTGGTGAAGATATAATCACCGAGCGAAAGAAAGAAGGAAACCGTTGGTATGAAACTGTAGAAACAGTTCCTAATGCAGTTACCAATAATCAAATTTCAAATCGTGCGGTGGTTATTGGTAACAGTCCTACTAGACTAGATTTTAATCTACAGAATTTAAAAAAGCCCATGGGTTTATTAGGTGCCACGACCCTGCAGAGTTATGGTTGTAATGCACTATATAGAGATTTTACTCCGGATTTTTTAATCGCAGTTGGTAATGAAATAACTAAGGAATTATCTACCAGCGAATATATAAAGAATAACATAGTCTATACCAACGCTATACATCTATTAGAATATCCAAATAAATTTTATCTTATTCCTTACAATCCCTATGCTGATGCAGGAACCACAGCAGCATATATAGCTGCATTTGATGGGCATAAAAAAATCTATCTATTGGGATTCAGTGAACAAGATAGTGCAGGACAAAATTTTAATGTCTATGCCGGCACCAACGGATATGATGAAATAGAAACAGAAGTTGCTAGCGATAAATGGATACAAAATAGATTAGAGTTATTTACTCTGTATGATGATGTTGATTTTGCTTGGGTTACTTTAACTGGCAAATCACCAGTTCCAGAAAGCCACAAATACTGCACGAACTTCCGACAAATATCCTACAGAGCTTTTGTTTTAGAGACTGATCTATAATACTGTTTCTAAAGTCTTAATCTTATCAATCACAGCTGAAAAATTAATAGTGCGCCATACTCCTGGGTGTAACGGTCTAGGATGATCTTCTAGACGGACCCAACAATATCCACGATGTTCATAATTCAAGGTCGGAGTGAATTCCTCGTCTACGGGAATTAGAAAAGTATTATAGCTGAAATGTCCATTATCGCTGGTAAATTTTTCAATGGGTATAACTTTGACATCAACAAAATCATAACCAAGTTCTTCGCTGAGTTCTCTGTGCAGTGATGATAGTAGCTGTTCACCAGTGTCAATCTTGCCTCCAGCTAGTCCCCAAGTGCCACTATATTTGCTGGTATCGCGTAATAGAAACAAATAACGACCTGTAGATGTCGCGTAAATAAAAGTTCCTACTCCTTCTATATGACCAGAGTCCAAAGCCCTTCCTTGTATTCGCCTTCCCAGCTTTTTACCCATTGAGTGCCTGTCCATTTGTATTGAGTACCTGTGGTTAGATTACTTACATATTGTAGCGTAGAATCGCTCTGACTGTCAAATGAAACAGTCCAATTGGTGCCATTATATTGTATGATGTCGTTGGCATGTGCTACAAGATCTTGTCCATTAGTGCCTCGCCATGCGATGGGTCCTCCACCATTTGGTGTGTTTAAGCTGCCAATATCATCTAGTATTAGGTATCTAGTATTTGCGGCCGGATTAGTTATGCTGGCATTAACAGTGACCTTAGTTGGATCGATGATGGCATCGATAGCAGTTAAAGTATTTCCGGGAGTAGTGTCAACGTCCACATTAAAAATTAACAAACTATTATCAGTTGGATGATAGCTGATAGTGCCAATCACCTCAGTAATACCATCCTCTTGTAACAGCCTGACTTGGCTTATACCATTTTTGATATAGCCATAAACATTAATTAGGTTTGGCCAACTGTCTCTGGTGCCGACTTTGGTTGGTGTGCTCAGCGTTGGTTCACGTGGTGTTTCGACATCTTCCATTTTCAATAAGGTCAGCTGATTACCAATTAGTAACACACCATACATCAGAGGAGTAAAATATTGTCTCGTGCCTAGTAGATTAGTATCATTTAAAACTGCATCGCTGAGATTACCATCTGCATCATGTATGCTGGCAATGATTTTTTCGATAACACCAAGTTTCTTAACCTTAGCAGGAGGACTGATCCATACAGGCAATTTAAATGTTAGTGTAGCAACATCAATATTATTCTCTGTTCCAATTGGCACGCTACGACTGGTCCATGTTGGGCTTTCTAAGTAAACAATACTTAAACTTGTCCAATCGATATAGTTGTCTGTTGACTGTATTTCCATTCCAGGATTGAACAATACCATGAGCTGTTCTAATAATTGCAATTTCTGTTTGGTATTGCTAGTCCAGATATCTACTTTTAGATCGATAGTGTATGGCACAGGCATGCTACGCTCGATAGTAAAAGCATTACCCTGTCGATTTTCAAACTCTTGTGTGTCCTCATTATAGTAGCGTTGTCGTATGCTCATCTTGCCAACGAATGTGGGATCTTGCACACGGTCTCTATCATATGTAACACCATTGATGTAAACGGTCATAGCAGGAGTTGTTGGTAAGGCATTTTCACTCATGTTATTGATGATTGCCGCAACCTGTCGGCTACCGTCGCCATAATAAACAGGCACACGCTGTAGGGTTTTATTACCCTCTCGATCCTGACCAAATTCAACCTGGAATCCAGATATCATGCGTATGAATTGTGCTAGGAAACGCTCGATCTGTGCATCATAAAAATATTGTTGTAAGGCTGCCATTATATGTTATCCGCTGAAGGACGTAGAGCTTGGCTTAAGCTCTGACGTTCATTGATCACATGTTCGTAAACTGTGTATTCTAGTAGATCACCATTGACATAGGTATTACCTACTGTGATCCTAATATTGCCACTGCTGTTACTGATAGTATTTGTGATCTTAATACCATTGATATAAGTTTTAGCACCATAGGTGCTGACATAAGGAACCTTGACTACTATGTTACCTGTAGTAACATTCCATGACAATGTCCAAGCATTAGCCGCAGGTGTATATGCACCACTGCTGATACGTATAGCGTCCCAGGCAACACTGTTGCTCATGAACTTGTTGGTATCATTTATGAATCCACTTAGTTGTGTGGTATTAGTTGATCCTGGTGTTAGGTTAGTTCTCACAGCGTCCTCAATTTTGACCCAACGGCGACCATCGTAACGGAACAAACGATTAGGCACATAGTCTAAGCGTAGATAAAAGTCACCAACTCCGGGGCTATATGGAAATGCGATACCAGCAGCGACATTGGCACCGTTCGGTGGTAAGCCATCTCCGGTCAAGTAACCTTCTACTTTCTTGACTGATGTTAATGTAGCTGAGCTTGCGTCGTCTAATACATCGCTGGCATCATCTGTAACATCGCTAGCATCTAATCCTTCTGAATTGCCTGGATATCCCTGTGAATTTTCTGCTAAGGTATAAATTGAACTTGTGTCATATCCGCTGGCAGGAACGTCTTGTTCTGCACGGCTAACGATAGCATCGTTGATATCGATATATTTTTGATAGGTGCTTAGAACTTCGCCCAGTGTGCTGTCTGTGTTTTCACCAGCTTTAAGATTGTTAATGATATCTTTGTATTCTTGGCTATCTACTAGTGGTTGTAGTTTAACACGCCATAGATGCGGATACCATGTGGGCGCAAAACCTTCTGCGGCACGTGTGGCATCATTTACTACATAATAGCGTTTAAGTGCTACAGGTAAGCTATCATCTAAAGGATAATAGTCTTTGAGATTTGGCAGTTCCATGACATCACCAACCATGATCTTACGACCCAAGGTATCGATCATGTCATTAAGATGGAACACAGCAAACATAGTGTCACCGGTTAGGAATAAACCAAATTGTGTCAGATCAAAGTCGTTGTCATTGATGCGATAGATAGTGCGCATGGTATAGATACTGGTATCATACTTGCGATCGCGATTTTCTAAGAACAGTAGATCCTGTATGCCTAATAAGGTAGTAGCACCACCGGGTTCTGTCATGCTGACATTGCCCTGTGTTACGGGTCCTAGATATTTGTGTATGTTGACATCAACTCCACCAACTGTGAACATTTCTGAGATGCGTTGATCAAAGAACTTGTAGTCGTTGCCCTTTTCTGGACGATATAAACTTAGACGTGGCATGCATAGATCCTATTATCTAGTATTTATCGACATTGACAACTACACCAAAATGTGTTATACTTGTATTATGGCTGAAATTACTCAGAGTTTAGATTGGGCTAAAGTTCAAATTGAACTAGAAGCACCTGCACACAAGATGAAACGCTATACCCAAGACATGTTGAAAATGAGCAGTGCTATAGGACACATGGTTAAGCGTCTCAGCGAAGAGGAAATTAACTGTCGTAGACAAGGTCGCCAGACCCAACGTCACAAGGAATTATTAGCCAAAATCAATGAAGAAATAGCCAATTATGAACGATATCTGACTTTTGGTGTGCTATTAAATGGTTGACAATTCTACCAAAAGATAGTATAATACACATAATAAAGGAGTGATTAAATGCATGATTTTATTAGAAAACTATGGAATAGCAAGGGCACTATAGCTGTTATATTATTGATAGCTATATTCGTTTGGGTTTATAATTTGTATCCTGCGAAAAAACCCATAATACCGCATAAACCCGTGGGCAAGACAGTGGAAGAAATCATAGCAACTCCAGTGGATATTGTCCAAGAAATACCCTGGGACAAGGATTTTAAATCAGCAGTGGAGCCTATGTAATGGAATATAAATGGAGCCAACCCTATCCCGGCGAAAGCCGTTATGAACGCCTATTCCGTGCCCAACGTATCCTACAGCTATCACGCCATGTGATGTTGCTAGATACCGTAGAGCCAGTCAAAGATTTAACAGAAGCGGCTAAATATCTCATGAAGTTTAGATTGGAGAAATAGTATGGGAACACCAGTGTATATGGATATCAGTGAAGCTTATAGCATCGTGCAGTGGCACGGTGAAGAATATGGACATCACAATCTCTGGGGTGCGTTAAACAGCATGGAAGAAAACTGGGATGACTTAGACTCAATGGAACGTGCGGCCTATAAACAGGTCAAGCGTGAATTAGAACGAGAACTTCTTGCAGTCCGTGTCTTAGAAGATGACGGACAACCAGATTAGTTGACAGATAAGATAAATCCTATATAATTAAATGATTAACTAAGGAACTAGCATGGCGATCAAGATTGACGGAATGAAAAAGAAAGCTAAAGTTACTAATATCAACTTTAGCGATGAAAAATATACTGGGACAGAACCCAAATGGGACTATGATCGTGCCTTGACTTTTTCAGATGAGGAATTTGATCATCACCTACGCAAGAGTTTCCGTTACTACAATTATTATTACAGTCCTAAAGATCTCAAAAAATATGTAGTAGCTTGGTTGCGACAACACGAAGGTGATAAAGGTGTGCATGTCTTAGACAAGACCACCATCGATCAATATGCACGTTCAGCTGATAATCTTACACCATTTACAGTCTGTGCTTTGATCAAAGCTCATGAACAGGGCATGCCTCTGCGTGACAAACATGTAGAATATATCCTTGATGCTATCAAGCGTGTGTTATTGTTAAAGGCAGATGATGAAGAAGAAGTAAAGAAAGTAGACCCTAAACCGCAGGTACGAATTCCAACGATTCAAGACCGCATGAATGAAGTAGCTAAGAAACATATCCTTTATTTTGAAATACTTGAAGATGCACTATTCGCAGGTGAAACTGTAGATCCCAAGGCCTACGAATACTTAGTCAAGAATCTAGTGCCGCAGGCATTGATTTCAAAGATACAGGCAGTGTTTGAACCACGCCATGCAGAAGTTAAAGAAGCACGCCGGGGCGAATGCGAACAGCTTAAAGAAGCCTACAGCCACATGAAAGCCGCAGACTATAAACGTTATGACGCTTTCTATGACAAACTGTTCCAAGACTTGGCCGCATACAATCAAACTAAAAAAGCTACTAAGAAAGCCGCAGTCCGTAAACCACCACAAAAAGAAAAACTAGTTAAGAGTCTAAAATATCTCAAACAAGATACTGCACTCAAGATAGTTTCAATAAATCCAGTAGATATCATAGGTGCTCAGGTATTATGGGTCTACAATGTTAAAAATCGCAAGATTGGCAAATACATAGCAGAAGATGTAGGTGGCGCATTGGGTGTAAAAGGCACTACGATCACTGGCTACGTTGAAAGCAAAAGCACACAGAAAACACTCAGAAAACCTGAAGAACAGATTAAGCAATTCTTAGCCAGCAGTAAAGTTGACCTACGTAAATATATTGAAAATATCAAGACCACAGAAATAAAACTTAACGGTCGTATTAATGCTGATACGATCCTATTAAAAGTCCAGTAATCCCCTCAAGATAGCGAAATTATCCTGTTGTCGATAATAAATACACGATAACAGGATAATTTAAATGTCTGAACTACCAGCAAACGTATCACCAACCGGCAATCTAACTGCTAATCTAAGCCTCACTACAGAAAGTCTTTTCAGTGCCAACACTGGCACAGGTGCTGGACATATCGCTTTTGACGCTAACTTAATAGCACAGCTTACTTCGTTAGACAGCCAAAAAAATCTGATCAAAGATTATATACGTTTGAGAATGGGTGACCAGATGATTGATGTCGAAGCCGACAGTGATCATTATGAGATGGGTATCAAACAGGCTTTGATACGCTATCGCCAAAAATCGGCCAATAGCGTAGAAGAAAGCTATGCATTCTTAGACATCTATCCAGAAACACAAGAATACATATTGCCCAATGAGATCATGAACGTTCGTGCAATGTTCCGTAGAGGTATTGGTAGTGTATCAGGCACAACTGCTAGCCAGTTCGAACCTTTCGCATCAGGATATCTAAATACCTACATGCTGGTAGCAGGACGTGTTGGTGGACTAGCCAGCTACGAACTGTTTACAGGATATCAAGAACTAGCTATGACCATGTTCGGCGGCTATATCAACTTTACTTGGAACAAGGTCACTAAGAAACTCACACTGGTCCGCAAGATACCAAATCAAGGTGCTAATTATGATGAAAATCAAGCAGAAAGCGTGTTATTACATCTAGACAACTATAAACCAGATATCATGCTGCTAAATGATCCGGGCACATTCCCTTGGATACAGGATTACGCTTTGGCATTTGTGCTGATAGCAGTAGGTAATGCCCGTGAAAAATTCGCTACTATAGCAGGACCTCAAGGCGGAACCAGCCTAAACGGCACAGCACTCAAACAAGAAGGTAATGAACTACTACTCAAACTTGACGAAGAAATCAAGAACTATGCAGATGGTGCTATGCCATTGACCTGGGTAATTGGTTAAAAACACATAGACAACTGTCTAAAACTCTCGTAAAATAGTATATCAACTAAGGGGATTTCAATGAGTCAAGTCATCGGTATCGTGGGCTTTATCGGTTCAGGTAAAGACACTGTAGCAGATTATCTAGTTAACTTCCATGGGTTTCGGCGAGAGAGCTTTGCGAACAGCCTAAAAGATGCTGTGGCACAGGTTTTTGGTTGGGATCGCGACATGCTAGAAGGTCGTAGCAAACAGTCAAGAGAATGGCGTGAAACCAAGGACGAATGGTGGAGTAAACGTCTTAAGCGTGAAATCACTCCGCGATGGGTCCTACAGTATTGGGGAACTGAAGTAGTCCGTAAAGGATTCCATGATGACATGTGGGTAGCCAGCTTAGAAAATCGCCTACGCAAGTCAACAGATGATATCGTTATAACAGATTGTCGCTTTCCTAATGAGATTAAAGCTATCCGTAATGCAGGTGGCAAAGTTGTGCGTATCAAGCGTGGTCCAGAGCCTGAATGGTTTAATGATGCTAAGAGCATGAATCGAGGGCCTAGTCGTAACATGAGCTGGGCTTTAAGCAAACACAATATTGAAAAACTAGGTATTCATGCCAGTGAAACAGCTTGGGTTGGACAGAAGTTTGATATAACCCTAAACAATGATGGCACATTAGATGAACTATACAATCAAATTGAGATTAATATCACTAGTAGTCTGGTGTCAGATCGCCTTGACGCCATCCTAAACCCTCTCGGGCGATTTCATATTGACAGTTAGCACATACGGTTTTTAGATTCAAGGGTTTGGTATTATTTAGATCGCCATCTACATGATAGACAAATAATTGTTCTTTAAACTTGGCGTTGAACCCACACTTTTCACAGTGTGGTTTCTTTTTGTAGCCATCTAATAACCAACGAGGCTTGGCTGCAGGCTTATTTTTCTTCTTACGAATACAAGTATCACAACGTGTTCTGTAATAAGTTCGTCCATACATCTTATAGTTAACAGCAACGGGCTTTTTACCACAGATTTCACATATTTTTCGGTATTCCATACCAGTATTTAGCTTACTAGCACAAGCGAACCTTTCAAAGGGCACCTTACGACACCAAAATTACAAAATATCTATAAATAGTTTAAAGTATCATTTAAAAGGAATACTAAACTATGGCACTAATATCCCCAGGCGTTCAGGTCTCAATAATCGACCAAAGCCAATACACTTCAACAGCAGCTGGATCCGTTGCATACGTTCTTGTTGCTACAGGACAAGACAAATTAACACCAAGTGGCACAGTAGCTACTGGCACAACAATGGTCAATGCTGAAAAACTAGTTACAGTTACTAGCCAACGTGATCTTGTTAACTTATTTGGTAATCCAAATTTTGAACTAGATGCAGCAGGTAACCCAGTTAACGGTAGTGAAATAAACGAATATGGTTTATTAGCAGCCTACAGTGCATTAGGAGTTACTAATGTATTATACGTCCAACGTGCTAACGTTAATCTAAGCCAGCTTGAAGGCACTAGCATCCGCCCAACAGGCACTCCCGCCGATGGTTTATATTGGTTAGACTTAACAAACACTAACTGGGGTATCTATGTATGGACTGAAGAAGAAGGATTTACCTATACAACTCCAACAGTGATCACAAATACAGCTTACTTAACCAGCGGTGTTCCACTAGCATCATTTGGTGCTATCGGTGATTATGCAGTAGTAGCCACAAGTTCAAGCAATCCAATCTACTATAAAGGATATGATAACACATGGTCATTAGTAGGTAGTGACAGTTGGAAGTCACAAGTTGCCACAGTGCGTGGCACAGCATCAAACCCAACAATTACAGCAGGTAGTAAACTGATCATTAACGGTAACACAGTTAATATGTCTGGCACTACTGTTTCATCAGCAGTAACTAACATCAATGCCGCAAGCATTCCGGGTGTTACAGCCGCAGTTAACTCAGTTGGACAGATCAACATTTATGTAAATGATGGCACGATCATCTATAGTAATGCTGCAGGTAATGCACGCGGCACTATTGACACAGCTACTAGCACAGAAAATACCTTACAAATTACCAAAGGTAGTGTCTTACTAGGCAATATTGATGCATCAGCTAACCTAGGCATCCTACAAGCTAACATCGCTACAGTTTCAAGTGGTGGTAATGTTTATACATATAACGGCCCATCATTAGTTTTCGCAAGATACACAAATCCTCCAGCATGGAGACCAACAGACGTAACACCACGTCCAGATGGTAGTATTTGGTTAAAAACGTCAGGTACAGGTAACGGTGCTAGCTGGGCTATTAAAGAATACAGCGACACAACAAGTAGCTTTAATTCATTGACCAGCACACTATATATTAGTGACGCGGCAGCAGTCCAAGGACTTGATCCAGTGGGTGGTGGCGCAACATTAGCCGCAGGCACATTATACGTCAAATATGACACATTAAGCACAGACACAGCTACATTTAAACCTTATATTAAAAATGTAGCAGGTGCAGTTACAGTAACAGGTAACGTAGCAGGTGGATCAGCAACTTATGTTTCAGGTGATAGCTTCTTGATGGAAGTTACTGTTCCTGGTTCAAGCACACTAGCTAACGCTACAGTGACACTAAGTGGCACAACAGCAACTAATCTAGTAACTAGCATCCTATCAGCTAACTTGCCAAACATTACAGCTGGTATTGATACCAGTGGTAAAGTGTTTATCAGTCACTTAGCTGGCGGCACTATGCAGTTTACATACTTACAAGGTTATCCACTAAGCACAGCTGGTATTATTAACGATACAAATATCCAAACAATATCAGCAGGATTGGTATACCTAGCAAGTCCATTTACTCCGCTAACTTATACATACTCAACGACTGCTCCATATAGTAATCCTGAAGATGGAACGTTATGGTATTATAGCAATCCACTGGATGTTGATATCATGATCAGCGATGGCACTGCATGGAAAGGTTATAGAAACGTCTCTCTAGATGCACGTGGCTATGATTTAACTAACACAGATCCAGCTGGCCCTATCTTAAGTGCTAGCCAACCAACGACACAAAGTGATGGCACTAGCCAAGTAGTCGCAGGTGACTTGTGGGTTGACACATCTGATTTAGAAAATTTCCCAGTTATCTACAGATACAATGGAGTTACATGGGATCTAATAGATAATGAAGACAATGTTGATGCAAACGGTATCTTGTTTGCAGATGCACGATGGGATACAGACGGCACAACAAATCCAATCACAGATGATCTACCATTGATTGAAGATTTATTAACCAGCAACTACATCGACGATGATGCTCCAGACTATAGATTATATGCTCGCGGCACGCTGTTATTCAATACACGTCGCAGTGGTTACAATGTTAAGTCATTCCGTCCAGGTTACTTTGATAATGCCACAGTGGTCCCAACAGAAACTGATGCATGGGTCAGCACCAGCGGTGAAGATCCAACAACAGGTGTTCCATATTTTGGTCACAAAGCACAACGTAACACAGTAGTTGAAGCTATGAAAGCAGCTATCGCTTCAAGCACACAACTACGTGAAGAACAAACACAGTTTAACTTGATCTGCTGCCCAGGATATCCAGAACTTATCCAAGACATGATCACGCTAAACAACGATCGCGTGAACACAGCGTTTATCATTGGTGACAGTCCACTAGACTTACCAAGCGACTCGACACAGTTACAGGCATGGGCTAACAATACTAACCTAGCCGCAGATAACGGCGAACTTGGTTTAGTAAGTAATAGCGAATACCTAGGTGTTTACTATCCAAGCGGTCTAGCTACTAACTTAGATGGTAACAGCGTGGTTGTTCCACCAAGCCACATCATGTTACGCACGATCATCCGCAGTGATGCAGTTAGCTATCCATGGTTTGCACCAGCAGGTGTAAGACGTGGTATCGTTGACAATGTCAGCGCGATTGGTTATGTTGACACAAACAATGATAACACATTCGTAAGCATTGGTGTAACGGAAGGTCTACGTGATGTTTTATATACAGGTAGAGTTAACCCATTAACGATCTTACCAGGTGTTGGTATCGTAGCCTACGGTCAAAAAACACGTAGCTCACAGACATCAGCAATGGATCGTATTAATGTAGCAAGACTAGTTGTTTACTTAAGATCAGTCCTAGCTAGAGTAGCTGCACCGTTCATATTTGAACCTAATGATACTATCACACGTAGCCAAGTAGAATCAGCGTTTAATGCTGTATTCAATGACTTGGTAGCTAAACGTGGTATCTATGACTACTTGGTAGTTTGTGATGAAACCAATAACACAGGTGATCGTATTGATCGTAACGAGTTATGGGTTGATATCGCGATACAACCAGTTAAAGCTATTGAATTTATTTACATTCCAGTCAGATTACAAAACACTGGCGCAGCTTTAACGATTAATTAATATACGCATATAATGGGAGTGGCAACACTCCCATAGCGTAAGAGTAAAACAGGTAAATATATAAAAGGAAATACAAAATGGCAACAGCGTCATTAACCAATTTTACAGTTCCACTATCGACTAACCAAAGTGCTAGCACACAGGGTCTGTTGATGCCAAAACTAAAGTTCCGCTTTCGCGTAACTTTCTTAAATTTTGGTGTTACACAACCCACAACTGAGCTAACCAAACAGGTTATGGATTTTAAACGTCCACAAATCTCAATGGAACCCATCACGATTGATATCTATAACAGCAAGGTATACCTAGCTGGTAAGCCAACTTGGGAAACAGTTACCTGCATGCTACGTGATGACGCAGGCGGTGAAGTTACTCGTCGCGTTGGTGAACAGATGCAGAAACAATTTGACTTCTTTGAACAAAGTTCTGCAAGTTCAGGTATTGACTACAAATTTACCACTGTTCTTGAAATACTTGATGGTGGTAATGGTGCTAATACTCCTAACATCTTAGAAACATGGCAGTTAGATGGTTGCTTCTTAACAGCTGCAGATTACGGTGATGTGAATTATGCTACTAACGAACCAGCAACAGTCCAATTGACTATCCGTTATGACAATGCTCTACAAACTCCAGTAGGCGTAAGTGGCATTGGTTCAGCGATCACAAGAACACTAGGTACAGTCATTACTGGCTAATATCTAGAAGACAATTTCAAAAGCCTGGTTTAATCCAGGCTTTTTTTTGGCGATAAATAATATAAAGCTAGGAACATTTATGAGCCAAAACAATATTTGGGGGCAACTACTCCAAAGCATAGCACCAAATCAAAACATACGTGACTATAGACATGCCACGCGAACTTTTGTTGATAGTTTATATAGACTAAGCCCCAAGCTAAACAACCTATTCCATGTGTTCATGGATGTTAACACTAATTTATCATCTCTTGATCAATTGAGCCAGATCGAAACAGGTATGATGGCTAAGAATGTCCAGTTACCTAAATATAATGTGCAGAATAAAACCTATAATGCTTATAATCGCAAGACGGTACAACAAGAGCGTGTAAACTATGATCCTGTAAGCATCACCTTCCATGATGACAGTGCTGATGTGGTCCGTAGATTCTGGTATGATTATTTTACCTACTACTATAGAGACAGCGATTATCAGGTAGACAATTATAAAGATGACAGCAAATACAAACAACGCCAACAGCAAAATTGGGGATTTAGTCCCAAGACAGCTAATACCGGCAACTTACCATACTTAAACAGCATACGGATTTATAGCCTACATCAAAAACGTTTCAGCAGTTATACCCTAATACGTCCAATGATAACTAATTTCCAGCACGGTCAACACTCGGCAGGCGAATACGAACCTATGGAACACTCAATGACTATTAATTATGAAGCAGTATTGTATGATAGCGGTCCTGTTAGCAGCGGAACGGTATTAGGCTTTAGTGAAGTGCATTATGATAACACACCAAGCCCATTACGTAACGCAGGTAGCTTGATCAGTGCAGGTAGGAATATCTTAGACAATGTAGAAAATGGTGATCTAGGATCAGCAGTGCAGAACGGTATCAATGCTTTCAATATCCTAACTGGCAGCAATACACAGTTAATACAAGCCCCTAGTTTAGATTTGTCAGTCATCGGTGATAGTATCATGAGAGGAGCAAGTCCTCTCAGCAGTGTTTTCGTTCCAACTTCTAGCACAGTAAAAAATGGATTATCTAGATCAACCGCAACATTTCCTGGATTCGGCGGAGCTGGTAATGGTTCTAACATGAATTCAGCCAGCAATCAAAATCCCAATAGTAATCAAGGTAGTAACTAAGGAGAATCTGCATGCCAGCTATACCAGGAAATTTACCAGTAAATCCAGATCAGACACAGTCTACCACTGATTTTTTTAATAATTACTACACCCAATATCCTAGCGTTAGTTCTGGTACCAACGACACAGTCGTAGCATATTTCCAATCGATCACAGGTGATGTAGATGCTGGAAGAACTCTAGCTGGTGCAGTATTATACACAGCCTCACAGCAGGGAATAGATCCAATCAGCATAGTAGAGGAACTTAAAAAATTCAGTGATAAAAATAAAATCGATGTTCCGGTATTGACTCCGTTGACACAATCGGTCATAACCCAATTTGAAACATATGAAGACATAGTAGCAGTTAAGAGCAATTATCAAGAAGGACAATTATTCTATATAATCGAACTAGAAATATTTTTTAAACTAACAGGCGGCGATATAGTATCAGCCAATGGATATCAGGCTGAACGTGTGGTATTACAAGATGGCACAATAATTTATAATTTTTCACAGGTAAGTTATACCGCAGGTAAGTATGCACAGAGGACTTCAGCTAATGCTGTAGATACCAGCGTTTATAACAATGGTACCTGGTCTTCAAGCGGCACACAATATGCCAAACCAGGTCCTAGCGTGGTCTACAATAGCATTAGTGAAATCAACGCATATCTAACCATGTTCCTTAATCTTAATCGCTCAGGCACTAGCCTACTGGGATTAAGCAACAGTCCGTTGACCAGTAAGTATGTCACAAGAACGATCCTAGCATAATGGCCAAATACGCACAAGGCAAATATCAAATCAAAAACCCAGAAAAATACATGGGCAAACGCCTACCCAGCTATCGCAGTTCATGGGAATTTACATTTATGAGCTTCTGTGATAACAATCCAGCAGTGCTTAATTGGGCCAGCGAAGGTGTAAAAATACCATATTTCAATCCAGTCAGTGGTCGCCAGACCATATATGTTCCTGATTTTCTAGTGGTCTATGTAGACGCCAATCAACGCAAGCATACAGAACTAGTGGAAATCAAACCATCAACCGAAACAACCATGGAATCGGCTCGTAGCTATAGAGATAAACTTAGTGTAGCTATCAACATGGCCAAATGGGCGGCAGCAGATTCATGGGCCCGTGCCAACAATATGCGCTTTAGAGTAGTAACCGAATACGATATCTTCAAAAATCAGAAGCGGTAAATACTGCTACTATGACCCAAAAACTACAAGAATTATTTAATTTGCCTCCTGCAGAGGAAACTACGGAAAACAATGACACCGACAGCACTGCGGAAGGCAAACCCTCTATAGAGGAACAGCGTGCCTTAATCCAAGAAGTAGATCTAGCCATTGATAAGATCGATGCCGCCTTGCCATTCGTTAATGATCTAGACATCAGCGATCGAGAACTAGACGAACTCAGCGACCTTGCTAAAGAAAAATTCCAGGACCTAATTGATCTAGGCATGAACGTTGAAGCACGCTTCAGCGGACACATCCTAGCCACAGCAGGCACCCTGCTAGGACATGCTATCACAGCCAAGCAAGCCAAGCTGGATAAGAAGCTACGTATGGTTGATTTACAGCTGAAAAAAGCCAGATTAGACTCTCAAACAGCCAAGACAGACGGTGAAAAACTCATAGATGCCACTGATGGTAAAGCAGTGATACTAGATCGCAACGAATTGCTCAAGCAGATCTTGGGTAAATCTGATAAATAACACTAATAGGATCAAAACATATGAAAAACTTTTTACAATACCTTTCAGAAGTGCAAAAAACCTACGAGTTTCGTATAAAGATTGCTAACTGCGATCCCAAAGACAAACTGGAAGGTTTAAAGGTTGGACTTACAAAATACGCAGTAGAAAGCGTAAGTGCTCCAAAAAGACTTCCAATCAAAGCAAATGATATCGACTTTCCAAGCATTCCAAACTGCGAAGTGTTCTTAATGGATGCAGTATTGAAATATCCAGTCAACGATGCCCAATTACGTGTTATAGTAGCAGAGCGCCTTGGATGCAGTGCATCACAGGTAGTCGTAGTTCCTAAATATAATCCAGAAGAAATCTGGCGCTGGAACGTAGATGGCGAAAGCGAGATCAAAGAATACAAACAAGGTGATGCAGAGCTGACAAAACCTTATCCAGCAGACAATGCAGATCAAAAAGCTGCTAGCAAAGCCTATGCTGGTGCAGAAACCATCCTTAAGGAATTGACCAAACCAGCTGAAGCGAAAATCGAAGGCAGTGAGCCTGCTGATGGTAAAACATTAAACGATATTCCAACCAGTGATTTGAGTCCAGTAGGCAGCACTAAAAATAAGATTCCTAGCGCAAAATAAAGGTCAATAGAATGAGCGATAACATCTATGATATCTTAGGAAAACTCAATGGGCTTGCACCTAAAGAGAATCCTGTATCAACCGCTGAACCTATCTACGAAAGCATAGATCCTCGCGGCGATATCATATCGGCTGTTACTCAACTTGAAGAACGTTATATGGGATTCAAGGAAGCCAAAGCCAAATCTAAACGCAAAGAACCAGAGGCAGTTATTCCTGCCACTGACTTAACTAGAAGTGCAGATCCTGATGTGGCTAGACTAGCAACCAAAGCTAAGTTTATCAAACCCGAACTTAATGATTTTGAAGCCATCGTTAGTTATACTAGTAAGTTAGAAAAAGAACTAGAACAAGCTGAAAAAGCTGATGTAGTAGACAGACAAAAAATCGAACAGACCCAACAGATGTTGTCTAAGACGCAGGCCAATCAAGATGCCATGCAAAAAGTTATCACTGCAACAGATCAGAGATTCCGTGCATTAAATGACAAAGTGGCCGCAGGAAAGATCACGGCACAAGACCAAGCAGCTGCTAAAGCGGCTCAACAAATAGAAAAAGACTATGATGCACAAGTAGCGGCCATACCAAAAGAACCACAACAACAGGCTACAACGACAGCAACAGCACCGCAACAACCAACTGCTGACATTTATCAATTCCCAGGCAAAGAACAACCAGCTGGCACACAAACAACAACTACTACTGCTGCCAATGATCAAGAAAAAGAATTACCAGCTGGTGTATCATCTTTGGACAAAGAAAGAACAAAAAAAACTGGACAACAAAAAACAAGAACAACAGGTGATACATTAATGAAAGCAGAACCGCTAGCTAGAGCAGTTGGGCAAAATGAAAACAAAGAGAGTAAATTAAAAATGTTAAGAGAATATCGTGAAGGTGATCCTGATCTAGGACTCATCAACTATAATGAAGCACTTAAAGCATTCCAAAACGCACAAGAAAAAATAACATTAGATTTTGGCAATGGTAAATTACTAACTCTTTATGATTATCAACTGTATGGTTTGTTATCAGAATTAACTGGAGACCAAAATCAAGATCGTAAAATAGCACGTATTGAAAGCGTGATGTCAACATATGACGGTATAGTCCAAATGTTGATGACTCCAAGAGTAAAAAAATGGATCCAAGCATTCCCAGAGTATGCGAAAAAGAATCCAAGATTTAAAGCACGTATGCGTGATGTTAATAGAGGACAGTTTAAATTAGAACCAGCACCACCTCAAGATCCACGTTATGATCCCAACACAGATACAATGCTACCTCATCCTTATCAACGTAGCGATAGCCAATTAGAAGAAAACTTAGGAACCACGAGTATGAAAAACGTAGAACAACTAGCAGAAAATCTAATGGAGAGATTTGCTAACTTCAAAGAAGAAGCCAAACCAGACTTCTTAGATCTTGATAAAGATGGCGACACTGAAGAGCCTATGAAATCGGCGGCTAAAGATGCCAAAGAGCATGAGCCAGCTAAGGTAGATAAATCTGCTGTTGAAAAACGCAAACGCCTACAAGCACTTAAAGACAAACAAGAAGATGAACGTGCAGAGAAAGATGATTATGACAGCAAATCATCCTCACGTGTTGTTAAAGGTCGTGCTTATGGTGGTGCGGCACAGAAAGACGATGAAGAAAAAGATCTCGATGAAAGTGGTCTACAAGCATACTTAGGTAAAAAGAAATATGGTAAAGAAGGCATGAAAGCTCTACAGAAAGCAGGTCGCGAAGGCGCCAGCAAAGAGAAGATGGCCTTAATCCGTGCTAAACATGACAAGATGGATGAAGTAGCACCTCCAGGCGCTAAAGCAGAACGCATGGTCAAACATATCAAAAAAGGCTATGCTAAAGACGGCAAATTATCTAAGAAAGAAAAAGGTATCGCCTACGCTACAGCATGGAAAGCACATAACAAAGGCCAAGTAGAAGAAGCTACAGAATTTGGCGACACAATTAAGAATTCCAAAGCAGAAATGAAAAAACACAAAATGGTCAAAGAAGGCCGTAATCCAGAAAGCAGTGAAT
>Ga0315909_10001556_pt1 | contig 30868 bp, 13 predicted proteins | sample LakEriMetagenome_11_FD_203527 | JGI IMG/M metagenome (GOLD analysis project Ga0315909, IMG submission 203527) | Freshwater fungal communities from buoy surface, Lake Erie, Ohio, United States - Buoy 2 MA125 | ecosystem: Environmental > Aquatic > Freshwater > Lake | place: USA: Lake Erie, Ohio... | reverse complement strand
TAACTCAAGTGGCATAATAACCAATAGTGCAATTAATTACAGTCTAAACACTAAACTTCCCTTTTCTAATATTTATAGGTAACGTTAAAATAAGTACTTATAATGGCATTAGAAACATTAATATATCCCGGCTCATCTTCGTTTTTTCCTGGTCAAACACCTTTTGGAATTTATGATACGGATTACGATTTCCAAGATGATGCTCCAAGGGTAGCACTTTGGTGTGCTAGAAGATTGGGCTATCCTATTCAAAACATTGAATTAATTGACGAAAACTTTTACGCTTGTTTAGAAGAAGCAATATCGGAATATGGTGCGCAAGTAAATCAATTTAACATAAAAAATAATTTAGATACGGTAAAGGGTAACCCAACCGGAACAAATTATTCTCAAAAGTTGGTTCAAGGTTCAAATCTTCCATTTTTGATAAGTATTTCGGATGCATATGGAACTTTAGCAGGTGCTGGTGGAAATACTGATATTAAAAGAGGATATGTTGACTTAGTTGGAGGACAGCAAAATTATGATTTAGATACTTTATGGTCTAATGTTAGCGAGAGTGGAAAAAGAATAGAAGTAAATAAAGTGTACTTCGAACCAACACCGGCAATCAATAGATTCTTTGACCCTTATTCAGTAAGTGGACAGGGTACTTTAAACTTGATTGATGAATTTGGGTTTGGTTCATTCTCACCAGCAGCACAATTTATATTGATGCCAATATTTGAGGATATGTTAAGAATTCAAGCTATTGAATTTAATGACCAATTCAGAAAATCGGCACATACTTTCAATATTGTAAATAACAAATTACAAGTATTCCCAAGACCTACGGCAACAAGCATAGCAACAATGCCAAGAATATATTTTGAATATTTTGTAAGAGATGAATTTGTAACAAACTCAACTGATGTTAGAGCAAGTGTGGTATCTGATTATTCTAATATGGGATATGATTTTATTCCATATGGTGGAATTAATGATGTTGGTAAGCAATGGATTAGAAAATACACATTAGCATTGGTTAAGGAATTATTGGGTGCTATTAGAGAAAAATATTCAAACATTCCAATTCCGGGTTCTGAAATAAGTTTGGATGGTGCTGCATTAAGAGCAGAAGCAACAACTGAAAAAGAAGCACTAATGACTCAATTAAGAGAAACATTAGAAGAATTAAGTAGAAAAGTTCAATTTGAAAACAGAAATAACGAAGCGAATCAACAACAAGAAATGTTGCGTAAAGTTCCGTTAGCAATTTATATTGGTTAATAATGGCTAGATTTACGTTAGATAGAGATATTAGATTCTTCGAAGGAATCTCCAGAGAATTAGTAGATGCGGTTATTGAAACTGCAGTAGTTCTCTATAAACTTATTATAGAGGATAGTAAAACTAATCTATATGGAGAATCTTTAAGTAAAACATATTATCAAGGAGTTGAATCTACTGCGGTTATTCAAAGAGATGATACTGCGGCAAACTATGAGGGATTTGGTGTTGATGCATCACAAAACGTACAATTCAGATTTAATAGATTTACTTTAAAAGATAAAGGATTCTATCCTGAAGTTGGTGATATCATATTTCATAATGATGCTTATTTTGAAATAGATAATGTAACAGAAGACCAATTAATTGGTGGTAGACCTGATGAAAAGTTTTCTATTATATGTTCTACATTTATGACTAGAAGGAGTTCAATTCAAACTGAAATGAGAGTAGTATGATTAGATTAAAAACCATATTAAATGAGGATTTATTCGGAACATCAATGAAACTGAAACCACATGAAACTCTTATGGTTAAATCTGTTGTTGCTTTTATGATGGAAAAATATGGTTTTAACGCAAAGATTATAATCAAAAAGAAAGAAAGAATTGGATTGATAGGTGATATATCTTTAAGCTCTACATCGGTAGATGGAAATAAATTTTATTTAAATTTCAACCCAAATCAATCATACACAAGAATAATTCAAACAATGATACATGAATTAACTCACGTTAAGCAAGTTTCTAAAAAAGAATTATTACCAAATAAAGATTATACTGCAATACTTTGGAAAGGTAAAGAATATATAACTGCAAAAGATTATAATAAGTTGATGAAAGCAAACCCAGCAGAATATATGAAACTACCTTGGGAAGTTGAAGCTGTTTCAAATATGAAAAGTTTATATCCTCAATTTATAAAATCAAAATATTGGTTAGGATTGAGAGGAAAGGATACTACATTAGATTATATAATTGATAACATATAATGGATAAAAAAGAAACAAATAGGGCTAATCAAATTCCAATAGAGCAAAAATATCTAAAAGGTGTAAAACTTATAGATGTTGATACTACTATTGCGGATTATATGTCATCCATAATTATTCCAAAATTAGAAGAAAATAATAGTAGTGTAAATGTTCCATTAATATATGGAAATGCGGAACGTTGGGAAGGTGCTAGAAAAAATGGATACCTAAGAGACCAAAGAGGTAAAATACAAATACCTTTGGTAATGTTCAAAAGAAATTCTATTGAAAGAGATGCTTCAATGCAACATTTTAGAGAAGCATTGACTATGCAATCTTATCAGAAATATTCTTCTAAAAATAGATACGAAAGATTTTCTTTACAAAATAATGCAAAACCTGTAATGGAATTATACAATGTAGTTGTTCCATCATATGTAACTATATCATATGAAGTAATGATTTGGACATCATTTACCGAACATATGAATAAAATTGTAGAAGCATTTCAATATGCAACTGATAGATATTGGGGTAACGAAGATGGGTACAAATTTAGAACTCGTATAGATTCATTTGATAATCAGCAAGAAGTTGGCGAAGGTAGTGAGAGGGTTATTAGAACAAGCTTTACTATGGTAGTAAACGCTTACTTATTACCAGAAACATATAATGAAAAGCCTGTTGTTAAAAAAGCAAGAAGTGCTAAACGAGTTATATTTGGTGTTGAAACTGATTTGACTGGTAACTTATTTACAAATCCATCTCTATATAACGAATACGCTCAAGTTATTGATTTTATAGCTGTGAGAGGTTCTCAAATAGCAACTTTTATAAACTCTTCAAATGTTAAATTAACGGGTGTTAAAAAACCAATACTTCCATCTGAATTATTTGGTGTGTTTGATATTGTAAATTGGTTTAGAGTTTATATCAATGGTGACTTTATATCACCTTCTAATTATACCTACTCTTATAATGGTGAATTAAATGAAATAACTTTTTCATTCACTTTACCATATCCAATAGAAGCTGAAGATGAGATTGCTATAACCGGTAAATTCCAAGAACTATAATATGAACGTAAGACAATTAAAAAATATTATGAAGGAGGTTAATGAACCGAATGAATTTGAATTATTTGTTCACGATTCAGAGCATCCTTTTTATTGGATTTTTAAAGTGGAAAATGTGAGAGTAAAAACATTATTTCCAAAATTAGAAGAATTCAGAAAACCTTCAGCAAGATTTGATGTTTTTATAAACGGATTATTTATTAGGGAAAACGATTATATATTTGAGCAAATTGAAAACGATTTTTATATAAAATTTATAAAAAATAATTTTCCAATATTAGACCGTTTTGGAAACCCATATACAATAGATGAAACCGATGAGGTAAAGATAAATGGTGATGTGGAAAAAATTATAAAATAATGAGTAGAAAAACACCAAATATAGATTTAGGAACAACTCTAAAAAAGAGAGATAGATTGGGATTTAAAGAATTTGTGCTTAGAGTAAACACAGATACATTTATCTATTCATATACTCCAGACTCAATTGGTGTTAGTGATAGCATCTATTTTACATTAGTTTTGTTTAATAAACGATTTGTAATAGATATTTTAGAGGTTGATAACATAAAAGATTATATAGATATCTATTTATATGGAGTTAAGCAACCACAAGACAGATATGAAGTTAGAGTGGATGGTAATAACATAGTAGTTACATTTACAGCTGATATAACAAGACTCCCAGAAGAGGTATCGGCAGCAGATTTTGAGATTAAAGGTAAAATAGTAGATATAGTATAATGGCAAGACTGATACCTCGTAAGCAGATTGAAGAACAACAGGATATATCTGGTTCTCTAAGAATTGGTGGGGATTTAGTTGTCACCGGTAGTAGTATATTCAGCGGTTCTTTACAAGTTGATAATAATTTCTTTTTAGGAAATGAACTTACTGATTTAGGTGAAATAACTGGTTCGGTATTTGTAACCGGTTCTCTTACAATTGATGGTAATTTTGAAATTGTTGGGGAAAACCTATTAAATGTAACCGCATCCAATACTTTATTAGCACAGGATACAATAAGATATGCTGGTATTCTTGCAAAAGATTTTGGTGCTAACGTTCCAACTCTTTATGTTTCATCTACCGATGGTGATGATAATAACGATGGTAGAACAATTCAATATCCTTTAAGAACTATTAAAAGAGCAGCTCAATTATCACAACCTGGTTATGATGGTAGATATGGTTTTGATACTGGTTCGATATTCAATGGATATGTAATTAAGGTTCAAGCGGGAACGTACTTAGAGGATAATCCTGTGATACTTCCATCCAACACAACTATTTGGGGTGCTGGTTTGCGTATTACTAAAATTAATGCAAAGAACCCTGAACAAGACCTTTTTTATGTAAACTCTGGTTGCTATGTGGCTGAAGTAACGGTTGGTGGATTGAGATTATGGCCCGACCAAATAAATCCACAAAGAGGGTTCGCATTTGCTTTCCAACCTGGTGCATTTATTACAACATCACCATACATTCAGAACTGCTCGCAGATTTCTAACCAAGAGAATTCATTCACCGAACTTTACGAAGATATTCCACCGGGTGGTGGTGGTCTTTATGTAAATGGAGATGCGGTAGCACCTGATTCTCCATTGGCTTCAATGGTATTGGATGCTTACACTCAAATTTCACCAAACGGAGTTGGTTGTTTGGTAAATGGTAGAGGATTCATTCAGCTGGTATCTTTCTTTAATAACTTCTCTTATTACGCAATTAGAGTAAACAATGGTGGACACGCTACCCTAAACAACTCAAACATTTCGTTTGGTTTGTATGGTATGTATGCTAGTGGTTCTCGTTTTATATCTGGTAGTGGTGGTAACACCGATGCTAGAGATAAAGTAAGAGCATCTTATTCGGTAATTGTAGATGTATTAAATAAAGGATTGGAAGCAGGTTTGCCTGAAATTACAACATTAAATACTAAAGCTGGTATTAAAGTAACAAGCGAATTACAACAATACACATCTCAAGATTCATCAACAGCTGCGGCTGAAGAGGTTAAAGCTGATTTTAATTTAGTTAGTGCTATTGTTCAAAATGGTACATCAAACTATCCAACTTTGTTGGCAAGAAGTTCAACGAAAGGATATGGATTTGATTCACCATATAATATTTTAGGCGCTACACAAATTACATCATCACAATCTGCATCTTTAGAAGATTTATCTCATATAAGTTCATCATTTGGTACACTATTAGGAATATTTGCCGATGGTACGGGTTCTTATACGTTTAAACCAAATTATGCGGATTCTATTAAAAAAACAGCATTAACAACAATAACAACAACACCGGCAGCTGATTTCGTAACATCGAGTGTTAGTTCATCATTTGGAACTGTTTTAAATATATTAAAAAGAGGAGTATCTCAAATACCAAATGTAGTATCAAATAACTCAGCAAGTATAGCTGTTACATTAGATACAAACACTCCTTTTTATAGTGGAATATCATCATCGTTATTGGTAAGAAATTCCGTATCGGCTAGTTTTTCAATTGTTTACAATATACTTGCAAATGGAACTGGTAGTACTATTTTAGAAATACCAACGGACCATCAAACAGAATATACAATAACAAACAATTCGGGTTCAACTGCTTATGTATTTGAAGTAAGTGGTTCTGATATTGAAAACGCAACGTTGACTTTATTTAGAGGAGAAACTTATAAGTTTTTTGTTAGTTGTGGATTAGGACCTGATGCAGAACCATTCTATATAAGAAAACAACCTGTAAGTGGATTTGATTATCAAAACATATACAATTATAATAATGGTGTTGTAAATAATGGAGATAGTAGTGGTACGATAACATTCACAGTTCCATACAACGCACCGAATACACTTTATTATATTTCTCAAGATAAACCTGAAATGACAGGAATCTTTAATATAGTAAACTCAGCAGCAACACCGCAAAGTTTAATACAAAGTACTCTAACATATCCAATTAGAATATTAAGTTCATCGTTACCATCATCTAATGTTGATGTTATAAATGCATATGACCTTTTAGTTAATAACAAAGATTTCATAAAAGCTGAAACAATAGAATTTGTTTCATCTTCTTGGAGTGGTTTTTATTATAATGAGGCAAGTTGTAGTAGAGATGTTGGTTACATCATAGATGGTGTAGCTAAAGACCTTTTATATGGTGGTAATGAAGAAAGTATAAGAAGTGGATTATTTTATTATCAATATCCATCAGAAGCAACCACAACACAATTAGGTCCAACTTTAACTGCGGTTAAGTATGTTAGTGGAATGACTCAAACATTCTTACAAAATAAACAATTTGTAGAACCAAATACAAATAGAGAAGAATCTGCTAACGCAATTATAGATAACAGAGCATTTATTCAAAATGAAACAATAGCGTATCTATCTTCTTCTTGGAGTGGTTTTTATTACAACGAAGCAAGTTGTAGTAGAGATGTAGGATATATCGTAGATGCGGTGGCAACTGATTTAAAATATGGCGGAAATGAAAGAGCAGTTCAGGCTGGATTGTATTATTATTTATATCCATCTGATGCAACTGGTTCTCAATTAAATCAAACAACGGATGGTATAAAATATGCCGCTGGTATTGCTGGTAATATTATATTAAATAAAACATTTAATCAAGCATCTGCTTCGGTTCAAGCTGCATATAGTTTGTTAAGAAGTAATAAAGAGTTGATTCAAAATGAAACTATTGAATTTATAAATGTAGCATATCCAACTTTAGAATATAACCAAACAAAATGTAGAAGAGATGTTGGTTATATAATTGATGCTATTGCAACTGACCTTTATTATGGTGGTAACGAAAGTAGTGTAAGAGCTGGTAGATATTATTATGATTATCCATCTGTTGCAACAACAACTCAAAGAGTAGAAACTGCTGGTGGTATTAGATATGCAAAAATTATATCGGATTATATTGTAAAAAATATTATTTTAGAAACACCACGTATTATTACAAATGATGAAAGATTAATTAAAGTAACTGCTCAAACAAATGTAACTTCTCCTTTTAGTGGAAGTAATGTTGAAAGTGGATTGATAAGTAGTTCATTCGCTGTAATGCAAGGTATTATAAAAAGAGGAACATCAGCAACACTTTCTGTATTAGCTTTAAATAATGGACAGAATTGGAATATAAACAATCCAATAAATGTTAGTGGTTTAACACAAATAACATCAACAACTTCAAGCGCTAATTTAACATCAAGCATAGATACCAAGTTTGAAATTGTAACTAAAATAATTGATAGTGGTAGTTTAGCAGCACCTGCTATAACATCATCAATAAATGGATTGATTAAAGTTACTGGAATTCAACAAATAACAGGTTCGGTAGCAACACAAACTGAAGCTAATTTTGTAAGTTCATCATTTGCTACTATTGTTAGAATTATAACAAATGGAACGGGTTCAATACCATCATTTGTATCAAACACATCAGCTTCTATAAAAGCAACAAATGCTGAACAATATATTGGAACTCCAGCTACTTCAGTACAATCTACATTTGTTAGTTCATCTATTGTAACAATAACAAACATAATTGAAAATGGATTAGATGTAGTTCCTACTTTAGTACCAAATACATCGCATAGTATTAAAGTAACAAACACACCACAAATTAGTTCATCATTATATTTTGCTAGTTCAAGTGATATAACGTTTTTATCACAATCAATAGCATATGTATCTAATATAATATCATACGGAACTGGTTCAGCTCCAACGGCATCATTATATACAACCGCAACTACATCATCAAACTTAGTTGGTGTATATAACATATTAAAGCAAAATATTCCATTTATACAAAATGAAACAATTGCATATCTAAGTTCTTCTTGGGCTGGATTTGAATTCAATGAAGCAAGTTGTAGTAGAGATATTGGATTAATTATAAGTGGAGCAGCTGAAGATTTATATTGGAATACAAATTCATCTTCAATTGTAAATGGTAAATTCTATTTAGAATATCCATCTGAAGCAACTGGTTCTCAATTAAATCAAACTTTAGATGGTATAAAGTATGCTAGTAGAGTAGCACAAAAATTAGTACAAAATATTAAATTTGTAAAACCATCTACTGATGTATTAATTGCTTCAACTCAATTAAAAGAAAATAAACATTTTGTACAAAGTGAATCTATTGCATACCTATCATCTTCTTGGGGTGAGTTTGAATATAATGACCAAACTTGTAAAAGAGATATTGGATATATAATTGATGCAGTTAGAACTGACTTAGTATATGGTGGTAATGAAAGAACAATAACAGCAGGGGAATATTATTATCTATATCCATCAGCTGCAACTGGTTCTCAACTAATACAAACTTTAGATGGTGTAAATTACGCTAGTAGAATAACTCAAAAAATTATTACAGGTGTAGTTTATGAAACTGCTAGTTTAGAAAAACAAAACGCAGATTTCTTATTAAATAAAAATAAGAACTTAATATCAAACGAAGTTGTTGCATATGTATCTTCTTCTTGGTTCTCTATACCATACAATGAAACTAAATGTAAAAGAGATGTTAAATACATCATCGATGCAGTTAGAACTGACTTAGTATATGGTGGTAATGAAAGAACTAGATTAGCAGGAGAATTTTATTACAAATACCCATCTGCAGCAACTGTTGCTGGTGTACCATCAATTTCTAATCAGTTAGACCCAACTGTTACTGGAATTGAATATGGTAATAGAGTAGCTCAAAAAATTGTATTAGGAAATACATTTGTAACGGCTTCAAATCAGGCAATAAATGTAAACAAAATCCTACAACAAAATAGAGATTTAATTAAGCAAGAAACTATTCAGTATATAACTGCGTTTTATCCTTTCTTAGTTTATAACGAAGCAAGTTGTAGTAGAGATGTTGGATTTATATTAGATGGGGTATCAACTGATATTCTTTATGGTGGAAATGAAAGAAGTGTAATTGCTGGAACTTATTATTATAAATTCCCATCGATAGCAACATCAACTTCACAAAAAGTTCAAACAATTGATTCAATAAATTACTTCAAAAATATTGCTAAAAAGATAGTATCAAACGAAGTAATAGAATTGGCACAATATGGTTTAAATACTGATGCTAATATTAAAGTTGGTAATGAAGTACAATATACATCATTAATATCAGCAAGTAATTCTGAAGTTCAAAATATAAGTTCATCATTTGTAACTGTTACTGAAATTATATCTGGTGGATTGGATTTATTACCTACGATAGTTTCTAATAATGAGGCAAGAATAAAAGTAACAAACTTAGTACCAACAACATCAGCTAGCTCAGCAACTATAACTGAAGTTGGTATTGTAACGGCATCATTTGGATTAATTAGAGATATTATTTATTGGGGTTCTTCTTCTTTACCTGATTCTTTAGTAAATAATTTCCAATATGGATTTAATAATAGTGTACCAACATTATGGCATATATCTTCTTATAATCAAATTTTAGGAAGTGGTACATATAATGCACAAACAGCAAGTGTAAGTTCATCATTTGGTAACGTTATCAATATTGTAAACAATGGTACAGGTTCAATTCCAACATTAGAAGCTAATACATCAGCAAGTGTAAGTGTAAGTGGTATTACTCCGTTTACATCAACAACATCTGGTTCTGAATATCAAAAGAGTAGAATTGGAAACTTGTTTGGTGTAGTAATTAATATTGTTGAAAATGGTACAACTTCTATACCAACGTTAATAGCAAATACATCAGCTAGTATTAAAGTAACACAAACTCCACAACTTATAAGTGGTAGTTCTGCTGATAGATTGCAAGCAAGATTAGTATCTGCATCGTTTGGTATTGTTGTGGATTCGTTATTAAATAATGGTACTAGTTCAGTATCATATGTAGGTCCTTCTGGAATTAATACAAATCCAAAAATAACATCTGCATACAATTTATTATTGGGTAACCAACAAATGATTATAGATGAAACCATAACATTTATGAGTTCATCTTGGTCATCATTTGAATACTCACAATCTAAGTGTGAAAGAGATTTAGGATTAATTATAAGTGGTGCTGCATTTGATTTATTATGGGGTGGTAATTCCGCATCATTGGTAAATGGCAGATTCTATTATGATTATCCATCACAAGCAACTGGTTCACAATTAGACCAAACAATAACTGCAATTAAATACGCTAGTGGATTGGCTGAAAAAGTTGTTAGAAATACAACATTACAACATATTTCAGCATCATTAGAAACATCGGCATCATATACATCATTGATTAAAAACAAAGGATTTATACAATCTGAATCAATTGCTTATGTAAGTTCTTCTTGGGAAGGATTTATGTATGATGAAATTAAGTGTGCTAGAGATATTGGTTACATCGTAGATGCGGTAGCAACTGACCTACTTTATGGTGGTAATGAGAGAAGTATTATAGCTGGTAGATATTATTATGATTATCCATCACAAGCTACTTCAACTCAATTAGAAGCAACTTTAACTGGTGTTAGATTTGCTAAAGGAACTTCTATGAATGTAGTTGTTAATAAGCAATTCTTCTCACCAAATGGGGATAACCAAACGGCTTACAATTTAATCAAAGATAATAAAGAGTTCGTTCAGGAAGAAACTGTGGCATTTGTAAACGCTAAGTACCCTGAATTAGATTACATAGAATCTAAATGTAGAAGAGATGTAGGGTATATCGTAGATGCGGTAGCAACTGACCTTTTATATGGTGGTAATGAGAGAAGTAATAAAGCTGGTGAGTTCTATTACCTATACCCATCATTAGCAACTGAAAGTGAGCAAGTGGTTGAAACAACAACTGCGGTGGATTATGCTAGAAGATTAACACAAAATATTATTAATAGTGTTTCAATACCAACACCACAAATAGTTTCAAATGGAGTAACTCCATCTACAAATTCTAATGTGATTGCAACTTATGATTTGTTAGTAAGTAATAAAGCATTCATTCAAGCTGAAACAATAGCATATGTTTCATCATCTTGGATTGGATTTGAATATAATGAGGCAAGTTGTTCTCGTGATGTTGGTTATATTATAGATGCGGTAGCAACCGATGTACTTTATGGTGGTAACGAAAGTAGCGCAAACGCTGCAATTGTATATTTCCTAACAGCATCAGCAGCAACTGGTTCTCAATTAGAACCTACTGTAGATGCTATTGATTACGCAGGTGGTTTAGCATCTAAAGTAATTCAAAACTTAACGTTTGTAACGGCTTCTCAAATTGTATCAGCATCGGTTGAGTTATTGAGAAAGAATAGGGAGTTTATCAAAGAAGAAACAATGCAGTACTTAACTGCTAGTTGGAGTACTTTTGATTACGATAAAGTTAAATGTAGAAGAGATGTTGGTTATATCTTAGATGGTGTAGCAACTGACCTTTTATATGGTGGTAATGAAAGAAGTGTAATGAGTGGAGAGTTCTATTATAGATATCCATCACAAGCTACTTCAACTCAATTAACACAAACAAATGAAGGAATTATATACGCAAGTAGAATAGCTCAAAAAGTTGTTCAAAATATTGTATTCCAAACTGCATCATTAGAAGCATCTGCATCATTTGATTTGTTAAGAAAAAATAAACCATTCATACAAGCTGAAGCAATTGCATATGTAAGTTCTTCTTGGAGTACGGTATTCTATAATGAAGCAAGTTGTTCTCGTGATGTTGGATACTTAGTAGATGCAGCAGCAACTGATGTTTTATATGGTGGACAGGAAAGAAGTGTTACCGCTGGTACATATTATTACCTATTCCCATCCAGAGCAACTAATGCTGGTGTACCATCTGAACAAAATCAATTAGACCCAACAATTACAGGTGTGAGATATGCTGGAAGATTGGCATCAAAGGTTATTCAAAACCCAACTTACCAATCACCATCAGCATCATTCTTAGTTGGACGTGATTTACTATCATTAAACAAAACATTTATTCAAAAAGAAACAATTGCATTCCTAAGTTCATCTTGGAGTACACTTCAGTATAATGAGGCAAGTTGTTCTCGTGATGTTGGATTTATTATTGATGCAGTTAAAACTGATTTAGTTTATGGTGGTAATGAAAGAGCTGTTGAAGCTGGTTCATACTATTATTACATACCATCGGTAGCAATTAAAGAAAGTTATACCGATAATGGACAATTTGGACAGAAAAAACAAACTGTTGATGGTATTAATTTTGCAAATGGAGTTTCTGAAAAGGTTATTACCAAAACTCAAATGGTTTTCCCTACAACTAGAACTAGAGAAGCAGTAAATAGATTAAGAGCTGCTAAAAATGAATTGAAAGAGAGAGCAATATCATATACAAATGGTGCATTCCCTTATTTAGTTTATAACGAAGCAAGTTGTAGTAGAGATACTGGTTTGATTGTGGATGCAATTGCAACTGACCTTCTTTATGGTGGAAATGAAAGAGGTATTGCAGCAGCATCATCATATTACACCGGTCAATATGGTTCAGCAGCAACTGTTGTAAATCAGCAAAGAACTGAAACTTTGGAAACCAATAGATATTTAAGAACTAGAGCAGAATTTATAGCAGCTGGTGCTCCATTAGAAAACTTTGGTTCTCTAATTGTAGCAACTGGTATTGACTATTCGTATAATGGTGCTGGTGTTACGTTTAAAGCATTACCTCCTAACCAGGGTGGTAGTGGTGTTGCAAATCCGGCGTTTGAAATTACTGAATTGGCTGGTGGTAGAATTTACTTTACTTCAGGTAACCAAGATGGTGACTTTAGAATTGGTACAGGATTGAGTATTAATCAGGCAACTGGTACTCTTGTGGGTAGAACATTTAGTAAATCTCTATTCTCATTAGTTACTCCATTCTCACTTGCTTTGGAAGGATAAACATATTTATATAAGAAAATAAGAAAAAATGGCAGATGTATTTGTACCGTTAAACCGATTCCAATCGGTGATTGCTGAACTAAGTGGAGAAGAAGATGCTGTATATAATACCCCAAAAGGTGTTTCTACAATCGTTCTTTCTGCGCAAATAACTAATACTGGAACACAAACGAATCCAGTAACAATTTTTATTACACCAAATAGGGAATTACCTTCACCAAATTTTGAATTTATTTATAGCGGTTCAGTTTTTATTAGTGGTTCGGAATCTTTAGCAGCATATAATGGTAGTTTTACAAGTGCATCAAATTTATTAGCAATAAACAATCAATTTATTAGAAAAGAAGTAGCAGCTTACATACAATTTCAAAATAATTTAAGTGAAACTCCTTTTGGATACTCTGCTTCATTTTATGAAACAAATATTTTAAGAGATGTAAATGCGGTTGCATATGATTTATTAAATAAAACAACATTAAGAACTAATAAAGCTGCATTATCTTATTATGATAAGGATGGTGATAGTATAATACCAACCGGACAGGTAACGGCATCGGTAAACGCTATAGATTATGCAACTATATTAGCCGCACAAATTATAAAAAACCAATCAGTAACGGGTTCATCTCAAGTTGCTAGATTATATCAAAATGCTACTACTCAATCATTCGATTCAAATTTTGTTGTATCGGATTCACAAACAAGTAGTTCTAAGTATGTGATAGAAGAATTGTATGATGTGATTAGACAAACCATACAAGCTCCTAGATTAGTAGCAAAACCTCCTGTTGATTTAGTGAGAAACGTTGACATACCGGGATTAGATTCTTTGTCTCCGGTTGTAGCTGGAAAATTAGTATTAGAAGAAGAATATGGTTTGATTATATCAGGTTCTCCTGATTTAAGAATAATTCTTTCACTTTTAGAGAGTGCAAACGAATAAAAAAATTAGGATATTATCCTTCTTTAATATTTATTAGAAAGCTTAAATTTACGAATGGCCAAAAGTAATTTACTGAGTGGAAGGGTAAAGGTTGTTAACCCCAGAAACGTTTCACCAAGCAGATATGAATTTTTAGACTTATCCCAAGTAGAACCAAACTTGGGTGTTCCCAATTTTTCTGCTTCGTTGAGTGGTTCTCCAGCTATTGTAGTATCGGATTCCGATGGAAATAGAGGGTTTGTTCGTAGTTTAGATTTGGATAGAGTAACTGGACAGTTTACTGGTTCATTTACGGGAAGCGCTCAGTTGAGTGGTTCATTCACAGGCTCGGCAAAATTAACAGGCTCATTTACTGGTTCATTTGGTGGAGATGGTTCTGGTTTAAGTAATGTAACTAGAATTAATTCAGGTTCAGCTCAAGCTGCAATTTCTCCAAATAGTGGTTTAGTTGTAAATGTTGATACAACAATTTTAGGAAATCTTTATGTTTCCGAATCAATTTACGCTGAGCAATTAATAGTAAATTATGTATCATCATCAATAATTTATTCATCTGGTTCAAATAAATTTGGTGATGCAGCAAATGATAAGCAAGAATTTACTGGTTCAGTTGATATACAAACATATTTAAAAGCTGGATTTGTAACCGCATCATCGGCAACTGGTTCTTTTACTGGCTCGTTTAGGGGTGATGGTTCTCAATTAACAAATTTACCAGCTTCTCAATTTTCAGTTGAGGCAAAAAGATTAGCAAGTGGTTCTGTAACTGCTTCTGTAACACCATCTGATGGTTTTGTAGTTAACTCTTCATTAAGTGGTTCACAATTCACAGGTTCTCTTTTTGTAAGTGGTAATATTGTAATACCTTCTGGAAGTGGTTTCTTTAGTGGTAGTGGTGAGGGATTATTTAATGTTCCAATTTCTGCATTATCTCAAGAAGTAAATAGAATAGCAAGTGGAAGTGTAACTGCATCCGTATCTCCTGATTTTGGATTTAGAGTTGAATCTACTAATAGTGGTTCTCAATTTACTGGTTCAGTAAATGTTAGTGGTAGTGTATTTGCAGAATTTTATTATGGAGATGGTTCTAATTTATTAAATGTACCATCTACGGTAGCACCTAAAATTGCTAGTGGTAGTATAACAGCATCGGTTGACCCTTCATATGGGTTTAAAGTTGAATCTTTAGATAGTGGTTCACAATTTACTGGTTCAGTAAATGTTAGTGGTAGTATATTCATACCAAGTGGTAGTGGTGTATTTAGTGGTAGTGGTGCTGGTTTGTTTGACATACCACAATCTGCATTAGCATTTGAAATTACTAAAATTTCAAGTGGTAGTGTAACGGCATCGGTAACTCCTGATTATGGTTTTAGAGTAGAATCTGATTTGGTTGGTTCTGAATTTACTGGTAGTGTTTCAATCACTGGTAGTTTAGAAATTATAGCAACTTCTGGTTCATTGATATTAGGTTCATCATCTGCATACTTTGGTGAAGGTACATATCTTAGAAATATACCTCGTTCAGCATTAACTGAAGATGCTTTAATATCAGCAGAAATAAAATCAGGTTCAGTAACCGCATCGGTTTCACCTGATTATGGATTTAGAGTTATATCATCCGATAGTGGTTCTGAATTTACAGGTTCGGTTGATGTAAGTGGTAGTGTAATTGCTCAATTCTTTGTTGGGGATGGTTCACAACTAACAAACGTACCTGCATTTGTAGCACCATTAATAGCAACGGGTTCTGTAACAGCTTCAGTAGATGATGCTGGATTCTTTAGAGTAGAATCAACCTCATCTGTAACAATAGAATTAAGTGGTTCGGCTTTTATAAGTGGAAGTGTATCAGCATCGGTATTTAGTGGTAGTGGTGCTGGATTATTTGATATTCCTCGTTCAGCTTTCACTGGTGATGCTTTTAGAATAGCAAGTGGAAGTGTAACGGCATCAGTTTCACCAAATGAAGGATTTAAAGTTGAATCTTTAGATAGTGGTTCTCAATTTACGGGAAGCCTTAGAGTTAGTGGAAGCATTTATGCAGAAAGTGGCTCTCAATTTGTTGGAGATGGTGGTGGTTTACGAAATATACCACTATCTGCTTTAGCAGAAGAAGTTGTAGCAGCAACTAAAATAACAACTGGTTCGGTAACGGCATCAGTATCCCCTAATTTTGGATTTAAAGTTGAATCTGTAGCTAGTGGTTCTGAATTTACCGGTAGTGTAGACATTAGCGGAACTTTATCAGCATCTTTATTTAGAGGTGATGGTGCTGGATTATTTAATATACCTCGTTCAGCTATTGTTGAAGAGGCATTTAGAATTGTAAGTGGTAGTGTAACCGCATCTGTATCACCTGTTTATGGATTTAGAGTTGAAGCACAGCAAGGTTCTGAATTTACAGGTTCTGTTGATGTTAGTGGAAGTATATCATCATCTTTATTTAGAGGTGATGGTAGTGGATTATTTAACATCCCAATTTCAGCTATATCACAAGATGCAGTTAGAATAGCAACTGGTTCGGTAACCGCATCCGTATCATTGAACAAAGGATTTGTTGTACAATCTGCAGCTAGTGGTTCTGAATTTACAGGTTCAGTTGATATTAGTGGAACTTTATCAGCATCTTTATTTAGAGGCGATGGTAGTGGACTATTTAATATTCCATTCTCTGCGTTATCAGAAGAATTAACTAGAATAGCAAGTGGAAGTGTGACAGCTTCAGTATCACCTAATGCTGGGTTCATCGTAACATCAGTTAATAGTGGTTCATATTTTAGTGGAAGTGTATTTGTAAGTGGAAGTGTAACAATACCAACTGGTAGTGGATTTTTTAGTGGTAGTGGTAAAGGATTAAGTGAAATACCTCGTTCAGCTTTAGCACCGGATGCTTTAATAACCGAAAAAATTACTAGTGGAAGTGTAACCGCATCGGTATCACCTGATTTTGGTTTTGTAGTAACATCAGCTGATAGTGGTTCTCGATTTACTGGTTCATTATTTGTAAGTGGTGGTATTGAAATTAATTCTGGTTCATCTTACTCCGGTAGTGGTGCTAGATTATTCGATATTCCTCGTTCAGCATTAGCACCTGATGCGTTAGTATCTAATTTAATAGTAAGTGGTAGTGTAACCGCATCGGTATCACCTAATTTTGGATTTAGAGTTGAATCTTTTGAAAAAGGAACTCAATTTACGGGTAGCGTATTTGGTGATACAATTGTATTTAGAGAATTTGTAGGTACTAAATTTTTAGGTGGACAATTTACTGGTTCATTTAATGGTGATGGTAGAGATTTAACAAATGTAACTGCTGATAATTCAAAAAGATTAGTAAGTGGTAGTGTAACCGCATCAGTTGACCCTGACTATGGATTCAGAGTGTTATCTTTTGATAAAGGTTCGGAGTTTACTGGTAGTGTGGAAACATTGGGTGATTTAAGAATAGATGGTGAAACTACACTAAGTGCGTCAGTTTATGTAAGTGGTTCTATATTTGTAGAGTCAACCATTACAGCATCAATGTTTAGTGGTAGTGGTAGAGGATTATTTGATATACCATTCTCAGCATTATCAGAAGAATTAACTCGTATAGCAAGTGGTTCAGTTACCGCATCGGCAATACCAAGCAAAGGATTTGTTGTAGAATCAGAATTAGTTGGTTCACAATTTACAGGTTCGGTTAATATTAGTGGAAGTCTTTTTGTAAACCCACATAGTGGTTCTATACAATTAGCATCTGGTTCAAATTATTATGGTGAGGGACAATATCTTAGAAATATTCCTCGTTCAGCACTTACCGAAGATGCTCTTATTAGTAACGAAATTAAATCGGGTTCGGTAACTGCTTCAGTATCTCCTAATTTTGGATTTGTTGTTACTTCTGTAGCTAGTGGTTCATACTTTAGTGGAAGCCTTAATGTAAGTGGAAGTGTAGTAATACCAACTGGAAGTGGTTTCTTTAGTGGTAGTGGTAGGGGCTTGAGTGAAATACCTCGTTCTGCAATTACTGATTTAGATACATCATTAATATTTAGTGGTTCGGCAACGGCATCTATTTCACCAAACTTAGGATTTAGAGTATTTGCCGGAGTATCAAACTTCTCTGGTTCAGTATCAGCATCGGTATTTAGTGGTAGTGGTGCTGGATTATTCGATATTCCTGTTTCTGCACTATCTCAAGAAATAAGTAGAATAGCAAGTGGTTCTGCAACCGCATCGATATCACCAAACTTAGGATTTAAAGTAAACACATCAGCATCTATTGATGGTGATTTGAGTGTAAGTGGAAAAATAGTAGCTAGAGAAATAATTGTAGATTTTGTTTCATCATCTATAATTTATTCAAGCGGTTCAAATATATTTGGTGACCAATTAACTGATAGACAGAAATTTACTGGTTCAGTTGAAATAACTGGTTCGTTAGAAGTTGACGGTATTATTAGTGGTGATGGTAGTGGATTATTTAATATACCATTCTCAGCACTTTCAGAAGAACTAAGTAGAATTGCAAGTGGTTCGGTAACCGCATCAGCAATACCAAGCAAAGGATTCATTGTAGAATCTGCGATTAGTGGTTCTGAATTTACTGGTTCAGTTAATATTTCAGGTTCAATTTCGGCATCATTCTTTATAGGTGATGGTTCTCAATTAACAAATGTACCATCTGTTGTTACACCATTTATTGTAAGTGGAAGTGTAACGGCATCAGTATCTCCTAATTTTGGATTTAAAGTTCAATCTGCAGCTAGTGGTTCTGAATTTACTGGTAGTGTGGATATTAGCGGAAGTATATCAGCATCTTTATTTAGAGGTGATGGTAGTGGATTGGTAAATATACCATTATCAGCATTAGCTGAACAAGTTGTAGCAGCAACTAAAATTACTAGTGGAAGTGTAACCGCATCAGTATCTCCTAATTTTGGATTTGTAGTACAATCTGCGGACAGTGGTTCAACATTTACTGGTAGTTTATTTGTAAGTGGTAATTTTGTAGTACCATCTGGTAGTGGTTATTTCTCTGGAAGTGGTGAGGGATTATTTAATATACCAGAATCAGCACTTTCATTTACTCTTAATAAAATAGCATCTGGTTCAGTAACCGCATCGGTTAACCCTGTGTATGGTTTTAGAGTTGAATCTGCAGCTAGTGGTTCTGAATTTACTGGTAGTGTAGATGTTAGTGGAAGTGTATCGGCATCTGTTTATTTAGGTGATGGTAGCGGATTGTTTAACATACCTCGTTCAGCACTTTCTGAAGAAGTATTTAGAATTGCAAGTGGAAGTGTAAGTGCTTCAGTATCGCCTGTATTTGGATTCAAAGTTGAATCGTTAGAAAGTGGTTCTCAATTTACAGGTTCGGTATTTGTAAGTTCATCTTTAGTTTCAGATGTAATATATTCAAATGTTATATCTGGAGCAATAATAGTTGGGGCATTAACCGGTTCATTTATAGGAACTGTTGAGGCAACGGGTTCATTTAGTGGTTCATTCACCGGTTCATATTTTGGTGATGGTTCTCAATTATTTAACTTACCACAAGCTACTAAATTAGCAAGTGGTTCGGTAACCGCATCTGTTGAACCTGATTTTGGATTTGTTGTAACTTCAATTGATAGTGGTTCAACATTTACTGGTTCATTATTTGTAAGTGGTAACATAACAATACCAAGCGGAAGTGGTTATTTCTCTGGAAGTGGTGAAGGATTATTTAATATACCTTTATCGGCACTTTCGCAAGATGCTTTCTTAATCGCTAGTGGTAGTGTAACGGCATCGGTTAACCCTGATTATGGATTTAGAGTTGAATCTTTGGATAGTGGTTCTGAATTTACTGGTTCTATTGAAATTAGTGGTAGTGTAATTATTCCATCTGGAAGTGGTTTCTTTAGTGGTAGTGGTGAAGGATTATTTAATATACCTTTATCAGCACTTTCGCAAGATGCCTTCTTAATCGCTAGTGGTTCGGCAACGGCATCGGTAGCAAGTGGTGATACTTTAGAAATTATAACATCAGCAACCGGTAGTGGACTTGATGTACAATATGGAACTAGAATAACTGGTTCAGTTGATATAAGTGGAAGTGTTAAGGCACAATACATAATAGGTGATGGTACATATATTACAAATGTACAAGCGGCAGCAGCTCCATTTATCGCTAGTGGTTCGGCAACGGCATCGGTAGCAAATGGAATAGATTTTAGAGTAATAACTGCGGCAACTGGTTCACAAATCGGTTCTGAATTTACGGGTTCAGTTGATGTAAGTGGTTCATTGATAGCAGATGATATAACTGCTAGAGGATTCTTCTATGGTGATGGTAGGTATATAAGTAATGTAGTAGCATCAGCAGCTCCATTTATCGCTAGTGGTTCGGCAACGGCATCGGTAGCAAACGGATTTGATTTTAGAGTAATAACTGCAGCAACTGGTTCAAACTTTGGTTCTGAATTTACGGGTTCAGTTGATGTAAGTGGAAGTGTTAGAGCATTTACCTTCCTTGGAGATGGTTCTCAATTAACAAATGTACAAGCGGCAGCAGCACCATTCATAGCAAGTGGTTCGGCAACGGCATCGGTAGCAAGTGGTCAATTATTCGTAGTTAATACTTCACCTCTTTCTGGTTCATTCAAATCACAATTCACATCATCGGTAGCAATTAGTGGTTCAATTACAGCATCTCTTTACTATGGTGATGGTGGCGGATTATTTAACATCCCACCTGATGCTATTCAAAACTTAGAGTTATTTAAAATTAACTCTGGTTCTGGCGTTGCAATTATTGACCCAAATAAATTAGATGTAAACGTACCAATTACTGCGGCAAGATATGATGGTGATGGTAGTGGATTATTTAACATCCCACCTGAAGCGCTTGATAACTTACAATTAGATAGAATTATATCAGGTTCTGTTGAAGCTGTAATATCACCAAACAAAGGATTAGAAGTTGGAACAAAAGTAAGTGTATCGGGTTCTTTAAGTGTAAGTGGTGGTTTATTTGTAAGTGGTGGTAATATAACGGTATCATCTGGTTCAGCATTTATTGGAGATGGTAGTGGTATAACAAATATTAATATTGCTAACTTAGCATTTGAAACTCCAATATTAAAGAGTGGTTCGTTTACCGCATCAATTTCACCTGATAAAGGATTTGTTGTAAACGCTTCAGCAAGTATTTGGGGTGATGTTTATGCTGGACATGATTTAATAGCATCTAATAGAGTATTTGCTCCATTAGTTACTTCATCATTCTTAGGTACATATAACTTCCAAGGGGTTGGTCCTACTGCATCTGCAGAATATGATATTTTAAGATACAACACAACTCAAGGATATTTCATTCCACAACCTGAATCTTCATTAACTGAAACTGTATCATTTAATAATGTAAGTGATTTAACAATAGTACACAACTTAGGAATTAAGTATCCGGTTGTACAGGTTTACGCTACTGGTTCTGAAGAACAAATATTAGCAGGTACTGTTAAATCAATTGATGATAATACAATAAACATTAAGTTTGCTGGATTAACTTCTGGACACGTTGTAATTGGTAGTGGTGGTTCATTAATTAGTGGTACAATTGAAGGTGATAGAGTATTTGGAACTGTTTATTCATCATCTTACGCACTTTTCGCTGAAACGGCAGCAAATGTTGCTGGATTTGATTCATCATCATTAGCAGCTTTATCAGCATCAATTGCAGCTGGTGGAACACAATATGTATTAACATCACAAACATCGTCAATGACGGTGTTGAGTTCTTCTTACGCAATTTCATCATCATATGCAGCTTACGCAGCAAATGCGGCAAACGTAGATACTTCATTATTTGTTCTGAATTCTGTAACATCTTCAATGACAGTGTTGAGTTCATCGCACGCTGTATCAGCATCTTACGCATTATTTGCACAAAACGCATCAAACGTAGATACAACAAACTTTGTTCAGAATTCACAAACTGCATCAATGTTGGTTGGTACTGCTTCATTAGCAATTACCGCTTCATTTGCATTATTTGCACAAAATGCACAAAACGTAGATACGGCTTCATTCTTACAGGTAAACAAAGATTCTACAATAAATGCTAACTTAACTGTTAGTGGTAGTTTGGGTGTAAGTGGAAGCCTATATGTAGGAAATCTATACACATCATCAATTGAAGAATTGGTAGTTGTTTGGAATCCTATAACTAAAAAATTAGAAGCAAGAGATGTTCAGCAAGCAGCTGGTACATCTGGAACTTCAGGTACAAATGGTACTACTGGAACGGGGGGTACATCGGGTTCTTCTGGAACAAGCGGTACAACAGGTTCTTCTGGTACTTCGGGTTCAAGCGGAAGTAGTGGTACAACAGGTTCTTCTGGTACTTCGGGTTCATCTGGAAGTAGTGGAAGTAGTGGAACGTCTGGTTCAAGCGGAACATCAGGTTCTTCTGGAACAAGCGGTAGTAGTGGTTCAAGCGGAAGTAGTGGTACATCAGGTTCAAGCGGAAGTAGTGGTACATCAGGTTCTTCTGGAACATCTGGTACAACGGGTTCAGCTGGAACAAGCGGTACATCCGGAAGTAGTGGTACATCCGGAAGTGGTGGTACAAGTGGCACATCAGGAACATCTGGTTCAAGCGGAACTGCTGGTAGAGAAGGTGGTAGATTGTTTATCGTAAACAATAGTGGATTTAATTATTCATTTGATGGGTATGTTGGAAATTTCCCAACATTAACTTTAGTAAGAGGCGATTTATATTACTTTGATGTAAGTGGGGTTTCAGCATCACATCCATTTGCACTTAGATTAAGTAGTGGTGATACAAATGTGGTGCCGGGTACAACAAATAATGACCCTGTTAATGGATTGTATGGAACAACTGATTTAATCTCATATAGAGTTCCTGAAGATGCTCCTAATGACATAGTTTATCAATGTGTGAACCATTCATCAATGATTGGAACAATACAAATTGTAAACAAAAATGGTACATCTGGAACTAGTGGAAGTAGTGGTTCTTCTGGAACAAGCGGAACTTCTGGTTCAAGCGGAACTTCTGGAACAAGCGGAACTGCTGGTTCTTCTGGTTCAAGCGGAACTTCTGGAAGTGGTGGTACAAGCGGCACATCGGGAACATCGGGTTCATCAGGAACTTCTGGCACAAGCGGAACTTCTGGTACAAGCGGTACAAGTGGTACTTCAGGTTCTTCTGGTTCAAGTGGAAGTAGTGGAAGTAGTGGTTCTTCGGGTAGTAGTGGAACAGCAGGTTCTTCTGGAACTTCTGGTTCAAGTGGAAGTAGTGGTTCATCTGGTTCAAGTGGAACTTCTGGAAGTGGAGGTACAAGCGGTACTGCGGGTTCATCAGGAACAACGGGTACTGCTGGTTCATCGGGAACAAGCGGTACATCTGGAAGTGGAGGTTCAAGCGGAACTTCTGGAACAAGCGGAACTTCTGGAACAAGCGGAACATCAGGTTCTTCTGGAACAAGTGGAAGTGGTGGTACAAGCGGAAGCGCTGGTACATCTGGCTCAAGCGGAACTTCTGGAAGTGGAGGTACATCAGGTTCTTCTGGAACAAGCGGAACATCAGGTTCTTCTGGAACAAGTGGAAGTGGTGGTACAAGCGGTACATCCGGAAGTGGTGGTACATCTGGTTCAAGCGGTACATCCGGAAGTGGTGGTACATCTGGTTCAAGCGGTACAACTGGTTCAGCTGGTACAAGCGGAACTTCAGGTTCTTCTGGTACGAGCGGAAGTAGTGGTTCATCTGGAAGTAGTGGAAGTAGTGGTTCAAGCGGAACAACTGGTTCTGATGGAACTTCTGGTACAAGTGGTGTAGATGGTACTTCGGGTACTTCGGCAACATCTGGTAGTGGTGGTTCAGCTGGTACGGCTGGTTCTTCTGGAACAAGCGGTACAACGGGAACATCGGGTTCTTCTGGAACAAGTGGTGATGATGGAACTTCAGGTACGTCTGGTTCAGATGGTACATCGGGTACAAGCGGAACTACGGGTTCAAGCGGTTCATCTGGTTCAGCTGGTACAAGCGGAAGTAGTGGAAGTAGTGGTACATCAGGTTCTTCTGGTTCAAGTGGAAGTAGTGGTACAACGGGTTCAGCTGGTACAACTGGTTCGGCTGGTACATCAGGTTCTTCTGGAACAAGCGGTGAGGATGGAACTTCAGGTACAAGTGGTTCATCGGGTACAAGCGGAACTACTGGTTCAAGCGGTACAACGGGTTCAGCTGGTACAAGTGGTAGTAGTGGTTCTTCTGGAACAAGCGGTACTGATGGTACATCTGGTTCAAGCGGAAGTAGTGGAACAACAGGCTCAGCTGGTACATCAGGTTCTTCTGGTTCAAGCGGAACTTCTGGAAGTGGGGGTACAAGCGGTACTGATGGAACTTCAGGTTCTTCTGGTAGTAGTGGTTCATCGGGTACATCTGGAAGTGGGGGTACAAGCGGTACAACTGGTTCTGATGGTACAAGCGGTAGTGGTGGTTCAAGTGGTACAAGCGGAAGTGCTGGTACATCCGGTACTGATGGTTCAAGCGGTAGTGGTGGTACTTCTGGAACATCTGGAAGTAGTGGAACATCATCAACTGCTGGAAGTGGTGGTTCATCAGGAACTTCTGGTTTAGATGGTACATTCTTTGGTTCTTCTGGAACAAGCGGAAGCAGTGGAAGTAGTGGTTCTTCTGGAATAAGTGGAACTTCAGGCTCAGCTGGTACTTCTGGTTTAGATGGAACATATTTTGGTTCTTCGGGTTCTTCTGGTACAAGCGGTACAAACGGAACTTCAGGCTCTTCTGGTTCAAGTGGATTTAGTGGAACTTCTGGAACAAGCGGAAGTGGTGGTACATCTGGTTTGGATGGTACATTCTTTGGTAGTAGCGGAACAAGTGGAAGTAGTGGTACAAGTGGTACAACGGGAACTGATGGTTCAAGTGGAACAAGCGGAACAACTGGTTCAGCTGGTACAAGCGGACAAGATGGAACTTTCTTTGGTTCTTCTGGTACAAGCGGAAGTAGTGGAACAAGCGGTACAACGGGAACTGATGGTTCAAGTGGAAGTAGTGGAACAACTGGTTCTTCTGGAACAAGCGGTTTAAACGGTACATTCTTTGGAAGTAGTGGAACATCTGGAAGTAGTGGTACAAGCGGTACAACGGGAACTGATGGTTCAAGCGGAAGTAGTGGTACGTCTGGTTCATCTGGTTTAAATGGTACATTCTTTGGTAGTAGTGGAACATCGGGTTCTAGCGGTTTTGATGGAAGTAGTGGTACTGATGGTTCTGGTACATCAGGAATTTCCGGTTCAAGTGGAACAACTGGTTCTTCTGGAACAAGCGGACAAGATGGAACTTTCTTTGGTTCTTCTGGTTCAAGCGGTGTAAATGGAACTTCAGGCACAAGCGGTGTGGATGGAACTTCTGGTTCAAGCGGTACAACGGGAACATCGGGTTCGTCTGGTTTAAATGGAACTTTCTTTGGTTCATCTGGAACAACCGGTGTGGATGGAACTTCAGGTTCAAGCGGTATAACTGGTACTTCGGGTACAACTGGTACAAGCGGTTCAAGTGGATTAAATGGAACTTTCTTTGGTTCTTCTGGTTCAAGCGGTATAGCTGGTACAAGTGGTACAAGCGGTATAACTGGTACTTCGGGTACTTCTGGTTTAGGTTCTTCGGGAACTTCTGGTTTAAATGGAACATTCTTCGGAAGTAGTGGTACGGCTGGTTCTTCTGGTTCAAGCGGTGATACTGGTACTTCGGGTACTGCTGGTACAACGGGTACATCGGGTACTTCAGGTCTAAATGGTACATTCTTTGGAAGTAGTGGTACTTCGGGTTCTTCTGGTTCAAGCGGTATAACGGGTACTTCGGGTACGTCTGGATTAGGTAGTTCGGGTACTTCTGGTCTAAATGGTACATTCTTTGGAAGTAATGGAACTGCTGGTTCTTCTGGAACAAGCGGAGCTGGTTCTTCTGGTACAAGCGGAATTGGTAGTAATGGTTCTTCAGGTACTTCTGGTTTAAATGGTACATTCTTTGGAAGTAGTGGAACTGCTGGTTCTTCTGGAACAAGCGGAGTTGGTACTTCTGGTACAAGCGGAAGTAGTGGAAGTAGTGGAACATCCGGTCTAAATGGTACATTCTTTGGAAGTAGTGGAACTGCTGGTTCTTCTGGTTCAAGTGGTATAACTGGTACTTCGGGTACGTCTGGATTCGGTTCTTCAGGAACTTCTGGTTTAGATGGTACTTACTTCGGAAGTAGTGGTATATCTGGTACAAGCGGAAGTGGTGGTACTTCTGGATTAGGTTCTAATGGAACAAGCGGTACAACGGGAACATCAGGTTCTTCTGGTACTTCTGGTTTAGATGGTACAAGTGGTTTCTTAACTTTAACTGGTACAACTGATAATGGTGTACTTACATTAAACGGAAGTTCACCAAATGCAACTGTTGAGGCAAACTTAACATTTGATGGTAGTATTTTAGCAGTAAGTGGACACGTTGCACCAACAACATTCAGAGAAACTTATTCAGCATTAGGAAGTGGTGGAAGCGTTACTATAAATTTAAACACTGGTAATAATTTTAGTAGAACTGTAACTACAACAACCACATTTACATTCTCAAATGCACCAGCTGGGAAAGCATTTGGATTTACATTAGCATTAACAAATGGTGGAAGCTCAGTTGTAACTTGGCCGGCAGCAGTAAATTGGGTAAATAACATAGGACCAACATTGAGTTCTTCTGGAACTGATATTTTAGTATTCTATACTTATGATGGAGGAACTTCTTACTATGGATTCTTAGTAGGAACTAATATGAGTTAATAAAAAGTTATGGGAATATTTAGAAGATTAATACCAACAGGCGGAGTGGATGATGTATTTTCAATAAATGTAACAGTTAGTGCTGGGCAAACCTTCACTTTACCAATAGCAGATTATGGTTCATTCGTGCCAACTTTTACTGTTGATTGGGGTGATGGATTTTCAAATTCGGTAGTATCATCTACGGATTCTAATAGAATTCATACATATACTTTAGCTGGCACATACACAATTGATATAACAGGATTAATGCCGGCATGGGTTGTATCAAATAACTCAGCAATACGTTCATTAATTGTAGCAATAAATCATTTTGGAAACGTTGGATTGAGAAATGTAAATTTTTATGGATGTTCTAATATAACATCTCTACCAAATACATCCGGTACTGCTATTAATAATTTAGGTTTATCAAATGTTGTAACTTTTGCAAACTTTATGCGTTCAACTGGAATAACTTCAATAGCTAGTGGAATTTTCGATTATGCGGTAAACGCTACAACTTTTACTGATGCTTTTTCTTTTACAAATATAACATCTATTCCAAATGGATTGTTTAATAATAATTCACAAGCAACAATTTTTTCATCAACTTTTAACGGATGTAGTTCTTTAAATTCATATCCATCTACTTTATTTGATAATTGTCCAAATGTTGTTAACTTTGCATCATGTTTTAGAAATTGTAGACAATTAACTTCTTGTTTAACATTTACAAATAATACAGCAGTAACAACTTTTGCAAATTTATATAATATGAGTACAACCACAAACGCTATGGATGGTAATGCACCTACATTGTGGACAAGAGTACCCGAACCATTTGGAATTGATGCTTTTAACAATTGCTTAGGATTAGATAACTACGCATCTATACCATCAAACTGGAAATAATATGATGTATATAAGAATAAAAGATAACGAAGTAATTTATCCGTACTCAATTCAACAATTAAAAGTTGATGAGCGTAATATTAGTTTTCCACAAAACTTAACAAATTCTATTTTAGAATCTTTTGGTGTATATAATGTTGTGGTATCACCAAAACCAAATGATTACACAAAAAATATTACAGAAGGAACTCCAATTTATGATAATGGGGTTTATACACAAAATTGGGTACAAACTGATGCTTCTCAATCCGAAATAGATAATAGAATTGAAAATAAATGGATTGAAATCAGAGACCAAAGAACACAATTATTACAAGAATCAGATTGGACACAATTAGGAGATATTCCACAATCAGTTAGAGATTCTTGGACTACATATAGACAACAATTAAGGGATATTACAAATCAATCCAATCCGTTCAGTATAGTTTGGCCAACTAAACCATAATTTAAAATCCCAAAAGGGAGTTATATTATATTTATATCTACAAAGAACGATTAGGTAAAAGATGATTATACACAGTCCCATATTTTCGGGTTCAATTTCACAAGCAAATTCGGCATATGCTAGTTTGAGTGGTTCGTTTACGGGCTCAATGACTGGTTCTTTTAGAGGTGCGGGTTACTTGAGTGGTTCAATGACCGGTTCATTTACTGGTTCATTTAAAGGTCAGATTGATGTACAACAAGCATCTTTTGATAATTTAGTGGTTAATAATAGTTTATCACTAAGTGGTTCAATGAAAGTAACCGGTTCTATAAATTTAACACAAGGTGGATATTTAGTAGATGGGGTAAATGTATTAGATTCAGCTATCGCATTTGCAATAGCATTAGGATAAAAATTAAGATATGGCAAACGTATTTAAAAATAAATTGACAGCTAACGTAGGAACATCGCCATCAACGGTGTACACAACTCCTGCAGCAACAACATCAACAGTTATTGGTGTAAGTGTAGCAAATGTTAATACAAATAATATTTCAGTAAGCGTAAGAGTTACGGATAACTCAACATCAACAACTGCTCATATTGTTAAAGATGTATTGATAACACCTGGTGGTTCTTTTGTAGCTGTTGGTGGAGAGCAAAAAATTGTTTTGGAAGCAAATGATACTATAAGTGTTTTATCATCGATAGCAACATCTGCTGATGTAATTGTTTCAGTATTGGAAATATCTTAATAACAAAAGTGTAGTTAATGGCGAATATAGGTAAAAATGCTAATGGTTTAAATCAATTAAGCTCAAGCTTAGTTTCATTATTTGTAAGTGGAAGTGAAATAGCATCGTTTTCATCCCAATCGGTGAATTTTGCAGGTAAAGTAAGTGCTTCCGCAGTAGAAACTTTTGTAATTGGTACAAAAGGAACTTCGCCTTTAATAATCCAAGACAATACACAAGTAACAGGTTCATTAAATGTATCATCATCTATAACCGCATCTTTATTTAGAGGTGATGGTAGTGGATTATTTAATATTCCAGCTTCGGCTTTGGGAGATTTGGACCGTATAAAATCAGGTTCAGCACAAGCTTTAATTTCACCTGATAAAGGATTAGAAGTAAATGTAAAAACTTCTATAAGTGGTGGATTAAATGTAACGGGTAGTACAAACCTTAGTGGTTCTACAAATGTAATAGGAAACTTAACATTGACTGGTAATGAAACAATTACTGGAAATTTAAATGTTAGTGGTAAGATAACAACAACTGAATTACAAGCAACATATATAACATCATCTATAATATTCGCAAGTGGTTCGAATAAATTTGGTGATGCGGTAAATGATAGACAAGAAATAACTGGTAGTCTTTTAATAAGTGGTAGTATCGGTGTAACTGGTGATACTATTCCAACAAATGCAACAACAAATGAAGTATTAGTATTAGACTTAACAACAGGAAGAATTGGTAGAAGATTTGCGGCAGCATCTTCTGGTACATCTGGTACTTCTGGTAGTAGTGGTTCATCCGGCTCATCGGGCTCAAGCGGTTCTTCTGGTTCAAGCGGAAGTAGTGGTTCATCGGGCTCAAGCGGTAGTGGCGGAACTTCAGGCTCTTCTGGTTCAAGCGGAAGTAGTGGTTCATCTGGAACTTCTGGTAGTGGAGGAACTTCGGGTTCTTCTGGTTCAAGTGGTTCAAGTGGAAGTTCTGGTTCAAGTGGAAGTGGAGGAACTTCAGGCTCTTCTGGTTCAAGCGGAAGTAGTGGTACAAGAGGTACGGGAGGTACATCAGGTTCTTCTGGTTCATCAGGTTCTTCTGGTTCAAGCGGAAGTTCTGGTTCATCTGGATTCGGTTCTTCTGGTTCAAGCGGAAGTAGTGGTAGTAGTGGAAGTGGGGGAACATCGGGTTCTTCTGGTTCAAGCGGAAGTAGTGGTACAACGGGTTCGTTTGGTACATCAGGTTCTTCTGGTAGTAGTGGTTCAAGCGGAAGTAGTGGTTTAAGTGGAGCAGCTGGTTCAAGCGGTTCTTCTGGTTCTTCGGGTTCAAGTGGAAGTAGTGGAAGTAGTGGAACAAGCGGTAGTAGTGGTACAAGAGGTACGGGAGGTACATCAGGTTCTTCTGGTTCAAGCGGAAGTAGTGGTAGTAGTGGAAGTAGTGGTTCAAGCGGTAGTAGTGGTATAGCTGGAGCAGGTGGTACAAGCGGAACATCTGGTTCTTCAGGCTCATCTGGTTCTAGCGGTCAAAGTGGAAGTAGTGGTTCATCTGGCTCAAGTGGTTCTTCTGGAACTAGAGGTACTGGAGGTACATCAGGTTCAAGCGGTTCATCGGGCTCAAGCGGAAGTAGTGGAAGTAGTGGTATAAGTGGAGCAGGTGGAACAAGCGGAAGTTCTGGTTCAAGTGGAAGTAGTGGAAGTAGTGGAACATCAGGTTCTTCTGGAAGTGGAGGGACATCAGGTTCTTCTGGTTCAAGCGGTTCAAGCGGTGTGAGTGGTATAAGTGGAGCAGGTGGTTCTTCTGGTACATCAGGTTCTTC
>Ga0315909_10001555_pt1 | contig 30873 bp, 35 predicted proteins | sample LakEriMetagenome_11_FD_203527 | JGI IMG/M metagenome (GOLD analysis project Ga0315909, IMG submission 203527) | Freshwater fungal communities from buoy surface, Lake Erie, Ohio, United States - Buoy 2 MA125 | ecosystem: Environmental > Aquatic > Freshwater > Lake | place: USA: Lake Erie, Ohio... | reverse complement strand
AGAGCAGGTCATCGCAGACTGCGGCAGCTATGTGCAGATCAAGAAAGTTGAACGCAAGCCACGCAAGAAAAAGGCCGTGAGCCCGGAAAAATTGACGTCTAAATTCAAGTATCTGAGGGAATTTGCTGAACTCAAACTGACATCGGTTCCGGTCACTGGCCTGATCGAATCCCAGGAAGCCTGGCTGTATGATACCAAGAAGCGCAAATTGATCTATGTGGTAGCAGACACCCATGCTGGTACCTTCACCGTGAAAAACAACAATCTCATTGGATTTGATCCTACCAACTCTGTGCAGAAAACACTGCGCAAACCTGCTGAGCAGATCAAAGCCTTGTTACAGGGCGGAGTGGCACAGCATCGCAAGTATTTCAAAGAGATCAAGTCCACAGAAGTCAAGTTCAACGGACGTGGCAACGAGAACTTGATACTGCTGAAAGTGCGCTAAATATCTGGGCAAGGAGCCCCAGATGCCAGATTCATCACTTGATCCACTGAAACGCCAACTCATAGAGTATGTGCAATTGCAGTTGGCTGATCAGATCATAGATATCGAACTTGATCCCAGCCATTATGAAGCCGCGTACCAGCGCACCCTGGGTATCTATCGCCAGCGGGCACAAAACGCCTATGAAGAATCCTACTCTTTCATGGAGTTGGTCAGCAACAAGAATGAATACATCTTGCCGCAAGAAGTGATCAGTGTGAGACAGATATTCCGGCGTACCATTGGTCTTGGCACCGGTGTTGGTGGCTATAGTTTTGACCCTTTTGGGCAGGCCACTTTAAACGTGTATCTCCTCAACTTCAATCAGGCCACGGGCGGCATGGCCACTTACGATTACTATCAGCAGTACGTAGAGTTAGCGGCTCGCATGTTTGGTGGATATATCAACTACACCTTTGATCCTGTGAGCAAAAAACTGCAACTGATACGTGACCCGCGTGGCACCGGTGAAGTGGTCCTGCTATGGACTTATAATCTCAAACCCGAAATCAGCCTGTTGGCCAACTATCAGATCGCACAGTGGTTCCGTGACTGCATGGTAGGAGCAGCCAAGATCATCATCGGCGAAGCCCGTGAAAAGTTTGGCACCATTGCCGGACCACAGGGCCCCGGTACTCTCAACGGCACGGCCATGAAGGCCGAAGGCCAGACCCAGATTGACAAGAGCATAGAAGAACTCAAACTCTACGTAGACGGCAGCCAGCCCTTGACTTTTGTTATAGGCTGACAGTGGGTCGCACACTGATAGTGGGCTGTAGTTTTGTAGAAAACATCGCACTCAAACATCCCCAGCCACACCAACGAATCAACACAGATCGTTTTTTGCTACTTGGCACCAGTGGTGCTGGCAATCAAAGCATCGCGGCCAGGATCATTGATCAATGCAGTCAGGAAAAATTTGACAGAGTCGTAGCCATCTGGTCCGGCATCAACAGGCTGGACTTTCCCATTGGCAGGGCGTTGCATGAAGTCCAGCCCGTGGACAAAATGGGATATCCAGCCTACCCTTATTGGACCCGTACCGGTGAAACGGTGTGGTATCACAGCGGCGGATTCTGTCTCAGCGGTACCAGCGATCAGTGCCCAAAATTCATGCGTGATTTTTTCTACAATCAATATCTTGGGTCAAGTGCCAGATATCTCACGGACCTTACTGTGCTGGCTGTTCTTTCAGCACAGAATTTTTTGACAGCACAGAACATACCATATGACATGTCATTCATCTATGACATAGACAAGCGTTACATTGATGATAAAATTGAACCCGGATGTGGCAAGATAGATCGATCGTCGCCCTGGGTGCGCATGATTGATTGGCAAAAATTTACCAAAATGACGCCGCCCTATGAATATGCCTTGGCCCAAGGGCGATTGGAAGACGGATTCCATCCTGTGTTTGATTGCATGATACAATGGATCCAACAGGCCTTTGACATAGACCTAAAGAGTTGATTCCTGTCAAGATCTCTGTTATAATCACTGCATGGATCTAATGATAGACATCGAAGGACTGGCTACCACGCCCGATACCACCATACTCACCATAGCCGCCCAGGAATTCAGTCCCTTGGAGCGAGGACTTTTTGGGCGAGAATTTTATGCCCGCGTCACACTGGAAAGTCAGGAAGATCGGGCCATAGATCCCGAAACTCTGGCTTGGTGGGCTACGCAACCCGAAGCCATACGTGAAGAAGCTTTTGGTGAGGACGATCGCATACCCTTGCGTGAAGCCTTGGAAGGTCTCCATCGCATCGCATGGCACGCCAGGCATGTTTGGGCCCAGGGCCCAACCTACGACATGAACATCTTGGAACATGCTTACAAAAGCCTGGGCATGCCGTTGCCTTGGAAATTCTTCTCTGTGCGTGACAGCAGGACCTTGTTCAGCCTTGTGCCAAATCTACAAAAATATCCGGCCAGCCACCATGCCTTGGAAGACTGTCGACGGCAAATAAATCTGCTTTGGGACAGTCTGGAATACTTACGTGTCAAGGAGTTAGCATGATAATTGGAGTATGTGGGTTGATTGGTGCAGGTAAAGACACCATAGCAGATTATCTCGTGAACATACACGAGTTCCGCAGAGATAGCTTTGCTGCCACGCTAAAAGATGCTGTGGCCTCTGTGTTTGGCTGGGACAGAGACATGTTGGAAGGCCGCACACGTAGCAGCCGTGAATGGCGCGAGCAGCCAGATGAATGGTGGAGCGATCGCCTGGGCCGCCCTATCACTCCACGCTGGGTGCTACAGTACTGGGGCACTGAAGTGTGCAGACAAGGATTCCATGATGATGTATGGATAGCCAGTCTTGAAAACAAACTACGCAAGACCACGGATGACATCGTTATTTCAGACTGCCGTTTCCCCAACGAAATAAGGGCTATAAGACAGCAAGGCGGGCATGTGATCCGCGTGATACGTGGACCCGAGCCCGAGTGGTATGCTTTGGCAGAACAGGCAAATCTTGGCACAGATTTCGCCCAACTCGCCCTGCAGAATTTTGGTGTGCATGCCAGTGAAACTGCCTGGATTGGCACGCAGTTTGATCATGTGATAGACAACAACAGCAGTCTTGATGATTTGTATGCCCAGATCAACGGTCTGGTTCGAGATCTCCGGCCCGCCAAGGCAGATCTTGCCGCGTAATCAGTGCGGCACAGTTCAAACACACAGTTTTAAGATTGCGCAGTTCGCAGTCATTGAGATCGCCATTGACATGATACACCATGAGTTGGCTACTGTGCCTGGCTTTGAACCCACAGCGATCGCAAGTATTTTTCTTTTTGTAACCTGATGCTCGCCATCTTGGTTCCACAGGCTTGATTTTCCTGCCCTTGCGGCCACAGGAACCGCACACCCGGCGATAGTAAATCTTGTCATTGTGATAGCCGTTGATGGCGGCGAGATTTTTATTACATACTTGGCACAAGGGTCTCATACGGGTATTTACGACGTAGACCTTAATTAAGGCTCCTGTAAACGGCTTGTTTTTGGTTCAGCCAATAAATATTGATAACCATTTATAAGGATAACACTATGGCACTTGTATCCCCCGGCGTAGAAGTTACCGTCATTGACGAGTCTAACTATATTCCAGCCGCGACCAACTCGGTCCCATATTTTCTCATCGCTACAGCGCAGAACAAAATCTCTGGCGCGGGTGTAGGCGTAGCCGCAGGCACACTGGCTGCCAATGCAGGCAAAGTATATCTCATAACCAGCCAGCGCGATTTGAGCGCCACGTTTGGCGTACCGTTCTTTTACAAGACATCCGCGGGCACACCAATCAACGGATACGAACTCAACGAATACGGATTGTTGGCAGCATACTCAGCACTGGGCATAAGCAATCGTGCGTATGTACAGCGTGCTGACATAGATTTGGCCGAACTCACAGCCAGCCTGGTAAGACCCACTGGTTCGCCGGCTGATGGCACATATTGGTTGGATACCACATCCACAGCCTGGGGTATTTTCCAGTGGAATCAGACTACGGGTGAGTTCACCGTGCAGACTCCAATCGTGATTACCGACACAGGTGATCTCACAGCCGGTGTACCCAGTGCTGACATTGGCAGCATCGGCGATTACGCCGTGGTTGCAACCAATGCGTTCAATCCTGTGTATTACAAAAATCAAGACAACACCTGGGTCGAAGTAGGCACAGACGCTTGGAAAAACTCATGGCCCACAGTGCAAGGCGCCAACACTGTCACAGGCAATGCTTTGACCGTTGGCAACAAGATCACCATCAACGGTACAGAAATCACGCTGTCTGGACAGACCTTGGCCAGCCTGGTTGCACAGATCAATTCTGCGGCTATAACCGGTGTCACTGCTGAAACCAATCTCACACGCACCAGCAACAAACTATGGTTGTATGCTGATAGTGAAGCCACCAGCGACGCTTCCACAGCAGGTGGCGGCATCATCAACATCGCACCAGAAAGCACAGCGGGTTTGCTGACCACGTTGGGTGTAACTGCGACCACTTACCTGGCTCCAGCATTACAACAGAGTCCAAACTACACAGTTCCACGCTGGAGAACTACCGATACCGAAGGTGGTCATCCCACAGGATCAGTATGGAACATGACCACGGCAGTGAATCAAGGTGCTGACATCATTGTTAAGAAATTCAGCGCCGCGCTTGGTCTCTTTGTAAATCAAAGCGCACCGATCTATGAAAACGATCAAACTGCCAACAAGAATCTCGATCCCACAGGTGGTGGTAAAAACATCCCCGCAGGTACTACCTATGTACAATACAACGTGGATCCTGAACTGTCGGGCAGTGGCAACTACAACAACACGCTGACCTTGGAAATTTTTGAAAGGCTGGTAGCCGGTGCTACAATAATCACCGGCGATGATACAGCACCAGTGTTTGCAGGTGGTACCAAAACATTTACCATCCAGTACAGTACAGCAAACTCGGCCACGCTGAGTTCCACCTACACAGCATCATTCACTGGCACAACAGCAGCTGCCTTTATAACAGCAGTGTCAGCAGCCCTGCCGTCAGGCGCACCGGTTTCGGCCAGTGTCAATTCAGACGGCGCTATCGTGTTTACACACAGCCTGGGCGGTGTGATCGTGTTGGATGACACGTCAGGCACAGCAGTAGCATCAGCTGGCTTTGACAATACCGTGACTGGAGTGCGTGATGGCACAGGCACACAGACTGGTGCTTTGATCCTGAGCAACTGGGTGCCGCTGACCTATACTGCCAGCGCCACTGCTCCAAGCCAAGATCCAGCCGACGGTCGTTACTGGTATTATTCGGCCACGGATCAGGTAGACATCATGATCCAGAACAATGGATCTTGGTTAGGATATCAAAATGTCACTAACGATGTTCGCGGTTACAACCTGCAGAACACCAACTCTACTGGTCCTATCGTGTCGGCCTCGGCTCCCACACAGCAGACTGACGAAACAGCCTTGGTCGAAGGCGATCTCTGGATAGACACATCAAATCTTGAACTTTATCCGGTGATCAAACGCTGGCAGGAAGTGGACGGGGTGACCCAGTGGGTGACCATAGACAACACCGACCAGACCACGGAAAATGGTGTGCTGTTTGCTGATGCTCGCTGGGCTACCAACGGCTATACCAATCCTATCACTGATGCTATCCCAAGTATTACTGCTCTTTTGACCAGCAATTATCTTGACGTGGATGCGCCAGATCCTGGGCTGTATCCGGAAGGCATGCTGTTGTTCAACACACGCCGCACAGGATTCAACGTGAAATCATTCCAGGTTGACTATTTCAACGCCACCAGTTTCTCTTTTGATTCATACTCGCCAAGCACGGCCTATGTGGTCGGTGATCGGGTGTTGTACAATGCCGCTCTTTGGGTGTGTATACAAAACAGCACCGGCAACAACCCCAGTGTTTCCAGCGCCTATTGGGATCCACTGCAGACCAATGCCTGGGTCACGGCCGCTGGTAACCGTAACAACGGATCACCTTACATGGGCCGTCAAGCAGTGCGCAAACTTGTAGTCGATGCCATGAAGTCGGCCATCGATACCCAAGACACCCTGCGTGAAGAACAGGTTGAGTTCAATCTTTTGGCCACACCACAGTATCCTGAATTGATACCTAACATGGTGGCTTTAAACAACGAACGTAGCAACACTGGCTTTGTCGTGGGCGACACACCGTTGAGACTACAACCCACAGGCGAAAGCATCGTGACCTGGGCCACCAACACCGCTGGCGATTCAATCGACAGCGAATCTGGATTGGTCACTGCTGATGCATATCTTGGCGTGTTCTATCCTTCATGCCAGACCACGGATCTTGGTGGCAGCCAGGTAGTACAACCGCCCAGCCACATGATGGTGCGCACCATAATCCGCAACGACGAAGTGGCTTTCCCCTGGTTAGCTCCAGCAGGTGTGCGACGTGGTGTGATCGACAACGCTGAACGCATTGGTTATGTCAACGGTCAGACCGGAGAATTTGTGACCATAGCCACAGGCCAAGGCCTGCGTGATGTGCTGTATGAAAACAAGATCAATCCAATCACGTTTATTCCTGGTGTGGGTATAACCAACTACGGCAACAAGACCGAAGCCAATACACCCAGTGCCTTGGATCGCATCAACGTGGCTCGTCTCATAGCATTCATACGTGGACGCTTGGAAGAGATTGGCAAGACTTTTGTGTTTGAGCCCAATGATCAGATCACACGCAACGAAATCACCAACGCTATCGACGGTCTCATGATCGATCTCGTAGCCAAGCGTGGCGTCTATGATTACTTGATCGTGTGTGATGAAAGCAACAACACACCGGCTCGTATCGATCGCAACGAACTGTATGTTGACATCGCTATCGAACCAGTGAAAGCAGTGGAATTCATTTACATACCTTTGCGAATCAAGAACACAGGTGAGATCGCTGCCGGTACAGTATCCTCGTCAAGTGCCGTCTAACGGTATCGCTAAAGGCGAAAATGGGGGTTTCGACCCCCATTTTTTTTGGTCTCACTGACCATAAATAATTGCATCAAGGAGATATAATATGGCCGTTTCATCACTCACAAGAATGACGGTGCCTTTGGCAAGTGATCAGAGCAATCCAAACCAAGGCCTGCTCATGCCCAAGCTCAAATACCGCTTCCGCGTGGTGTTTGAAAACTTTGGCGTTTCAACTCCGCGCACGGAACTGACCAAGCAGGTCATGGATTTCACGCGACCCAAAGTTGGTTTCGAGGATATCACTTTGCCGATTTACAACAGCACCTTGTATCTTGCCGGCAAGTACACCTGGGAGATGGTATCGTGCAATCTGCGCGACGACGCTTCAGGACAAGTAGCAAGACTGGTTGGCGAGCAAGTTCAGAAACAGTTGGACTTCATGGAACAAGCTTCCGCAGCCTCTGGTATCGATTACAAGTTCCAGACCAAGTTTGAAGTTTTGGACGGCGGCAATGGCGCTGCCACACCACAGGTTTTGGAGACATGGGAACTGTATGGTTGCTATCTACAAAACGTAGACTATGGTGATGCCAACTATGCTGAATCAGCACCCATGACCATTGGTCTGAGCATCCGCTTTGACAATGCCCTCCAGACTCCTCTGGGCACTGGCATTGGAGCCACGGTAGCAAGAACAGTCAACGACGTAGTCACAGGATAATCCTGCCATGGCCTTTGGGCAGGATTTCCTCAAAGCGTTCTTTGGGAATGATTATCTCAAAGACTACACTCACGCAAGTAAAACCTTTAGAACCGCGGGCTATGAAAATGCTCCGCGGCTCAAGTTCCTTTTCCATGTGTATCTCACGGTCAATGACAGCATACCAGCGCTGAGGAACATCTATACAAACAACGAATCAGCTACCTTGGGCCTCCTGGTCAAAAGCGTGGATCTGCCCAGATATCAGATTGACGTCGAAACACTGAACCAGTATAATCGCAAACGCCTGGTGCAGAAGAAAATAAACTATCAACCCATTACCTGTACCTTCCACGATGACGGAGGAGATCTCATCCGGAATCTGTGGTACAACTACTATGCTTATTATTACAAAGATCCCAATCAACCTTATGCTGGCACGCCCAGCCAGGGTAGCGGCAGCATTGGACCCAACGCCACACTGAGCCAGGGCTTCAGTTACAACAGCCGCGACATCTATGAGAATTCTCGTGTAGGCGGAGTCAACGACTGGGGTTACGTAGGCGAGAGTTACAACGACGGCACCACAGGCAAGCCACCGTTCTTTCGCGATATCCAGATCTATGGTTTCAATCAACACAAATATGTGAGTTATGTCTTGGTCAATCCCATGATCACTGAATGGCAGCACGATACATATGATTACTCCCAAGGCGGAGGCATCATGGAAAATCGCATGACCATAGCATATGAGACAGTAAAATATTATGAAGGCGGCATTGGTCGAGCAAGACCTGACACCTATGCCAAGGGCTTTGCCAATCCGCAATATTATGATCAGGTTAAGAGTCCGCTGAGCAGACCAGGTGGCACACAGAGCATCTTAGGGCAGGGTGGGTTGTTAGACGCCGGCATTGGTATCTATCAAGACCTCAATGCTAACAATCTCGCTGGCGTAATAGGCGCTGTTCAAAAAGCCGGCACGGCCTATCAAACATTCAAGGGCAAGGATCTCAAGGCCATAGCCAGAGAAGAAGCCAATGCTGGGTTGAAAGATGTGCTCAGGAGTACATTGCCGGGCGCCATACGCAATCAGCCCATTGGATCTGCTTCGGTCAACAACGGCGGTCAGCCACCTACCATAGGCAGCGCCCTGCGTGCGCCATTGTTTCCCACTCCGCCCAAGGGTAAACAATAATGGGATCAGTCAATAATCTCAATCCCAAGATGGATCAAACCGTCAAGATTTTTGACGAGTTTTATGAATTCGCAGTGGACGTAGATGCCAACGAGTATGATGCCGTGAGTTCTTTTTTTGAATCGGTATTCACATCAAAGACCGCTGCCTTGAATTTCACCACGGTGTTGTTCCGTATCGCTGATCAGACACAGACACCAGTGCTGACATTACTGGACGAGATACAAGGACAGGACGAGATCGAACTTAACCAGACCTTGGCATACTATCTCAATGGACTGCGCAGTCCTACCACGTTGTTGGGTATTACTGAACCTGTGGTACCAAATTATTGGACAGCACGCAACGTGTTGCCATGAGCAAATTTGCACAGGGCACATATCTTGTGCGTAATCGTAAAAAATATGTAGGGCGTGGTGAACCACGATATCGTTCAGGTTGGGAGCATGCATTCATGCGCTTTTGCGACAACAACGACAACATCATTCAGTGGGCCAGCGAAAGCATCAACATTCCTTATAGGAATCCGTTGACCGGCAAGAACACTATCTATGTGCCGGATTTTTTCATACAGTATCGTACCAAATCTAACAAAGTCTGCACGGAAATCATAGAAATCAAACCCAAGAAGCAGAGTGTGTTAGAAAGCAAAGCATCTGCCCGAGATCGAGCTGCTATCGCTGTGAACTATGCCAAATGGGATGCTGCCACCAAGTGGTGTCGCAGGCAAGGGTTGGTTTTCCGCGTGATTACCGAAGACGATATCTTCAAGAACGGGTCCAAGTAACCGGTAAATACCGGATGACACGCAAGCTCGAAGAATTGTTTGATCTACCCAATGACGACAAAGACAACCACATCTCAAATGCTGAACCGAATAACGACGTTGAGGCGCACCTGCCCATCGTGCCAGAGACTTTGGCTGCTCTTGACAAGATCGAAGCCGCCCTCCCAGCAGTCCGGGGGTTAGAAGCCTCGGACAGTGAGATGGACGAGCTGGCCGACAAAGCCAAGAAAGAATTTGACAATCTCATGGATCTGGGCATGAACGTTGACAGCCGCTATGCATCAGAGATCTTTGCTGTGGCCAGCCAGATGTTAGGGCATGCTATCACGGCCAAGAATGCCAAACTCAACAAAAAACTCAAGATGATCGAGTTACAGATGAAGAAGCTCAAAATGGATCGCGAAGCCGGCGATAGCGGTCCTGACCTACCCACAGCACAGGGACATGTGCTGGATCGCAATGAACTGTTGCGCACACTGTTGCACAAAGATGCGACGCCACCAAAATCGTCGTAACGCTAAATATATCCATAGGATCCTGATATGAAAACATTCCGCGACTATCTCGTTGAAACCGAAAAAACCTTTGATTATCGTATCAAAATCGTGGGTGATCTGCCCGCTGGCTTTGAAAAAGAATTCAAAGATGCACTCAAACAATTTGACCCAGTATCGCTGGGCTCGTTCAAGAGCACACCCATACTGGCCAAACCCCAGGGCTTTGCCAACTTCCCTAACAGTCCTGTGAACATCATGGATGCGGAGTTCCGCTACCCAGCAGCCCCGGCACAGATCACCAAGATCGCTCGCTTGCTGGGCATAGACAACGATGACCGCGTGATGACCTTTGACAAGAAATGGTCAGAAGGCATGGACAAGGAATTGCTGGGTATAGAAGATCAGAATCAAGATCTCTTGAATTCACCTTATCCGCCTGACTCGGCCGAACAAAAAGCACTCAAGGCTGACTATGCGGCTGTGGGAAAAGACAAGGCCGTAGTAAAAAACTCAGCATCAGAAGCTAAATTTACAATCGCCGGCGGCAAGACACCTCCAGCTGAGACCACAAACGATCTACCCATGGGCATCAAGAGTCCCATGACCACTATCAAGCGCCCGCCACGTCCGGCCACTGGCGCTAATCCACGGGGCTAAACCATGAACAACATGTATGACATATTAAACAAATTCAACTCAGTGGCTGGCAAGCAGACATTGACCGAAGGTGCCAAACCAGACTTCCTGGATCTCGACCGAGACGGCGATAAAAAAGAGCCCATGGCCCAGGCCGCACATCAAGCCAAAAAAGTTGATGAAGCCGCATCAAAGACCGCAAGGATGGCCAGCATCGCTAAACGCTGTGCCCGTGATGCATTTAGTAATGTAGATAGGAAGATGTTCCTTAAGGCAGCCGAACTGTTCGCTGCCGGTGATGAAGCGAGAGGTCTGGATGCGATCAATCGCATGGATACCGAAGCCAGTGATGATTTCTATATGGGTTGCGACAATGCTGGTATTCCAGTACCAATAGACGAAGGTTCTACTGGTGATTATTCAGCCAAGGCAGCCAGAGCCGGCCGAGACATCGGCAAACCTGGCAAGGCATTCGCACAGATAGCCAAGTCGGCCGGCGAGCGTTATGGTAGCAAAGAGCGCGGCGAGAAAGTGGCCGGCGCTGTGTTGGCCAAATTGCGTGCCAAGGAATCAGTCGAAGAGGCAGACATGGGCGAAGGTAATGACTTTACCGGTGCACGCCTGGCAGCCATCAAGGCCGGCAAACCCACATTCAAAGTCGACGGCAAAATATACAAAGTCACTGGCAATACCTCAGATGAAAAAGTCATGGAGCGCGAATACGGTAACCGTGAGGATTTTGATCAACATGCTAAGAAAGGTGATACCATCCGTACCGCTAAAGGCACATTGACCAAGACCGACCACGGTGTCAAGCATGAACGCCGAGCCGATGATGAAGAAAACATGGATGACCGCGATGATGACACACCAAAGAAAAAAGGTCGTCCCAAGGGTTCAAAGCGTGCCTTGGGAGCCAAAGGCCCCACTGGCAAGAGCAAGCTTTTGAAGAAAGGTTCTATCAAAGAAGGCGATCTTGAAGAGGACTACGATCGCGACGAGTATGACGAGGAAGGCGAAATGGCCAAGAGCCAGAGTCGTACTATCATTGATGCCGCGGCAGAACTACAGAGTATTATCGATGACAATGAGAACCTACCAGAGTGGGTGCAGAAAAAGATCTCTCTGGCCATGGACTACATCGATTCAGCCCGCGACTATTTGGCAGCCAATCGACCCAGCGATGAGATGGCCGTGGCCGAAGTGGCACCTCCAGGAGCCAAGGCCGAGCGCATGGTCAAGCACATCAAGCAAGGCTATGCCAAGGACGGCAAACTCACGGACAAAGAAAAAGGCATTGCTTATGCCACGGCATGGAAAGCCAAAAAAGCCGGCAAGGTGGAGGAAGAATCTACAGAGACACGCGACGAGCGTGCTGAAAAAGCCGGTAAAAAAGTAGCCAAGGACATTGAGTACGATGAAAAAGTCAAAGACAAGATCCACGGCCACAAACGTGGCAGCGAAGATGACAAGGCCGAGCGTGCTGGCAAAAAAGTAACCAAGGACATTGAGCATGATGAAAAGGTCGACGAGACCACAGTGTCAGGGTCAGTAGCGACATCTGCAGAAGCACCCAAAGGCAAAAAAGGCGGCATGATCTTTGGCAAAGGTGTATACGAAGGTCGATTGGAAGAGTCTTATAAGTCACGTCTGGAAACCATGCTCACAGAAGGCATGAGCATCAACATGAGTGTGGGCGAAGACGGAAGGAAAACTCTTAATGTCAACGCCACAGACGATGATGCAATAAAACTGGCTCAGATTTTAAAATTGGCCGGCATGGAACAAGATCATAATCACGAACAAACTTGTGAATCCTGCGGACAGATGGAATGTGCCTGTGAAAGTGTTGCAGAAGGCGAATATGCCAACAGCCCTGAAACTGAAACAGCAGACATTGACACGCTGATGAACACTTACAGCGACGGACTGGATGGACAGAAGACCACGGGGCAAACCACAATACCTGTGATTGCCGGGCAGACACAACGTACCATGACCAAGGTCAAAGAAGCAGCCGAAGGGCGCTTGTGGGATCTATACAAACAATACGAGTCCAAATGAAAACCTTAAGCGACTATATTATCGAAACAGAAACCACCATTGACCAACCTCAGGCCGGTGATGCTTTTGACATAGAAGTTGCGCCAGATCACTTGATAGAAACAGTAATCTTGGAAGCCACAGAAGATTCTGTGCTGATCCAAGGCGACGAAATTTTGCAAAAATTGTTAGAGAGTCGCGGACATGCCATGGAACACATTGGCACCTATGGTGCTGTGGGATATGGCGGAATGGGTCAAACTTTCTTTGAGAAAGACGGCGAACAGATTGATGAGCATGGCGGCGGTATTGGACCCAAACAACATTGGCAAGACATGATGGAGCAACCAGTTGACGAAGGCAAGGTCAAAGACCTCAGTATTGAACTGGACGATTATCAGCGCATGACCCCACAGCAATTTTATGCTGCCTATGGCCAGCGCAAAGCCGACTGGGCCATGGCGCATCAAGATTTCATACAGAAGCATGGCCTCCAGACAGATTGGTCAGGCACATCGGGCTTTGACTATGTACGTGAAACATCAGCTTATATGAGCCGCATGCTGGAATTGGCCGGCGTGAGTGATCACAAGTTTGACAAAGAAGATCAAGTCTATCACGAAGACAACTCGGGTCTGCTTGATAAAAGCATAAAAGATGCTCCGGTATCGGCCATGGGAGAGTTGCCAGAACAACTTGATGCACAAGAACCAGATGAAGAAATTGATGAAGCCGAATATCAAGGACGCAAAGTTTCCTTGGGCAAACCCATGCGCGGCGATGTCAAGAAGTTCAAGGTATATGTCAAGGATCCTAAAACTGGAAATATTAAAAAAGTAAACTTTGGCCATGGCGGTACATCAGCCAAGCGTGCTGGTCAGAAGACCATGAAGATCAAAAAATCTAACCCTGCACGCCGCAGGAGTTTCCGGGCACGCCACAATTGCGATAATCCTGGTCCAAGGACCAAAGCTCGTTATTGGTCATGTCGGGCATGGTAAACAAAGGACGATAAGAAATGGCACAAGCCAACGTATACACCTCGGCAGCCAATGCCACAATTTACACAGACAAAGTTCGCATTGCCGCTGGCACATCACCGGTGACCTTTAATGTCTACGTTTTATATCCAGATAACATAGGCAATCTTTACTCAGCCAATCCATCTGTACCAGCCAATTCATACATGGATGTGTTCGTGGGTTACAAAAACAAACTCACTGTGTCTGGTACCTGTACCATAACAGAATTGGGCACAGTAACGTCTGGTGACGTAGCCAGCAATCCGTGACATGCGAGCCCGAGAATTTATTATTGAGAACGGCCGACGAAGTCGTAGAGCCGAAGCCAATCACGAATTTGAACGAGCACATCCTGGTCTGATCGGTCCTTCATCATCGGGCGACACCTACTGGGGTCGTTACTATGATTTCTATAGAGTGGCTACTCTGGCCGGCATGGACATCGAACAGTTAAACAAAGTCGATGACATCAGTTTCTTTGGCAACCTTCCGGTATTTTCGGCCTATACCGATGCTGATCGTGAAAAATTATTTGCTATCATGCGAAAACTTGGCATGAAGCCCGAAGAACACGTGGGTCCAGGAAGCCTTGAACCTACCTATGTCAACAAGAAAAGTCCCGTCAAAGCATTCCAGGGTTATCCCAGATAACCATGTGCGTAATCGTAGCCAAGTATTTTCCTATAATAGGATGGGTCGGCGCCAAGAACCGAGACCGCAAGTACATTCCTACTTTGGATTTCATTGAGGACACCCACCGTGGTGTGTCACGCATGATGATGCACGACTTGGTCACTGGGTACAAAGAAGGCATCAACAGCCGCGGTGTGAGCATACTCAATACCAGCTTGGACGTGGGCGCAGACGAGCCTGATGTAGAATCAGGTCTTGCCAAATCCAGTCCTGATGGTCGTGCCATAGCCGAAGCATTGTTACAGACAGACCCTTTACAGGCAGCCAAGATTTTGGTTAAACGCAGATTGGTCGGTTGCACCATGGTGTTCGATAGTGATACCATGTATCTCATAGAAGCCAGCGATCGCGATGGCACCAGGCCCTACAAATATCGCGTGAAACTGATACCAAAAAGCCATACTGTGGTCAGGACAAATCATGGCATATGGTTGCCCTGGGCCAGTTTCCAGCGCCGATCAGATGATGCAGATCAGACTCGCGATAGGATTTCCAGCGAAGCCAGATTTCTACAAGCCGAACTCGTGGTTGAAGCTGCTCGCGAACCCGAAGATTTGGTCGACGGCATGTGCCAGGTCTATGTGGACAATCCTCAGTTGAATATCATGCGAACCAGCACAGAACCAAATGCCTTCCGCACCACGGGTCAACTGCTGTGCGTGCCCAAAGAACGCACGCTTTATTGCCGACCCATCAGCAGTAATCTTAAATTTGACTTTTGGGATCTAAATCGACCTGATACTAATGTCTGGGTTGAGATACTAAGTAATCGTGAGCTCTGGCAAAACACACGTGGTAACCCACCGTTTGGCCACATGCGGATGAAGGATATTTGATGCGAGCAAGAGAATTCGTTATTGAAACCCGATACGGCAGTGCTGCCGATGTGCCAGCCAATCCAAAAAAAATGCCTAAGTCGCACAGATCTGCGCTCAAAGGCATGGTCAGCATGCCCGACATCAGCCAGAACAAGCAAGGTGGCAGTCCTTACACACAGTGGAGATTCAGCATAGCCATGGCCGGTGCCCCGGACTATCCCACTGACCCCGCTGGTGCCTTTGCCGGAGATCCTATCTTGGCTACCTACAGCGATGCAGACATGGACATCATCAACTCAGCAGCCAAATCTGTGGGTGCAGGCCGAGTGACCAAACTCACCGACAATCGCTCAACTGAGGCTGATTGGGTGCATAAAGACAGTCCTATCAACGCTTTCCGAGGATATCCACGATGAGAGCGAAAGAGTTTATAGTAGAACAGAAAAATCTTCCTGCCGAAGAAAGAGACCCACTGCGTTATACATATGAATTGCCAGGAGTGACCACGGCTGATCCCTATCGTACCTACAGGGTTGGCGTGGCCATTGCACGTGCCAGGAGTGATGCACAGACAGACGACATCAATCCTTATCGATTGCAATGGAGTCCTGAAACCGCATTGGGCAAGTATGCCGTGGTATCAGGCGTGAATGACACTGTGGATCCAATTATTGATCAGGCTTTAAAGATGACCAACACTCCAGGCGGCAAACGATTAGTCAGCAGTCCTGAAAGCGACGAACCTGATTTCGTGCAAGACCAAAGCCCTATCCGGCCATTCCGTGGCTATCCTCGATAGCCAGGGCTGATGCATGCGGCCCGTACTGATACTTCAACACCAGACCCCTGAGCGTGCAGCCTATCTCCGCACATGGCTTGACCTTCATGGCATAATCTACGAAACACGCAACGCTGGTGCCGGGCAAGAATTCCCCAGTTCTATAGAACCCTATGCTGCCATGGCTGTCATGGGCGGCGGCATGAGCGCCAACGATCCGTTGTTGAGCAATCGCCAAGCCGAGATCTTGATCTTGCAGGCAGTGTTGCGCGATCGTCCGGTGATCGGTCACTGTCTGGGTGGACAACTCATGAGCCGTGCCCTGGGAGGTACCATTGCTGCCAGCCCTGAGCCCGAGATTGGGTGGCATTCCATACAGTATGAAAACCATCACCTGGTCAAACATTGGTTTGGAACGAACCCCACGCCCATGGTGATACAATGGCACTATGATTCTTTTTCTGTTCCACAAGGAGCAACAAAACTGGCATCTTCAACCGCCTGTCCCAATCAGGCTTGGGCCTTGGGTCCACACCTTGCCATGCAGTACCACATAGAGATGGATGAAGACAAGGCCAGAGACTGGGCTCGAGATGAAGACCCGCAATGGGCCAATGCACGCGAGCAATATGATACTGTGCAGGATAGTGATGCCATAATCGCAGGCATTGAGCCCAATCTACTTCAGCATCAACGCACAGCCGATCATATCTATAGGACCTGGTTGGGCACCACCGAATGGGCCCAAAATCTCATAAGTAAGATGTAAATTTTATATAATATGGCAAATCCACCACCTCCATACAATGATTTGACAGGCATTAGCCGCACAGTGATGAAAGACAATGCCCAAGAAACCGTGGCCAACTATTCTGGCAACGCCCGGCCCGCTGAGTTCACAGTCAATGTCAATACTAACGAAATCTACATAGGCAACGCAGCCGGTGCTCTGACCAAAGTATTACAGGTAACGGGCGCCAACACATATCTTGGCAACATAAGATCGGTCAACGATGTCACAGGCCTTAATCAACTGTATTTTGATCCTGCTACTGGCGAAATCGTGTATTACCAGCCTTAGTATAAGTATATGAAATACATGGATCAATATGGCCTATCCCCAACCCGCTAATGTAGCACCGTGGTATCTACGTAACATAACGCAGGCCCTGGAGCTTGACGAAGCCACGGGCAATGTTTTTATACGCACCAACGCGGCCATCATTGGCAACGTCAGCGTGGGCAACGTAGCCATCGGGGCGTTGGGCAATGTTGATCTATCTGGCAATACATTACCAGTTACCATAGATTCAGGCAATGTCACAGTATTTCAGGGTACTTCGCCCTGGGTGATATCGGGTAATATCAATGTAGATGCTATCACGGGTAATATTGCCGGTATTACGGGAAACATTGGCGGCATCACAGGCAATGTCACAATAGTGGACGGCGGCGGCAGCATCACAGTAGATGGAAACGTAGGCATAACCGGTGGTAATGTCAATGTGGCAATAACATCTGGCAATGTGGGCCTCACAGGAAACTTGGCTGGCATCACCGGCAATGTTACAATAGTGGATGGTGGCGGTTCAATCACTGTAGATGGCACAGTCAATGCCACGATCACCGGCGGCAATGTGTCAACCACCATAGGTGGTACTAATCTTGATGCGTTTGGTCGCTTGCGGATCAGCGAGCCCTACACCCTGTTTGACAGCCAGAACATGTATATCAACGGTGGTCAATTCAGCAACGTGACCGCCAACAGTGGCTCCGTAACTTATGTGGCCGACGAAAGCTCGTTCAACCTGTCAGTGACCTCGGCCAATGGCAGCAGTGTTATAAGTCAGGCCAGATTCACACAGGCCTATCAACCCGGCAAGAGCCTGTTGTCCATGAATTCGTTTTGTTTTGCAGATCGTGCGGCAGGATGTCGCCAGCGAGTGGGCTATTTCACCGACAACAATGGCATATACTTTGAAGCTGACGGTGAAGATCTCTACTTGGTAATCCGGAGTCGGGCATCAGGCACCATACAAGAAGAACGCATAGCCCAGACAGCCTGGAACGGCGATACCTTGAAAACTGGCGCCGCTCCCAATCCATCGGGCATCAATCTCAATCCTGAACTCACACAGATCTTCTGGTGTGACATTGAGTGGTTGGGTGTGGGCAATGTGCGTGCCGGGTTTATCATCAATGGTGAATTTATTGTATGCCATACCTTCCAGCATGCCAATCAGGCTGGCAACACCACGGTGTATATGACCTCGGCCACGCTGAATCCCAGATACGAAATAACCAATACCGCGGCCACTGCCGGTGCTAGGACCATGAAACAGATCTGTAGCACAGTGATCAGTGAAGGCGGATTCACTCCGTCTACCAAGGTCCAGTATGTGACCAACAACACCAATTTAACCAGGATCTCGAGTGCCAACACACTCACAGCCCTGTGCAGCATCAGGCTCAACCCAGCCTACCCTGATGCTGTGGTCTTGCCCAGCCAGATAGGCATCTTGTTGGTGGACGTGCGATATGGAGAGTTCCAACTGGTGCAAGGTGCCAACATAGGCAACGTGACCTGGAGCAACGTGCCAAACTCCGTGGTGCAGACTGTGAAAACTTCTAATGTGATCACAGATGGCACTGTGGTCTATCAGGGACTCAGCAGTTCCAGAGATGAAGCAGTCATAGGTGAAGATGTGGCCAAACGCCTACAGTTGGCCAGACATGCCAATGGCACTCCAGAAACTCTGACCCTGTGTGTGGCCTATACTCAGACCAACGGTGACCTATTGTATAAGTTTGGCTGGCAAGAACTTACTAACTAATATGAAAAAACTACTACTAACATTATTGATAGTGCCCACTATAGCCCTGGCACAAAAAACACCACAAGGTGCCACATACGACACGCAGATCTTGCGTGTATCAGACGGTGACACCATAGTGATCTCGGCCCGCTTCTTGCCGGCGCCGCTGAAACCCGAACTGGCTGTACGCATCTACGGTGTGGACACTCCGGAAAAAGGACACAGAGCACAGTGCCCTTCAGAAGCACAGCGCGGCGAAGCCGCATCGGCCTGGACCAAGCAACTCATAGCATCAGGAACCAAGTTCCAGGTCACGCTGTATGCCTGGGACAAGTTTGGTGGTCGTGTGCTGGGCGATATCTTGGTGGATGGTCGAAGCGTGCGTGCGGGCCTGATCCAGAACGGTCTGGCCAGAGAATACTACGGCGACGCCAAACAATCATGGTGCAACTGATCCACTGTAAATAACTGCATGGGCAAAGCCAATGAAGTAGTGCTGGTCAAATCACCGCACCAGCGACAAGTCTACACCTCCGAACAGATCGACGAATTCCGCCAGTGTGCGGATCCTGTCACGGGCCCCATGTACTTTCTGGACCACTTCTTCTATATACAGCACCCTACCCAGGGCCGGATGCTGTATCACCCTTTTGATTATCAAAAGAGATTGATAGAAACTTATCACAACTATCGGTTTTCAATCTCCATGATGCCTCGACAGACTGGTAAGTCAACATCAGCCGCGGGTTATCTGTTGTGGTATGCCATGTTCGTTCCCGATTCCACTATCCTGGTAGCTGCCCACAAATACACTGGTTCGCAGGAGATCATGCAGAGGATACGCTATGCCTATGAATCAGTGCCCGATCACATCCGCGCTGGAGCAGTGGACTACAACAAAGGCAGCCTCACATTTGACAACGGCAGCCGCATAGTGTCGGCTACCACCACAGAAAACACCGGCCGAGGCATGTCAATATCCTTGCTGTATGCAGACGAGTTTGCCTTCGTGCGCCCCACCATTGCCACGGAATTCTGGACTTCCATATCACCTACCTTGGCCACTGGTGGTAAGGCCATCATCACATCAACGCCCAACTCAGACGAAGATCAGTTCGCCTTGCTATGGAAGGGCGCCAACAGGATGGAAGATGAATATGGCAATCCCACACAAGTGGGACAGAATGGATTTCGGGCCTATCGCAGTTTCTGGAACGAGCATCCTGATCGCGATGAAACCTGGGCGCAACAACAGCGTGCGGCACTGGGCACGGATCGTTTCCGCCGAGAGATGGACTGCGAATTCATCATCGCTGATGAGACCTTGATCGCTCCGGCCAAACTCATAGACTTGCAACCTGCGGAACCTGCCTACAAGACCGGCGAAGTCCGCTGGTTCGCCCACCCACGTCCAGATCGCATCTATGCCATAGCCCTGGATCCCAGCTTGGGCACCGGGGGTGACCCGGCAGCGATCGAAGTGTTTGATGCCAATACCACTGAACAGGTAGCCGAGTGGCGCCATAACAGGACTGACATACCCACACAAGTGCGCATCCTGACCAACATCGTGCAACACATCTACGATACAGTCAAAGACGAGAAAAATATCTATTATACTGTAGAGAACAATACCATTGGTGAAGCTGCCTTGATGAGCATCGCCGAATTTGGTGAGGAAAATATCAAGGGCTACTTTTTGTCAGAACCCGGCGCGGGTTCACGCAGATTCCGCAAGGGATTTAACACCACCCACAAGCCCAAGTTAGCAGCCTGTAGCAAATTTAAAAATCTACTGGAAAGTGGTCGCATGCGTGTACACAGTGCCAGCCTGATTTCTGAGTGCAAAACTTTTGTGGCATCGGGCACAAGTTACGCAGCCAAGGTAGGCGAGACTGATGATCTGGTCATGGCCACGTTGTTGGTAGTGCGCATGCTCCAGGTCCTACAAGAATATCACAAAGAACTGGATGATCGCATGCGGGATCATGGGGAAAACATGATCGAGCCTTTACCCTTTGTAATGACCATGGGCTAAATACCTATTATGCAAGATATCACCGGCCAAAAACTCTACGATCTATTGGTTACTCGCGATTTTGATCCTGAAATACTGGACAAACAGGGCAAGCCTATCACAGATCCTGTTCAAGCAGATCTTTTCAGTTTTGATTTCAAGACCCCGGACAACAACTACGGCACCGTGGTGGTGCTGTTGGGACAAGAAAAAAATCTCGAGGTGTACTATGGCGATAATCTCGGGCGCGGTATGGAAGGCCAAGACAAACGAGATTGGTATTCCTTCCTTGAGCAGTTGAGCGATTTCGCGGCACGTAACATGCTGGAGTTTGAGCTCAATGACATCAACAAATTAAAGTATACCATGCAGGGCATGGCGGCCATCAAAGAAGGCCTGTTTGAAGGCTACTACGGCACACGCAAAGTGAGTTACTCGGATCAACCTAAGAAAACACGCCTGGTGATCAAGCACAACCGTGATCTTGGTGAAGGCGAAGCACGCCATCGCAACATAGATGCGCTGTTTGTCGAAACCGAAGACGGTTCACGATTCCGATTACCATTCAAGAAATTGCTGGGAGGCCGAGTCATGGCACGGCACTGTGCCGAGGGTGGCACACCCTATGATGCTTTTGGACAACAAATCACGCAGATGATCGCAGAGATGAATACCATGTCTCGTTTTGTGCGTGCGGCCCGCGGACGAGGATTCACTGGAGAGGCCTTGGCCATGGTGGAAACCGCAATCAGGCATTATTCTGATTTGAAAGACAAAGCCAAACGCATGATCAGCCAGCGTGGTTATCATGAAGAACGCGAACAGTATCGCCCAGATCGATTTACCGACAGCGAAGTAGCTGCCGAAGCCATACGCGACATGTTTATCGAGCAGACCCTGGATCATAGGATCGAAGAAGCCCTGCCTGTGCTCACACGCATAGCCAACGAAGCACAACGCATGAAAGAAGCAGCCATGTTTGAATCCTGGGCTGACCAATTAGTGGAAGGCACCTGGGCCCTGCCAGACACCAAAGAAGATCAGGCACGATTGCAAGATCTCATGAGCCGCGAACTTACCGTGGGCGCAGACGCTACCAATGCCACTGAGCAACTGTATGATCTGATTGGTGACGACCAACTGTTCGATATCCTGTCAGATCTTGCTAACACCAATCCTGATGCCAATGCCTGGGACAATGCCAGAGTCTGGAAGAGACTTGCCGAGTTGGGCATACAGCGTCCAGATGCACAGACCACAGCCGAAAACTTAGGTGGTGGCGGCTTGCAAGGTGCACCCGTAGGCGTGGGTTCCGGCATGTTGGAAAAAGACATGGATGAAGATCTGGACCCAGAAGGAATTATGCGTACAGTGCCCAGCAACATGAGTTCTGAAAGCCAGCATCGTCCGATTTTCAAACGTTTGATTGAACTGGCAAAAGGCTAACAAAAATCTGCAAAGTCAGTTGACTTTGCTAAATAGTATCGTGTACACTTTAGTGGTGTACTCATAGGCAAGCAGTACACTTAGGCAAGTAGCAACAATCATAATAGGCAACGAAAGGACAATCATATTATGGCATCTTTAGCAGAAATCCGCGCAAGACTCGCAGCCGCAGAGTCTAACAAAGGCGGTCAATCCACAGGCGGCGACAACGCAATTTACCCCCACTGGAACATGGAAGAAGGACACTCAGCAGTGCTCCGTTTCTTGCCTGACGGTGATCCCAAAAACACATTCTTCTGGGCAGAACGTGCCATGATCAAACTGCCATTCGCTGGCATCAAAGGCGAAATGGACAGTAAACAGGTCCAGGTACAAGTGCCCTGCGTAGAGATGTGGGGCGATCCTTGCCCAATCCTGGCAGAGGTACGCACCTGGTTCAAAGACAAGGCCCTGGAGGACATGGGTCGCAAGTATTGGAAAAAACGCAGTTATGTGTTCCAAGGTTTCGTAAGAGAAAATCCTCTTACCGACGATAAGACACCTGAAAATCCTATCCGGCGTTTCATCATAGGTCCGCAGATTTTTACTATCATCAAGTCGGCCCTGATGGATCCTGAATTGGAAGAACTGCCAACAGATTTGTTGCGTGGTCTGGATTTCCGTGTCGCCAAGACTTCAAAAGGCGGCTACGCAGACTACAGTACGAGCAAATGGGCTCGTAAGGAATCAGCCTTGACCGAAGCAGAACAAGCGGCCCTCCAAGCACATGGTCTCTTCACCTTGGCTGACTTTTTGCCCAAGAAGCCAAACGATGCTGAACTCAAAGTCATGAAAGAAATGTTCGAGGCTTCAGTGGATGGCAAACCTTACGATCCCGACCGTTGGGGTGCATACTTTAGACCGGCTGGCGTAGCGGCTCCGTCAAGCTCTTCACCGAGCCCTGTCGCGACCGACGAGGAAGCCGCACCAGTGGCCACGGCCAAGTCTGCACCTGCTTCTACAGCGAGCAGTTTTGATGAGGATGAAGCACCGGCTGCCACAGCACCGGTAGCCAAACCTGCTGCCGGTGGCCAGAATGCGCAAGACATCTTGGCCATGATCCGCGCACGTCAAAACAAGGGTTGATGTTCTCCGACATCGACTTTGCGCTTTATCCAGATGATTGTGAAGTGGCAGAAATGCCACTTCATGATCAATGGGTATACATGATACAAAAAAACGGTACATCCAGCATAAGGGAAGATCGCAGTGGTCAATTCCGCATACTGAAGAACGAACAGATCAAAGATTTAGACTTTGTTGATATATACATCAGAGATCCCAAAACAAGATACGTCAGTGGTGTAAACACCTTCGTGCAACACACTCTGCGCGATCGCCCTGATCTTGACAAAGATACTGTGACGTACTTTGCTACAAATTACCTTTTTTTGAACAGACATTATCTGCCGCAGATCTTGTGGATATTCAATTTACTACGATGGTTATCACCCACAGCCCGGTTGAGATTGCACGATTTTAAACACTATGGTGACCTGGTAAACATCAACCATCGCGCCTTGATCGACCCTGCAGACACAACGACCCAAGACCAAATACTGGCTGCCGACAATGGCATGGCTCTATGGTGGTTTGCAGATCAGATACTTTTGGACCATGCTGGTCAAACAATGACCTGGAACGCACTACGAGATGTCTATCGCCGACGCTACCCAGATGTCTGGCAGTCCATGACTTCTACAACACAAAAAATGCATCATGTATTGCAGTAGGTTAGATCATTTTGTCAGGCTCAATGCAGATGGTACCATCGGCAAGTGCGGACACATGGTCAATGCGCCAGGGTTTGAGTCTTGGACAGCCATGCAAGACAGTGCTTGGTTGGCAGACGTGCGAAACAAGATGGCACAGGACCAATGGCCCACAGAATGCCAACGCTGTCAGGCCACAGAACGCATGCCACAGGCCCGTAGCATAAGATTAGACGCAGATGGCCGACACAAAATACTATCTCAGATCAAATCGGATTATGTCATACTTGGTGGCGTATTGGACAATGTGTGCAACAGTGCTTGCCAAAGCTGTCAGCCTCAACTTAGCACCAAGATAGGCAGTCTCCACAGCCGAGATTACATACGCATCGACAACAGCTCTAAATTGGCTCTTGTGCCCTGGGATCGCGTGGTGGAAGTAGATGTCAATGGTGGAGAACCTGCGGCCAGCCCCAACTACCAGAAGTTGTTGGACGATCTGCCACCCATGACCCGCGTTTTAAGGATCAATACTAACTGTAGCCGTGTTATGCCTAATATTGAAAACATTCTGGATAGGGGCATCTTCGTAATTATTACCATGAGCCTGGATGGCACCCACGGAGTGCATGACTATGTGCGATGGCCCATACATTGGTCGGATTATCAGCGCACTGTAGCAGTGTATCGCCAGTTGGCAAGCAAATATAAAAACATTCAATTGCAAGCCTGGACTGTGGTACATGCCTTGAACGCAGCCGACATGCCCAATGTGGCTTATTGGTGCCAGAACAACAATATCAAACACTCCTGGGCCTGGTTGCGCGATCCAGATCCTTTGAATGCTGGTTATACCAATTCTTTCACTGTGCGTGCCCGAGAGATTCTGGAATCCAGTGGTGAATCTGTGTTGCAGGACATGTCGAGATTCATAGCCACCTACAGTGACAATCAGTCTTCATTGGATGCATATATCGCGGGCCAAGATGCCCTGCGCAACATTAGTATCAAGGACTATCTATGAATATTGCCATCACAGGACACACCGCTGGCATAGGTCGTTCCTTGGCACGCAGGATGACCGATCTTGGTCATACCGTAGTTGGTATCAGCAAGAGAGAAGGTAACAACATCAGGAATGTGCCCAAAATTTTGCAACAGATCGAGCCCTGTGATTTCTGGATCAACAATGCACAAGCTGGTTATGCCCAGACTGAGTTGCTTTATCGCGTATGGGAGACCTGGCGCGGCAAACCAAACAAGATGATTTGGTTGATATCTACCATGATGACCCGAGAGGTAGGTATAACAGTTATCCCTGGCATGACCGAAGTGGCTGTAGCCGAATACAAAAATCAAAAACGTGCCTTGGAAGATGCTTTCTACCAGATGCGATCTGCATCCTTCACTCCGGCCATGATGCTGATAAGACCCGGACGTGTGGCCACCCAACCGGAGCAGGTACCAGATCAGCATGGAGCCGATGTTGACAAATGGACCGATATCATTGTGGATTTTTACTTGTCGTGCCAACACAATAACCTCTGGCCCGAAGAAGTAAGTCTTGGGTTCAACAAGGCAATCATACGCCTATGATTACACATAACCTAATTGTTCGACAATATGCCAAACTTGTGCTACAATCATGTATAAATCACAGCATAGATCAATGGCAAGGCATAGATACCCTATATTCAATTAACGAGGACTACCATGGCAAAACCTTTTGACGTATCAAAGTTCCGGAAGGAAATCACAAAATCAATCGATGGATTGAGCATCGGTTTCAACGATCCTACAGATTGGATCTCTACAGGCAACTATGCCTTAAATTATCTTATATCTGGAGACTTCAACAAAGGTGTACCACTGGGTAAGGTCACTGTATTTGCTGGTGAATCCGGTGCAGGCAAGAGTTATATCTGTTCAGGTAATATCGTCAAGCATGCACAGGAACAAGGTATTTTTGTTGTGCTAATCGATACAGAGAACGCCCTTGACGAGGCATGGTTGCATGCCCTGGGCGTGGACACAGATGAACGGAAACTGTTAAAACTGAGCATGGCCATGATCGACGATGTGGCCAAGACCATTTCAACATTCATGGCCGACTACAAAGGTCTGCCTGCTGATGAACGACCCAAGGTCATGTTCGTCATAGACTCGGTGGGCATGTTGCTTACTCCCACAGATGTCAACCAGTTTGAAGCCGGTGACATGAAAGGTGACTTAGGTCGCAAAGCCAAGAGCTTGACTGCTTTAGTGCGTAACTGTGTCAACATGTTTGGTAACTACAACGTGGGCATGGTGTGTACTAACCATACCTATGCTTCGCAGGACATGTTTGATCCCGACGACAAGATCAGCGGTGGTCAAGGTTTTATCTATGCAAGTAGTATTGTAGTGGCCATGCGTAAACTCAAACTCAAAGAAGACGAAGACGGCAACAAGATTTCAGATGTCATGGGTATCCGTAGTGCCTGTAAGGTCATGAAAACTCGCTATGCCAAACCTTTTGAAGGCGTGCAGGTCAAGATCCCCTATGAGACAGGAATGAACCCTTACAGCGGACTTACAGATTTGGCCGAGAAAAAAGGCATGCTGAAAAAAGATGGTAACAAACTCATGTTCGTGACCAGCGAAGGAGAAATCATCAAATACTTCCGCAAGGGCTGGGAAAGCAACGAAGATGGTTGCCTGGAAAAAGTCATGCGAGATTTCCAAAATCAGAAGGCCGAGGTAAGTACATCCGAAGAATCATCTGAGGAGGAATAAACATGGCAGTAGATTTAGCACATGATCTGTGGCAAGAGATCAAGAGATACGTTTCGGTGGTAGACAGACACGATGCCGCAGACGCAGTGGTCAGTTTACTCATTGACAATGACTACGATGCTGGGCAGATAAAAGATGCCTTCAAAGGCGATAGTGATATCAAACGTGCGTTGCAGAGTTATCTTAATGATGCGGTAGATGATGAGGACCTCGACGAAGAGGATGAGGACGAGTACGACAACAATTATTGATGTCGAAAAAATATTTTCCCATACGCACAGACACGTCTTGCCAGCTCAAGTGGAACTGGTCTACCTTGTATCTTCATCAAGGTAACACAGCCAGTTGCCATCGCACAGCCAGCAGTGAATTCACTGTTGAAAATTTCCATAAATTTCATAATACCGATCGAAAGCAGCGAGAAAGATCACAAATGTTGCAAGGTCAGTGGCCTACAGACAGTTGTCAATATTGTAAAAACATCGAAGATTCTGGTGGCTTCAGTGATCGCATGTTGCATCTTGAAATTCCAAATATGTCACCGCCGGAACTGGAAAATGATCCTACATCTGTAGTTGTATCTCCAACGATATTGGAAGTGTATTTTGATAACAAATGTAATCTGGCGTGTTTGTATTGCACGCCAGAGTTAAGCAGTAAAATACATCAAGAAAATGTAAAATTTGGAAATTTTGAATCGGACGGTATATCTCTTAAGCCCTCGAGCAAAAGTGTTGATCATGATGCTTATGTAGATCTTTTCTGGGCGTGGATGCGCGATAATTCACAGGGTTTACGCAGGCTCAATGTCTTGGGCGGCGAACCGTTTTACCAAGATGAGTTTTACCAACTGATAACATATCTTGAGCAAAATCCACATCCTGAATTGGAATTAGGTATAATAACCAATCTCATGATTACGCCGGCAAAATTGCAACATCTCATCGTGAAATTCAAATCTTTGTTGGTCAATAGGAATGTCAAACGTATAGATATCACTGCCAGTATAGATTGCTGGGGCGAACCGCAAGAGTATGTGCGGTATGGATTGAATCTTGAACGATGGCAATCTAATTTTGAAAACTTGTTACAGAATCGTTGGTTGACTATGAATATTAATCAGACCATATCTGTGCTAACGATAAAAACTATGCCTGACTTGTTATCAAGATTGCAATTATGGAAAAGCCAAAGACCAGTGGGACACTTTTTTTCAGAGGTCAGCCCGCAACCCTCATACCTTATGCCGCACATACTGGGTCCAGAAGTGTTTGATCAAGACTTTAATAAGATCATATCTCTCATGCCCGAGCACAACAAACAAGATAGCATGGCTCGATCATATATGTTAGGCATACGTGATCATATAAGTGCTAATAGGCCAAACCAACAAGAAAAAAATCGACTGAAGATTTTTTTGGATGAAAAAGACCGCCGACGCAATACCAACTGGCGTAAAATCTTTCCATGGCTGGCCAAGGAGATAGATCATGTGGTATAGTCGTGTAGTCAGCAATCTTGGTGCCATTCCAGATTTCATCTCTCACTATGAAAAAGAATTATTTGAAGCCAAGCAAGAATGCCGCATTGGTGGATTCGTTGAGACCAATATCAAAGAATTGCCTGGAATCACCGAACATCGTTTCAATCAATTGCAAGAGATAGAAGCCATACTGAACTATCTCAACATCCAATTAAGGAAAATACGCCGCAGGCATTTCCAAAAGTATCTGGAAAACTATGCCCGTGCTCTTAGCGATAGAACCGCAGAAAAATACGTAGATGGCGAAGAAGAAGTCATTGACATGGAGACCATAATCAATGAAGTGGCCTTGTTGCGCAATCGCTGGCTGGGTATTATGAAAGGGCTGGATACTAAACAGTGGCAGATGGGTCATATCGTGCGCTTGAGGACAGCAGGCATGGAGGATATACAAGTATGACACATCAAGGATTTGCCAGTCCTGAACAAAGCCATGCCCATAGCCTCCAAACCTTGAACGTGTTGTATGAGTTTGATGATTTCATGGAAAGCGTGGGCTCGGTCCTGGATCTTGGATGTGGTGATGGATTAGACATGCAATGGTGGGCCACTGCGACCACACGTGATGAAGACAGCCCCCAACCTCTGAATATCAGGTGCATGGGCGTGGATCGCACCGAACACATCGCTGTGCGGCATCCTAATATCATGTATCGTTGCCGAGATTTTGAGCAGTTATCAGACATGCCCAAACAAACTTATGATATATTATGGTGCCATGACGCTTTTCAATATGTTATAGATCCTTTTAGTACGTTGAGACTTTGGCATGAACGCACCAATGATGATGGAATGTTGGTACTGATCATACCGCAGACTACCAATACAAAATTCAATCGGCAAGACATAGGTCAGGTCTCGGGAGTGTACTGGCATTGGACCTTGGTCAATCTCATACACGTCTTGGCAGTGACTGGATGGGATTGCCACGGTGGCTTTTTCCGCAAGGCAGTAGACGATCCTTGGCTCCATGCAGTGGTATACAAAGGTGCCAGACCTGATTTTGATGCACGTCATATCTCATGGTATGAATTGGCCGAGCGAGGATTGCTACCGCAATCAGCTCAAGATGGCGTAAACAGTCGAGGCTATCTCGATCAGCAGGATCTTGTTTTGCCATGGTTAGATAAAAGTCTAATATCCTATAGAGACTATTAGCACCATAATCTACCCAGATAAATATGTATCAAGGATGGGTACTTTATGGGTTTCAGCAATCTAATAACCAAAGCAGTGGCTACAGTAGTACCAGAACTACTGACACAAAAAAAGCCTACCGTAGTCGAACTGGGCAATCAAACTCTTAAAAACAGCAAAAGTCGAGGCGAAGTATACACTGCCTTGGGCATAAAATCGCCACAGGAATTGGCCAACACCAAGGACTGGTATCTCAGCCTGGGATTCAGTCGTTATTTGGCCATTGATGTCAATACCGAGCGTGATGCAGTGGCCATGGATCTCAATGTAGACATACCGCAGACTTATGGATTCGCCGAACAGTTTGATCTGGTCACAAACAATGGCACTGGGGAGCATGTGTTTAATCAATACATGGTGTTCAAAAATGCACACGATCTCTGTCGAGTGGGCGGATTCATGATACATGTCCTACCATTCTATCGCTGGGTTGATCACGGATTCTTCAACTACAATCCCAACTTGTTTCCTTGCCTGGCCAATCAAAATGGATATGAACTTAGAGAATTATGGATAGCCAGCAGTGATGCTCATTCGTTGCACAAGTTAGATGTGAACAATCTTGGACGAAACAAGGGGTACAGAGGTAAGTTGGATCTTGACTCATGGGAGAGCGATCCCATGGTGGCCGCTGTGTTCCGCAAAGTCAAAGATGCACCGTTTGAGATTCCTATCCAACACATGTATGGTGGTGAAAACATCAGCGACGATGGCATCGCTGGAAATTATCGATGATCACTGCTAACGGACCTTATTCCGAACAGGAACTTGCAGTGGCCGAACGTGTGCGCGAGTTCACGATGACCAGCGGAAAATTCGTGATTTTTACCCAGCGCCTGATCCAAGATCTCAATCAACGAGACACGCCCGGAGCGGTGGTAGAATGTGGTGTCTGGCGCGGAGGCCAGATCATGGCAGCTGCCATGGTTGACGATCATGAAAGAGATTATTGGCTCTATGATACATTTGAAGGTATGCAAGGCGTGTCTGAATATGATTATAGAGAAGGCAAACATGCCACTGAAAGTTTAAAATGGCGCAAAGGTGGACACGAAGGCCGCAACTGGTGCAGGGCCGATCTAGATGATGTGCAGACCAATGTATGGTCGGTGTTGCCCCCGCATAGGACACATTTCATCAAGGGAGATGTAAGCCAAACTTTGACATCATCGGATCTACCGGATCAGATAGCATTTTTGAGATTGGACACAGA
>Ga0315909_10001554_pt1 | contig 30899 bp, 37 predicted proteins | sample LakEriMetagenome_11_FD_203527 | JGI IMG/M metagenome (GOLD analysis project Ga0315909, IMG submission 203527) | Freshwater fungal communities from buoy surface, Lake Erie, Ohio, United States - Buoy 2 MA125 | ecosystem: Environmental > Aquatic > Freshwater > Lake | place: USA: Lake Erie, Ohio... | reverse complement strand
TTACAGGTCATTAAAACACTTATTGTTTATTTACTGACTTGTAGTAAATGTTTTAGTATGTGGTTTAGTTTAGTGGCATCTGGTAGTTTATTTTTGGCTTGTGTTATAGCCATAACAATACACTATCTAAAAAAGATTGAATACAAGTTCTTTAGTGATACAAGTATTTAAAGATAAAATGATTATGATTATGAATTATTATGAAAAGTGGGTTGATGATTTAGGTGATGGTAACTTTGGTGAAGACTTAGTATGTGAGTTTTTAGAAGGATTAGGATATACTATTTTAGAACGAAGAGATGATTACTGGTGGGATATAAAAGCAAAAAATAGAAAAGGTGAGATACAAACATTAGAAGTTAAAACAGATAGGTGGGAAAAGTTTAATCGTATTACAAACAATATGGTTATTGAAGTTAGTCATAAGGGAAAACCAAGTGGTATTATGGCTACAAAAGCTGATTATTATATATATTTTTTTCCTGAGTGGGAATTAATATATATAATAAAGAGTGAGTATTTAAGAGAACTTCTAAATACAAGACCTGACTTATTTAGAAGAAAAGATAATGTGGGTGATAATGGTAGAGTTGTAGCTTATCTGTGTAATAGACAAAATATGGAACAATTCTTTAAAGTATTAAGAATAAAAAAAAGTAATAAGTGGAATGAACGAGACCGACAAAAAAGAATTTGAGAGATTGTATAATCTCACAACTGCTAAGATGTTAGACAAACATTTAGCACAAGACCTGATACAAAGATATATTGACCCAGGCGCAAAGTATTGTATGACTTGCGACCCATCAATAAGAGCTATGTTTAGAAGGTTAAAGATGTGGTGGGAGGAAAACAAAGACAAAGTTTAATAAACTATATTTATATAAAAAAGTTATAAAAGGAAATATGATAATAATTGAATTAGAAGGAGTGGAATACCAAATGCCACAAAGTTGGGAAGAGGTTACTTTAGAAATGTTTGAAAAGATAGTTGATTTAGCTGGTCTTTTATCAGAGTATAAATCTCGTTATCAATACTCAATTGAAATGTTGAGTATATTAACAGGAGCGCCTCAAGAAGGTTTAAGTAAGATGACTAAAAAGTCATTTGAAGAATTGGCAACAGCTTGTGAATGGGCATCTACTGAAGTCATCAATACAAGAAAAATGAACTATGTTATTGATGGTCAAGAGTATATGGCTATTCAAAATTTGGATAGTTTAGAAATGGGTGATATGGTTTCTATGGAATTACTAATTGGTAATACTGAGGTAAGTAAATTACTAACAAACCTGCTACCTATTTTGATAAGAAAGGTTAAGGTAGTAAATAGAGGTGGTAAGGAAGTTAAAATTCCTGGTCCATTCGTTGCTGAGGAATATGAAGAGATGAAGGAACTATTTAGAAAGAATTTAAGTGTGGCTGATGTCAATCACTTAAAGGATTTTTTTTAAGATGGAGGGAAGGTGTCTTTTATAACTATGAAGGTTACTTTGGTAAAAGAAAAGTTGTAGAAGAAGGCCAACCAACAGCTCCCGACACTGGAAGTTTTGATTATAAGAAATGGCAGTGGCACTTAATGGTGCATAAGTTGGTAAAAGAATTAAATTTGACACCTGAAGAGGTGTATGAAATGAACTATATTGCTTGTCTTAATTGGTTGAGTATGTTCCATCAAAGAGACAAACATGTAGAGATGACAAGAAAACAAAATAAAAAATAAAAAAGAAAAATGGCTGTAACAATTGCTAATATAGTGAATAGGTTTAAACAACTGGCAAATGCTGACCCAAGAATTAATGCATTTGGTGATGGACCACTTTATGACATTATAGATGATATAAAATACTATCCTTATTTATGGATACAAAACGATATACCTCATAGAGTAAATTATACAGAACTAAATAAATACAGAGCTATTGAGTATAGTTTTGTTTTAAGAGTTGGTGATAAAGTAAATGACCAACCAAATGTTTATCAGGCTTATGGTGAGAACTCTAATAATGGTTTAGATATATCATCTGATACTTTTACTATTTTAGTTGATATGATAAATGTTATTAGTGAGGATAGTTTAGGTTTATTTACTGGTCTTGCTTTATTAGATGACATAGAAATTGAACCATTCTTTCACGAAGATACTGGTGATGTTAATGGTCATATGGCTCAGATTAGATTGAGAGCACCACTTGAGAACCCTTGTATATCACCTATTACAGATGATTTATACCCACCAGTTGGTCCGACACAATCACCTACACAAAGTTGTGCTGAAATAACAGAGATACATTATGTTGATTACCAAATTGATTTTACACTACAACCAGTAGCTTACGAAAACTATAATGACCTTTCTACACAGTTTGTATATGAACCAAATGGCATTAGTTGGAATGATTATCTATCAATCAACGCTTATGGTATTTTTGATTATAATGGAAACGCACCACTTGATATAGTCTATGCTTTTGCTTGGTCTGCTGCTGGCCCAGTAACATTTACAAATGCTTGGGCTTTGGGTAAAATTGGAAATAATTGGTTGTTATATCAATTACAACCATTAACACCAGGCGAAGGTGATTTAGTTGTTTATAACGAAGCAAACATCGGAGATAGTTGTGGAATTGGTAACTATGATATAACAAGTGTGCTCGGACTTACGACATTTGTGGTTAGTTAAAAAAATAAATTAGGAATATGGAAAAGAAAACTTATTATGAAGAACATAAAGAGTTAATGGATGCTCGTTCTAAAGAATGGAAAAAGAAAAACAAAGAAGCTTGGAACGCTTATCAAAGAGAATATAAAAGAAGCAGATATAAAAAGAAAGAACTAAAAGAAAATGCCAATCAAGAAGAAAAAAGGTGAAACTAAAACAGAGTTTCTAAATAGATGTGTTCCTATGGAAGTTGAAAGTGGATTTCCACAAGAACAAGCAGTAGCTATGTGTTATAGCTACTGGACCAGTGAAAATCTATCAGATATAAGAAAGATTAGAAGAAGAAAATACTTAAGTTTTAAATCTGGAGTTCCTCATTATACAGCTGATGGTATTGAATGGACTGGTCCTACACATAAAGATGCCAGTGGTAGATTAATGACTGGTGAAGTTCATACCGAAGATAGTGAATACTTATATCACGAAGATGAATTGTTAAAGTTTGAGACTTATGATGATTATCCTAAAGAAGCACAAGAAAATGCTAAAATAGCTTTGAGATGGGCTGAGAAAAATGGTTGGGGTTCTTGTGGAACACCTGTGGGTAAAGTAAGAGCAAATCAATTAGCAAATGGTGAGAATATAAGTAGAGAAACAATTTCTCGTATGGCAGGATTTGAGAGACATAGACAAAACTCTCAAAAAGAATTAGGTGATGGTTGTGGTCGTCTTATGTGGTTAGCTTGGGGAGGAGATGCTGGTGTTGAGTGGGCACAAAGAAAGCTACAACAAATTGATACAGAGAACTTTAAGAAATGGAGAAACTCACCTAATAGTTCTAATGTTGCTAAGATAATGTATAATGACGAAACAAGAGAATTAGTTTTACAATTCAATGATAAATCAATTTACACTTATACAAATGTTGATTTTAATTTATTCAGAGAAATTATGGATGGTAATGGTGTTTGTAGAACAGAAGGTAAAAACAAATGGGGTGAATGGTTTGTTGGTAAGACACCATCTGTTGGTGCTGCTGTTTATGAGAGATTAGTGCTAAGTGGTATAACATACAAAAAAGGAGGTTCATTAAGATAATGCAAAAGATAAAATACCCGTCATCGGCTATAAGAAGATGTGATAAAGCCTTAAAGGATTTAATGCAAAAAGTCATTGATACTAAAAAAGGTGGAACAACTTCTGAAGGTGTAAGAGGCCCAGCAAGAACACTTAATAGAAATAGTGGTGAATTAAGAAATAGTATTAAACCAGTTATTAAAGTTAGAAATGGTGAATTACTTATTGATATAGAAGTTGTTAAATACTATCAATACTTAGATACTGGAACAGAAAGAATTAAAACTCCATGGTTTTTAACAGAAGAATTTACAACACATAAAGACTTTATAGATGCGATTGCTGAACTAACAGCTAAAGGTATAGCTCATACTATCGCAAGTGATTTGAAAGTCAATCCGATAGAGCAGATGCAGGTGAGCTCAACAGCTTAAAGACAATTTGTTATAAACTATATTTATTGATAAAGATATAAAAGTATATGAGTTTAACAATTAGAAGAGCTCCGCAAGAGTTGATGCCAACTTATAATCAAGTTATAATCGTAGCTACTTCATCAGAACAAAGTAGATTAAACTACCAATTGGTTACAGATGTTTATTGTAGAGGTGAAATGGTTACAAGAATGAAAACACCTGTCAATCCAGAAGGATATATTATCGTTGATTTACACAAACATTTAGAAAATAGAGTTAGTTATGATTTCACACCAGGCTTAACTGGTTGGAATATAGCAACACAATCATTTGCGAGTTATTCAGTAACTTTTTATGATGAGTTCAGAGAAGAGTGGGAATTCTATGATAACATTTATCAAGCAGTAGGAGCAACAGCTTATATTGGATTTATAGGCCCAACTGGTGGTCCGCAGCCATTGTTTTCTGTTGGTGATTATATTTATGTTAGTCAAGACCCAGGTTATACGGTTCCAGAATACAATGGAGCCCACTATGTAACGGCTGTTATAGCAACAGGTTCAAGATGGATTGTTAGAACAGATAATTTGTATGTTCAAAACACACCAGCTGAAGGTGGTGTTATAACATATGCTGATTATCAATTAACTACAAGTCCAGTTGGAACATTAACAATTTATGAAGACCCAACTTGTTGTATAAATGCTACTGGTGTAACTGCTGGTGGCTCCCAGAGTGTTACTAATTTAGGTTCAACTGGAACTATTAATGGTTATCCAAGTTTTACATTTACGATGAACGGACTAAGTTATTCTATGAGAGTTGAAACATATGCACCAACATCAACACAATACTGGGTTATTCAAGCACCTGATGGTAAGTGGCATGCTGCGACATCAAGTATTACATCTTGTCCTCCCGTTGGAAATTGGCAAATAACTGGATTACCAGTTATTACAACATATACATCTTTTACAGTTTCTGAAGCAACAAATTGTAGTTTAGTTACTACAACAGCAAGTTCATTTCCTGAGAAATATGTTTTCAATGGTGTTTTAGATTTTGTTGATTTCATTAGTTGGAATTATGACGAATGGGATGCACAAACAGTTAGTAATGGTAAATTCTTTACAAATGTCTTTGATGGTTACGAATTAGATGTTGATAGTTATATGTTTTTAAATGTATATCAAAATGCTAATAGTGAAATTGGTAGATTGAGAATTAAAACTAATGTTGGAACATTTAGTGTGAATAATTCATTTACAACTATCACAAATGACCAAAGAAGATTTCTACAAATCAATGGAAGTGTAAAAGATTTAGTTGATGCTGGTATAGTTAATGGCTCAACAACGACTTTAGAAATATGGTGTGAAAATACATCTAATGTTAAGACGATAGCAAGTAAAACCTTCACTATTGTTAATAAGTGTAGTATTTATGATAAGATGCAAATTATCTTTATGGATAAAATGGGAAGTTTTATCCCATACACATTTGATAAGGTTCATAGAGAAACAAGAAACATAAATAGAGTTGATTATCAACAGAACTATGGTTCCTATGCACCAGCAACACAACAATGGTCATATAACACTTGGGATAGAGGTAGAAAGAGTTTAGATACTGTTGTTGTAGAACAATATACATTAAATAGTGATTGGGTTAATCAAACAACTTCTGATTACTTAATGGAGTTATTTGAAAGTCCAGAAGCTTATTGGGTTAGACCTGATGGTGTTATTTTAGCGATTAATATAAATGTTTCATCAATAGAAAGAAAGCAAGTTATAAACGAGCAATTGATAAATTATGTTTTAACATTTGAATTATCAAATAAAAATATGCAACAAAGAGGATAATGAATTACATACAACTATTTATAAATGAGCCATCAACTGCCGAGTTAGATATGACGCAGGAGATAGAGATTGCTTTACAATATAGTATAGCAGATATAAAAGACATCTCAAAAAGAAATGCTGCTTACAGTAAGACAATAGTCTTGCCAGGAACTAAAAAGAATAACTATTGGTTTGGAAATCTATTTGATGTTAATGCAGATTTTACAATGTTTAATCCTAATAAAAGAACAGCGGCTAAATTACTTGTTAATACTGAGGTTGTAATGGATGGTTTCTTACAATTAAGAAAGATAACTAAACTAAACAATGTAGATAATCAAGGTAATCAAATTGGTTATGAGGTTGTAATTTATAACAACTCTGTAGATTTGATGTCTGTTATAGGTGAAAAGACAATTAACCTTCTTGATATGAGGGAATTTGGCCATACCTTTTCTAATACTAATGTTAAGAATAGTTGGACACATACTTGGGAAGATGGCTATGTTTATCCTATGTTTGGAACTCACACAAAAGATAGTCAATATAGTGTAGATTATTTTTACCCAGCAATATATTATAGAGCTATTTTAGACCAAATGATTAGAGAAGCAGGATTTGGCTGGACTGGTTCATTAGCAAACAATGACCAATTTAATCACGAATGCATTTCTTATGTGACGGATGGTAGGCCAAAGGTTGATGAAGCTGATAGAAGAGAAAGAGAGTTTAGAGTTGGTAGAACACAAAGTTATACTAATACAGCATATCCTAATTGGAATGCTAATCAAGATTTTGCTTATGTATCATCTTTCGCAACTGCACAATTTAATGCTGATACTCCATCAACTGGTTATGATTATTTTGATAATGACAATAACTGGAATACAACAACTTATCAATGGGATGTAAATTATAACGGTGCTTATAGTGGTGAATTATTATTAAAAACAAGATTAAAGTTACAAAATAATACAGGTTCATCTACAACAATTACGAGATTTTCAAGTGCTGACCCTAACTTATGGCCTCAGTGGAAAATGGAAGTTAAGGTTGAGATATGGGGTGGAACTGCTTGGAGCACTTGGAACTCAGGTGAAACAAGTGTTTATAGTTATACTGGAACATCAATTACATTAGCACCTGGTGGTTCTCAACAGTTTGATTTACCAGTTCAGTTTACATTACCACAAGTGAATTTAGCTGTTGGTAATAAAGTCAGAGTTAGATATAGACCTATAAAAATCGCAGCATCTTGGTTTTTTACGCAACCAATAACAGTTACTGTTGAGGTTAGAAATAAATTTGGAAGCACTGACCAACCAACATTCTTTAGAAATACGGCAATAGTAGGACAAATAACACAGAACGAATATGTTGATTTAGCTAAATACCTACCAGATAAAATTAAACAAAAAGACCTCCTAACAGATTTGATTAGAAGGTATAATCTCTACATACAGATAAATCCTGAAAATCCAAAGCAGTTAATCTTTGATACAAGGCCTGATTTCTATGAAAGAGGTGAGATAGTAGATTGGACAAGTAAAAAAGATTATTCATCACCCGATGAGATTGAACTTTTATCAGACTTACAATCTAAATTAATGATTTGGAGTTATAAAGCTGATAATGATGAATATAATAAAAACTATTCTGATGTAACAGGTGATGTTTATGGTCAATACAAATACTATTTTGATAATGACTTTGTTAAAGGTGAAGAAAGAATTGAAAGTTCATTTTCACCAACACCACTTGTTAAAACTCCTTTTAATGCAATTGTTCCAGGCATTGACCCAACTAATCCAAAGGTTCAACCAAGAATTTTTTACTATGGTGGATTGAGAGATTGTGATGGTTGGAATTGGACTTATCAACCAACTACTGGTGGGTCTGCTTCTGAAAGTTTTAGCAAATACCCATATGCTGGACACTTTGATGACCCTATTGAACCAGAAATTGACATAAATTTTGGAACAAACAAATACTATTATTATGATGATTGGGATTTCATAACAGATAACAATATGTTTAACACTTATTGGAGTGATTATGTCAGACAAATTGAAACTGGTAGGTTAATAACATCTTATTTTTATTTAGATGAATATGACATTAGATATATCAAAGATAATTTCTATACAAAGATTTTTATTCTTGATAGTTACTATTATGTTAATAAAATTATTGATTATAAACCTTTACAAAATGGTGTTACAAAGGTTGAATTACTTAAAATAGTTGATGGTGTTAGATGGGAAAGACAAAGAACACAAACTGTTATATCAAACCCTACAAGACCTACTGGACCATTTAATGTTCTTTTTGATTTGGCAGTTGGATTTGGAAACTCATCAGCTGGTGGTGGAGTTGTTGTTGGTAATGGTAATGTTTCTGGTGGTAAAATTACAAGATTTTTAGCTGATGGAAGCACTCAATCGTTTTTAGCAAAAAATATGATTGTTGGTTCAGACAATATAATGACTGGTGATAATTCTATGATTGTTGGTGATAGAAATAGTATTACATCTGGGTCATCAATGGTTTTAGGTGGTTCTGATAATATAGTTGAGGGTGATGCTGGTGGTATTATATTAATAGGTTCTAATGGTATAACGGCAACCCAAAGTGGTAAGGTTTATATTGGTGATGCTTATGTTGTTGATACAACTACTGGAACCGTGACTGTTGGAACATCATCAACACCATGGTCTCCACCATCTTATTATATTGAAGATACAACAATACCAGCTGCTAAAATTCAGATTATAAATGATAATAATGTAACATTGACTTCTTTGGTAAGAGGAGCAAGTGGTTCTGAATATATCAAACACGATGTTTTAGATGGCTTAACTGGCAATGGTTCAAGTGTATTTATACAAAGTTCATCTTTGGCATTAGAAAGTGGTGATGGCTCATCAAATAGTAGTAGATTGTTAAGTATGCCAACTTATATGAGTTCTATTGTTTATGATAATGCAACACTTACAGCTGTATCTACAGTGGTTTTAGAAAATGTATCAAGTGATGGTCAATTAACATTAGACAGTGTGGCAAATGTTGCTAACACAAGACAAGATACGATTAATTTATTTCCTGGTGGTGGTAGTTATATAAAGTCATATGAAACAGTAATAGGTGATGAAAGTAGAATTGACTTTTATCCGAATGGAATTGATACAACTATTTCAGCAAATGGTGTATTAAGCACTTCTTATATGTCAGACACATCTATACAATTGACAATTACTGATGGAACAACATTTAATAATAATATATCATTAAATAATCTCCTAACGCCTGGTATTCAATTAACTTCGGATAATGCTGGTGCTGGTAACTCAGCTGCATTTGCATTATCCGAAGATGAGATTATGCTTAAGTTGATTAATGGTGTTTTTACAACATCTATAATACAATCAACAGCTTCTGTTACAATAAATACTGGTATAACAGCTTCAAAGTTTGATAATAACACAACAGCTGGTGAGACAGGATTTATGTTGTGGGATATATCAGCTAATACATTGAAAAGAGTTTCAATTGGAGCTGCTAATAGTGGTGGAACTGGATTTAAAGTCCTAAGAATTCCTAACTAAAAGACATAGTTAAAAAAAGTATATTTATATAAAAAGAAATAATTTGTAAATGGCTGAAACAGTTAAAATAAAGATAGAAACAACTGGTGGTGACCAATTAGCTCAGAATATACAAGAGGCAGCAGATGCCAGTGGTAGTTTAAAACAACAGTTAAGAGAAATCACATTAGAATTACAAGGATTAGAGCCTGGTAGTGCAAGATTTCAAGAATTATCACAAAGAGCTGGTCAATTAAGAGATACTATCGCTGATACTAACGCTGTTATTAACGCAACAGCTGGTGCTCCTATTGAGAATTTAGGTAAAGGTCTTCAAGGTGTTGCTACAATTGGTCTTAATGGTTTTCAAGGTATTCAAGGAGCAATGCAAGCATTTGGTGCTAAAGGTGAAGCCCTACAAGAAGGCATGGCTAAACTTCAAGGTATTATGGCCATGACACAAGCAATAGAAGCATTCGGTTCATTAGGTGACCAAGTTACAAATATGAAAGCAAGTTTTGGTGCATTCTTTACATCAGCAAAAGCTGGACTTCAAGGTATCAAAGGAGCAGTTGCTGCTACTGGTATTGGTTTGTTACTAATTGCTGTTGGAACACTTGTTGCTTATTGGGATGATATAAAAGCTGCTGTTAGTGGTGTTTCAGCTGAACAAGAAGCTCTTAACGCTAAAGCCGAAAGAAATGTTGAGATAGAAGGCGAAAAAACAAAAAGGCTAAAAGCGAGTGATAACATTTTAAGAATGCAAGGGTTGAGTGAAAAACAAATTCTTGAATTAAAAATAGCTCAAGTTGGTAAAGAAATCTCAGCACTTAATGTTAAAATCAAACAAGCCAAAATAACATTAGATAGTCAAATAGACGCTGAAAAGAGAAACTTTGCTATTACAAAAGGTATTATACAATTCTTAACAATGCCACTACAAATGATTTTGGGAACTGTTGATAAGATTAGTGAGGGATTAGCCTATCTTGGAGTTATTGATGAAAAACTTACATTAGCTGATGATGTTACTAATTGGGTTACAAGTTTCTTATTTGACCCTGAAGCTACAAAAGTTGAAGGTGAAAAAACCATAAAAGAAATGGAAAGTAAATTGCTTGATTTACAAAATGAACAAGCAGGCTATCAATTAGAGATAAAAAACATGGATAAAAAAGCTGCTGAAGAAAGAAAAAGACTTTCTGATGAGAATTATAAAAATGCCATGGATAAAGCAAAGACAGAAGCAGAAAGAGAACTTGCTGAAAAAAGAAGGTTAGAAGATGCTAAACTTGAACTTATGGATGAAAGTCTTGCTAAAGATGTTGAGGGTAATAGATTAAAATATGAAAGACTTATTGAAGATGCTACTAAAGGTCAAACTAAACTTAATAAACAAACACAAGAATTAGTTGATACTTACAATGCACAAAGAGACAAAGATGACCAGGCAGCAAAAGACAAATGGGATAAAATACAAAAAGATAAAGAACAAGCTCTCAAAGATGCTGAAGCTAAAATGTTGGCAGATATGAGAGCCCAAGATGCCGCTGTTTATAAAGCTGAAACCGAGATGCGTGATGCTAAAATCGCACTTATGGAGGAAGGATATGCCAAAGAAAAAGCAGTTAGAGAAGCAGCTTATCAAGATGAATTATATGACTTACAAAATCAATTAGATGAAGAAAAGATTACAAGAGAACAATATGACCAACTAACAAAAGATGCAACTCAAAAAAGAAATGATGAGATTGCCGCTATTAATAAGAAGTCAGCTGAAGAGGAAAAAGAAGCTGCTAAGGAATTAAGAGACCAAAAAATACAAGCTGTTAGTGACACACTATCAACTATTGGTAATTTGGCTGAGTTATTTGCTGGTAAAAATGAGAAGCAACAAAGAAAAGCATTTAATTTACAAAAAGGTGTTCAAATAGCACAGGCTACTATTGACACTTATAAAGCAGCAACTGGTGCTTATTCATCACTGTCATCAATTCCAGTTGTTGGTCCAGTTTTAGGTGCTGTAGCTGCGGCCGCTGCTATTACAGCTGGTATATTAAATATAAAGAAAATTGCTTCAACACAATTCAAAGCTGATGGTGGTGGCTCAACTCCATCTCCAAGTCCTGCTGGTGGTGAAGGCCCAAGTCCTTCAGCAATGACAGCTCCTACACCTCCAAGTTTAACTATTAATGGTAGTGCTATGGGTGGTAGTGAAGGTGGTGGATTGCAACTATATGGTTCAAGACAAACACCAGTTAAAAGTTATGTTGTTGAAAGTGATATAACAAACACACAAAATAGATTGAATACTTATCAGCAAAGGTCTGAGATAGGTTAATAAAAATAAATAACTACTATGAATGAAGAAATAAAATTAATTGAGTGGGAATTAGATGATGTAATGGGTGAGTTAAAAAGAATTAGTCTTGTTAGTGAGCCTGCTATTGAAGAGGATTTCCTTCTTTTTAATAGTCAAACATTAAAATTCAAAACAATTGATGACGAAAAAAGAGTTTTAACTGGTCCAGCAATGAGACCAGACATTAACATTCCAAGAAAAGATGAGATAGGTAATCTTTATTATGGTTTTTTCTCAAAAGATACTGTTAGAAAATGTGCCGAATTATTCTTTAAGAAAAACTCTAATGCTAATAACACAAATCTTGAACACGAATTTGAGATTGATGGTGTTTATGTATTTGAGAGTTGGATTGTTGAAGACCCTGAGATGGATAAAGCAAAAGCATTAGGTTTTAAGAATATAAAAGCTGGTGATTGGTTTGTTAGTATGAAGATTGAAAATGAAACTGTTTGGAATAACTATCTTAAGACTGGTCTTATTAGAGGTTTTAGTGTTGAGGTTAAGGCATCAGAAGTTGAAATTTTGGATAAGATGAAGTCAATTTTAATGGACGATATAAGTGATGACTTAAAGTATGAAATGCTCTTAAAACTTATGAAATCGTAAAAAAATATGACAAAAAAGGAATAAGTATATTTATATAAAAAAGAAGATAATTTTATGAAAGATAAAAGGTCAATTTTAGGTGAAATAAAAGCAATTTTATTCGGAGCCGAAGAAATGAAAAGCTTTAAAGAAGCAAAGTCTGGAGATTATATCTTAAGAGTTGAAGGTGAAGACTTCGCTGAAGGTATGGAAATCTCATTAGTAACAGAAGATGGTTTAATCCCAGTTGAGGATGGAGCTTATCCATTAGAAGATGGAAGAGAATTAGTAGTTGCTGCTGGAAAGATTGAAAAAATTGAAGGTGAAGTTAAAGAAGAAGAGGAAGAAGGACCTGAGATTGAAATTGAATTAGCAGAAACTGAATTACTTGATGGAACTAAAGTTAAAGTTGAAGGTGATGTTGCTGTAGGTAACAAAGTTTTAGTTGAAAAAGACGGAGAATTCGTTCAAGCACCAGAAGGACAACACAACTTAGCTGATGGTAAAGTAATCTATGTTGATGCTGAAGGTTTGATTAATGAAATACAAACACCTGATACTAAGAAAGAAGACGAAGTAGCATTAGAAGTAGCTGTTGAAGCACCTGCTTATGTTGATGAGACTGCTGGTATGACTTCATCTGTAACACAAGAAATGTTCGGTGATATGGAAAAAAGAATGGCTGACATGGAAGAAAAGATTAAAGAAATGGAAGCTGTTACAAAAGAAATGGCTAAATATACTAAATCAGTTGAAGACAAAATGGAAAGTTTTGTAAAAGACACTCCAGCTGAGTTAGAATTTAAATCTTTGAAATCTGAATTTAGTAATAAAGTTATTACTGAAAAGAAAACACAAAACGATAATTTAGAGGCTATTAGAAACATAAGAGCTAAAAAATAAAATCCGAAAGGAACAAAAATTAATATAAAAAAATGAGCTTAAATTTAGTAGGATTAACGGCGTATGTTGAACAAAACGCGTCGGATTTGATTAAAGAAGCGGTCCTAAGAGGAAGAACAGTTGATTTAGTAACTGTGCAAGGTGGTATTAAATCTGCACAAACTATCAACAGAATTTCTACATCTTTAACAGGACAGGCTGGTGCTTGTGGTTGGAACGCTGCTGGAACAACTACTTTGGACCAAAGAACTATCACAGTATGTGATGTAAAAATTAACGAGGCTATCTGTCTTAACGACCTTGAAGCATACTACACACAAGTAGCTATGAACCCAGGTTCTTACAACACAGCTATCCCATTTGAGCAAATCTTTGCTGAAAACAAAAGAGACCAAATCATGGCTATGATTGAAGACCTTATCTGGAGAGGAAATACTGCAACAGGTTCTGGAAACTTAGCACTTTGTGATGGTTTTGTAAAATTATTTGATGCTGGTGTTACTGCTTCTTCAGGAAGATATATCACTTATTCAACATCTGCTTTGGCTGGAACTGGTTCAGGTGGTGCTTATAACGCTGCTACTTCTAACATCGTTGAATTGATTGACGAATTAGCAAGATTGGTAAATACTAATGTTATTGACACACCAGACTTACATGTATTCTTGTCATATGCTGACTATAGAACATATGCTAAAATCTTAAGAGATACTAACTATTTCGCTTACACTGGTGCTGAAAACCAAGGACAAGAGTTCTCTCAAATGCACCCTGGCACAAACATCAGAGTAATCGCTGTAAGAGGATTGAATACTGCTAACAGAATTCTTTTAGCTGAGGCTTCTAACCTTTACATCGGAACAGATTTATTGTCTGATGCTGAAGACTTCAAAGTATGGTATTCTCAAGATTTTGATGAAGTTAGATTTTTAGCTAAATTCAAATTAGGAGTTCAAGTTGCATTCATTGAGAATGTTGTTTGGGCAAGAGGTTTCTAATATAACTGGAATAAAAAAAAACTATTAACTCATAAAGGGGCTTCGGCCCCATAGAGTTAAATAAAATAAAAAAATTATAATATGGCATGTTTATTAAACACAGGATATACATTAGGATGTAGAGATAGCATCGGTGGTATATCATTGGCTTATATTGGAAATTTTGACGCAGACCAGTTATATACTCTTGATGGAAACAACAACATCACAGGTGTTACAGGTTCAACAGTGTCTTACTACACTTTTGAGCAAGAAATGGAAACAGGTTCTTTCGCACAAGAAGGAGCTTACTCAACTGAGAACGGAACAGTGTTCTTTACTCAAAACTTGAGCTTAGTATTCCACAAAAATGATGCAGCTTTAAGAAATCAATTATTGATTTTATCACAAGCTAATCTATCTGTAATCGTTAAAGACCAAAGAGGTGAATACTGGTTGGTTGGAAAACAAAATGGTGTAAGAGTTACTGCTGGTGCTATGAACACTGGTAAAGCGTTTGGAGACCTTAATGGTGTTACAATCACTTTGACTGGTAAAGAACCAGAACCTGCATACAGAATTGATGATATAAACGACTTTGTTATTATCTAATATAATAACACACTTCATATATCCTTAGAGAGCCCACAGTTACCCCACTGTGGGTTTTCTGTTTTATAAAAAAGACAAAAACAAAAATTGTATATTTATATAAAAAATAAGTTAGAGTATGAAACTAAAGATAAAAAAAGAATACTCCGAACATTCTATATTTTATAAAGGTAAAAGAATTTACTTTATAGAAATGAATGACGAAAAGAAAGAGTTTTGGTTTAATAATGGTTTTGATTACATCTTTGATGTTGAAAAGAAACCAATTGTTAAAAAAGAAGAAAAAATAGAAAAATTAGATTTAGAAGATGATACTGATAAATAAAGGCGAAACTAAAAAGGTTTATTTTACATTAAGTCCAAGCATATCACCAGTTTATTACTTATTTAAGTTTATATCAAATGACACTGGTAATGTTACATTAATGATGAGTGATAACTTATCATCTACATCAGCATATAGTGCCTTTATGTTTATTGAAGGTTCAACTTATTCAACAGCTGGTGGATTTACTGTTAATCCTGGCACATATGATTATGAAATTTATCAGACGCCATATAATGGTGTTTTGAATGTGGCATCAGCAAGTGGTGTTTTAGAAATAGGTTTAATGACTGTTTTAGGTGGTGATTTTTGTTACTCACCTGAGATAGACCAAGATTATATTTACTATGATGAGTGTTCAGGTCCATCTGTATATGGTATTACAGGTGCTACAGGTGCTGCAGGCCCAACTGGCCCAACTGGCCCTGCTGGAACAAGTGGAACTTCTGGTCAAAATGGAACATCAGGTGTTAATGGAACATCAGGAACATCAGGAATTAGCGGTTCATCAGGAACTTCTGGTGTTAGTGGTTCTTCGGGAACATCAGGAATAAATGGAATTAGCGGTTCATCAGGAACATCAGGAATAAATGGAATTGCCGGTTCATCAGGAACATCGGGAATAAATGGAATTGCCGGTTCATCAGGAACATCAGGAATAAATGGTTCGTCAGGAACTTCTGGTGTTAGTGGAGCAAATGGCTCATCAGGAACTTCTGGTGCTAATGGCTCGTCAGGAACATCAGGAGCTAATGGCTCATCAGGAACATCAGGAATTAGCGGTTCATCAGGAACAAGTGGTGTGAGTGGAACAAATGGAACTTCTGGAACATCAGGAGCTCAAGGTGCTGCTGGTATATCAGCTGGTCAAATCTACTACTTTAATGAAAGTCAAAATTCAGATGTTAGTGGATATAAAGTTTTAGCGATAAATCCATCAACTGCTTCTCAACAAACTGTAACAACTAACTTAACAAGTAATCAACAAGGTGTTATGATAAGTGATTATATAACACCACAATTAGGTTTTGCTGTTATACCTGGTGGGGTTCAAAGATTTCACACACACTTATTAAAGCAAGCAAGTAATGATAGTATTGAATACTATGTTGAAATACAATTAGCAGATAGCTCAGGAACACCGATAGGACCAACTTTATCTTCTGGAAAATCTTTAGTTGGTTGGGTAGATGCTTCTACACCAGTTGAAGTTACAGTTGATTTAACACTACCTACAACAACTATTGACCCTACTAATAGGATGATAGTTAGATTATATTTAGATAATAACGATAACAATACTCACAGCATAGTTTATTACACAGAAGGAACATCTTATTATTCTTTCGTTTTAACATCTGTTGGTGTTGTTTCTTCAACAAGTGGAACTTCTGGTTCATCAGGAACATCAGGAGCTAATGGTTCGTCAGGAACATCAGGAATAAATGGTGTTAATCAAGCAATTAATTTTAATACAAGTAAAAATAGTGGAACTTATTCATTTACAAATGTTGATACAACTGGTCAAATGATTGGTGGTAATGGTGGTTTTTATTTTACACCACAAACAACTGGTGATGTAAGTATAACAATACTTTATTCACAAGGTCCATTAAATGCAAATCAAGGAGCTATGAAACATACCGTAATGTATGGAACTGGTTCTGCTCCAACACAAGGCGCAACAACAACTGGTATAAGTTCAGAAATTTCACTACAAGCTGGTGTTCTTCAACAATCTGGTTCATTAACTTGGAATACATCAGTTACATTATCAGGTATTATAACTGATTTACAAGTAGGTGTTCAATACTGGTTTGATGCCTCAATTGCTAACTTAGCATCAGTAAATGAAAACCCAGTTATTAATGGATTTGACTTAAATATATTTGAGTTAGCTGGTGCAATTGGTGCTACTGGTCCTGCTGGAACAAGTGGAACATCAGGTCAAAATGGTTCGTCAGGAACAAGTGGTGAAAGTGGAACATCGGGAACATCAGGTGTTAATGGTGCTAATCAAGCTATAAATTTGGAAAATTCACTTTTAGGTGGAACTGTATCACTTACAAATGTTGATACGACTGGTCAAATGATGGGTGGTAATGGTGGATTTTACTTCACACCAAGTTCAACAGGAGATGTTTATATAACTTCTTTATTTGCAATAAACTATCAAAGTGGTGGTTTAATTGTTGGTGTTAGATACGGAACTGGAAGTGCGCCATCAAGTGGAGACGCTACAACTGGTATAAACTCTGAGATAAAATTAGACATAGGACATACCTCAACATCAGCACAATCAAATTATAGAGACCCTATAAATCTAAGTGGTATTATAAAAGGATTATCAACATCAACTCAGTATTGGTTTGATGTGTATGTTGCCAACTGGACTGGCGCAAATGAAAGTCCTATCATAAATGGTCCAGATTTTAACATTTTTGAATTAGCTGGTGCGATTGGTGCTACTGGTCCTGCTGGAACAAGTGGAACATCAGGAACTTCTTTTACTTGGGAAGGAGATTGGGACATTAATTTAGGTTATTATGTAAATGATGTAGTTCAATATAATGGAAGTTCTTACATTTGTATTCAGAATGTTCCGTCACTTGACCCACCACCACCATCAAATCCAACAATTTGGGCTACTATGTCTCAAGCTGGTGCAATTGGTGCTACTGGAGCAACTGGTTCTGGTTCAACATATACCTATATTACAGAGGATACTGTTAATAAAACATTACAATTAGCAATTACTGGTTCAACTATATTTGATGAAATTATATTAGACCCAGACCAAGTTGGTGGAAATACAAGAATTAAATCAACAAATGTTGCTGATGTAACTGAATACTCAGAATTTATATCAACATATGATAATCCGAGTTGGTCTGTGTTTACATCAACAGATAATTCATCAATTACATTGGCAGCAAGTAGTGTTATATCAGGTGTTGGTGATGGAACAAATACTACTTCTCATGAAGTAAATGCTGCTGCTGTAACAATAACATCAACTGATGGTGTTGATACTTCAATACAAACAATAACACCAACAACTGCAGAAATTACATCAACTAACGCAATTTATTTATTTTCAGAATTTGAGACACAAATACAATCTTTAAGTCCTGTAAATGTTGATGAGTATTCATTTTTAGCAACCCGTCCATCCTTCTTACAACTAAAATCAACAAATAGTAGTGGTTCAGCTACTTATAGTGAGACTTTTTATAATAGTGACGGAACAATAGTAACAACATCAACTGATGGAACAAATACATCAACTCAAACTATTACACCTGCATATGTATCAACAACCTCAACAGATGGTATAAATACACACGAGGTTTCAGTAGAACCTGCATATCTTACTTTACTTGGTAGTGATGTTAGAGTTGATAACCTATCAGCTAATGATGGTGACTTTGTTGCTATTGGTATAAATGGTAGATTAGTAGCTACCGCATCTCCGTTAAAGGGAGTGTTGTCTCAAGGTTCATTTGGAATTACAATTGATGGTGGTGGTTCTGCAATCACAACTGGTGTTAAAGGTTATGTTGAGATACCTTATGATGGAACAATTACTGGTTGGACTATTTTAGGTGATGTTAGTGGTTCTTGTGTGATAGATGTTTGGAAAGATACTTATGCTAACTTTCCACCAACAGTCGCTGATACGATTGCTGGCTCAGAAAAACCAACTTTATCATCAGCTATTAAAAATGAAGATTTAACTTTAACAACTTGGACTACTTCTGTAACAGCTGGAGATATAATAGGATTTAATGTTGATAGTGCTTCTACTGTAACAAGAGTTACTTTAAGTATAAAAATAACTAAACTATAATGGAATGGATTGTAAATAGCGAAGTTGATGATTATCAAAACATACTATTCTCATATGATGAGAGACAATGGGAAATAATTTTAAATAAAGGTTTATCTGATAGAGAAATAAACCTATTTATCTTAAAAAGAATAGATGAATTAACTGATGAGTTTTTAGAAAAGCAAACATATGATTTTTCAGATTTAATAGTTGATTGGACTACAAAAAATGAAGTGATAAATTAATGGCTACAAGAACAATAAGTAACGCGGGAGGAAATTATAATGCAACAGGAACATGGGTAGAAGGTGTAGTTCCTACATCTGCTGATGATGTTGTAGCAACTGCAACATCAGGTCAATTGACTGTGAATGTTTCATCAGCCGCAAGGACTTTTAACTTTACTAATTACACAAATACTTTAACTGTTAATGCGGCTTGGACTATAAGTGGAGCATCACTAACATCAACATTCGTTAGTGCGATGAACATAGTTCAAACTGCAAACATAACATTCAACTCTGCACACTCGATAAGAACTAATGGTAAGTCTATACCAAGAGTTGCTTTTGGTATTGGAGCTGGGACTAAAACTCTTTTAGATGATATGCAAGTCACTGATGTATTTAGTAGCACGACAGGTGTAATAATGTTAGGAGCGACGCTAAGTATATCAGCACCATCAACAACATTTCAATCTGGTCAGTCGTCTGGTTCAACTATAACAGTAGTTTTAAACCCAACTCAATCAATGGCATTAAACACTGGAGCTGTTTCTACGAATGGATTTACAGTTCCTGTTGTGGTAAATGCCAATGCGAATATAACGCTTGCGGCTGGTAGTGTATTCAATTTTACAACCAACACAGCGCAGATACCTTCCTTTAGGTATATCTCTGGAACTTTTTCTACACCACCTTCTGTATATCTTTTTTCACCATCAGGAACAACCGGTCTAACATTTAGTTTTAATACATCAACTTTGCAATTAGGAACAGTTTATCTTGAGAACCGTTTATATAATGGTGCAAGATTTACTGTCAATTTAGATAGTAATCTCAATTTTCAAAATATGACACTGTATCAACTTCAGCAAAGTTCAGGGACAACAAATCCTGGTATAATAAGATTTGCTGGTAGTAATAGAATGATTGGTGGGTCTATTAATACAACATTAGTAAATCAAATTGCAGCAGATGGTATTAACTATACTTTAGTTCCAAGAGTTGAACTATCATCAGGACCAACACATTCAATTACACAATTATATACTGCTGGAAATGGTTCTACTGGTGCTTTGGCCAGAGTTTTTCCTGAGTTTTCGTCCTTTACATCATCAACTAATGCATTTTTAGCAATTACTGGAACACATTCTATTGTTGCTGCATCTTTTTCTGATATAGATGCCAGCCTTGGAAGCCCTGTTTCAACATTTAGAAGTAGCTTAACAAGAACTACAAACATTACTAACTATACATCATTAGCAAGTGGTGGTGGAGGTGGTAGTTGGACTTTCGTTCAATAAAAAAGACAATAGATAAAAAAGTATATTTATATAAAAAGAAATAAGAATTAATGAGTGATAAAAAAGAAACCACTGGATTTAATGTAAGAGTTCTTAACTTTGCTAAGGGTCAGGTTTATCCTACTTTTAGAGAAAATAGAAATGGTCTGTGGGTAGATTATGGTGATAATAACCTTTATCCACAATACCTACTTGAAGTTTATAATAATAGAAGTAATAAACACAAAGCAATCATTAACAGAAAAGTTGAAATGACAACTGGTAATGGTATTGTTGAAGCAACAACTGCTGAATTACAAAAGTTCTTAAAGAATAGTTTTGGTGATTATGATGTAGAAGAATTAGCAGTTAAAATAAACTATGATTTAGAAATCTATAGTGGTTTTGCTATTCAAGTAAGATGGAATTTAGATGGAACAAGAATTGCAGCTTTAGATTATATTCCTTATCAAAAATGTAGATTAAGTCAATGTGAAACAAAAGTTTATATTAGTAAAGATTGGTCTAATGTAAGAAAAGAAGATAATAAACCAAAAGAGCATTGTAGATTTTCACCAAAAAAGGCTAAAGAATACCCAACACAAATCTTTTACTTTTTAAGTGATGGTCCTGGTCAAGAATACTATCCAACTCCTTACTATTCATCTACTTTAACTTGGATTGAATTAGATGGTGAGATAGGAAACTTTCACCTTTCATCTGTTAGAAATGGTTTTATGCCAGGTTTTATCTTAAACTTTGCTACAGGTATTCCAACTATGGAAGAAATGGATGCGGCTTATAAAGAATTTGAGAGAAAATATACTGGAACAGAAAATGCTGGTAAATTCATTTTAACATTTAGTGAGGGAACAGACCAAAAACCAGAATTAACAGCTATTCAATTAAATGATAGTGATGAAAGATTTATTATGTTACACGCTGAAATGAAAGAAGAGATTTTTGTAGGTCATGGTGTTGTTTCTCCAATGTTATTTGGTATTAGAACAGAAGGTCAGTTAGGTGGTAGAGATGAGATGTTAGAAGCTTTGGCTATCTTTCAATCAACATATGTAAATAGAAGACAAGAATTAATTGAAAAACAATTAGATAAGTTATCTTACTATGCTGGTGTAACAGAACCGATTAAATTTAAGACTTATCAAATTAACTTTGGAAATATAGAAGCGAATGTGACAGAAAAAATAACAAATGCATAATGGGAAGAGTTTTACTTACGAGCACCTATAGATTAAAAAAACAAACTCCAATTCAACAAAATGTTGATGATGATTTGTTAAATCCTTATATCTTTAAGGCACAAGAAACGCATATACAACAAATTTTAGGAACTAACCTTTATAATAGAATTATGAATGATGTGGTTGCTAATAGTATAGCAGGACCTTATTTAACACTTCTAAACGATTATATTACACCTTGCCTTATAGAATATACTTTTTATGAAGTTATGCCGTTTATCAGTCTTAAAATAACAAATAAGAGTATTGGTAGAGGTAATGCTGATTATATGGCTGAAGGTGACTTGAATGACTTAAAGTATTTAAGACAGACAGTTAGAGATTTAGCTGAATTTTATGGAACAAGAATAATTGGATACTTAAGACAATATAGTAATCAATTCCCTGAATACACAACTAATAGTGGTTTAGATAAAATCGTTCCTAATAGTAAAGCTTACTTTAATGGAGTTTATTTAGGTGGTGGTAGAAGTTCTGATTGTTCGTGGGGATTAGATGATAGAGGAACTGCTTATATCATACCACGAGGATTTGAGAAATAAAAATAATTTGTAAAGATGGATTTAATGTCAATTGCTTTAACTGGTGGAATAGCTGTTATTGGTTATTTTCTAAAACAAACTATGGAAGACTTAAAAAAGACTAAAGAAGTTGCTTATGATGTAAAGAATAAGTTAGCTGTTATTGAGAATGATTATCTTAATAAACATGCTCACCTTTCAGACAAGTTTGATGAACTATATGGTGCTGTTAAAGACTTAACAAGTGAGATTAAATCACTAACAAAGGAAATTAACAAAAAAAAAGATTTATAAGAAAACAAATTATAGTCAAAGAATATAATAGTAAGAAGTTTGTGTGACATAAATTTCTGTTTTGTTTATCTGATATAAGACCCTTAACTTTTTTGTTAGGGGTTTTTTATTTCTATAAACTTATCTTTCCTGTTATATATAAAAGATATATATATTATGTTATGGAACCAAAGGTTAAAAAAAGAAGAGATGAGTTGATACAACAATACTGGTCGTATGAAGATTTACCAGCAAACAAAATACCTAATTCTATATTAGGTTATTGGAAAGGTCTGCTTGAAACAGAAACACATTGGGAGTGTAAAAACATAATCTCTTGTATAATAGAGGTGATAACTGAGAAGTTGAATTAATCTACTTTTGCTCATATATCCGTGTTTCACGAGTTTCGTTTCCGTGTGGGCTCACACTTCAACTCGTGTTAAGATTTTTGATGAGGTGGTGGGAAAAAAACAAGATAGATATATAGTATCCATTATTACTCTTATTCACTTTGCCATCATTTTAGAAAAACACCATAAATAATCCTCACTTTATAAAACTTGTTATTCAATTTAATATATAACACATATGAAGATAATAATACCACAACAAGCAATTGACAGCATTAATTCTTTCAAAAGAAAAGATGTTAGAAAAGCAGGATATAAAATTATGGCTGCTTTATTAGAAAGAAATGAAAGAAGGAATACAACCACAAACTGGTTTGATATGCCATCAGAATACCTTAAGTCAATAAATGTAAGATACTATAAAATAATTGATAAGTTTATTGAAGATGGTATAATCAAATACTATTCAAGACCTACAATAGAAGATGATATATTCAATAGTGTAGAAAAGAAATACTATAATACTACACTCGGCTTTTGTATGAAATATAAATTCTTAATTGATACACAAATAGGAATAGAATATGACTTTGACAATGAGAACCCAAATAGTAAAAGATGGTATGAAATTATAAAGTCATCACTAATAGCACTTGGTTATGAACCTAAAATAACAAGAGATACATTTGGTAGAAGAGTTCATCACCCAGCTATATACGACCACAAATCTAATCTTAAAGACAAAGGATTTAGTATTATAGATGCTAAATGCTCACAACCACGATTATTGTATCTTATTATGAAAGAAAAAGGTATTTATGATAAGGATTACTATGATATATTTGAAAATGGAATTGACTTTTATAACATCTTAATAGAAAAATTAAATCTAAAAACAAGAAAAGAAGCAAAAGACTTATTTATGTATTGGTCTTCCTCAGATGGTTATGTTCCAAAGACAGGTATCTTTCAATTATTCCCAACAGCATCTAACTTTATTGCATCATTAAAGACAAGAAGTTATAAAGACGCGTCTTCTTATTTACAAAGATATGAGGCAAAGATATGGATTGACGACCTATTAGAAAATATACCAACTAATTTTGCACTACCAATACACGATGCCTTATTAGTTAAGATAACTGATGTTAATAAGGTCCTAAGTTATTGTAAAAATAGATACCCACAAATAGAATTTGATTTTAAAGAATTATAATTTATGAAAACAGAAGAATTAGAAAGATTAGTAGATACTCTCTACATTATTAAAGATAGATATAAAAAAGAAACTTGGACTAATCCGATGTCATTAGATATACTAAGACATGATTTAGAAGAGTATGATTTAGAATATAACAAATGGTTTTTGATTAAAGATTTAGTATATGCCTTTTTGCTAAACTAAATCTTACTTTTACTCACAAAAAAGGGGAGACACTTAAAAAATGTCTCCCCTTTTTTGATTATGATTAGTGGTTAATATAACTTTTATTAAAAAAAAATAAAAAGTTTTTTTACTACCCTCAAAATTTCACAAAAAACGAAGGTTTTGGAAAAAACAATGTTTTTAATTAGATATATAATGTATAGATTAAAAAAAACAAAACGGATTATGAAGGATGAAATGAAGATTAAAGTGATAGCCTATATTGACTATCTAAATGGAAAAGGTTGGAACCAATCTGCTTGGAGAATTGAACTAAACAACCTTAGAAGTAAGTATATCTACAAAGATATATCACCACAAGAATTTAGAAAAGATGTAAAATGGTTAGGTGAGTTTAGAAAACTTGACCAACTAAGAGATGGTGTTAAAATTAACATCGTAAGTAAGCTATAAGCTAAAAAAATAAATTATTATTATGAAAAAACAAAACTACAAACCACACACAGCAACATTAACAACCGATGAAAAGTTGTTACTACCTTATTTAGAGAAAGCACTACTAAGAACTAATAAAACAAAACCTAAGTTTAATGATGAACTAACTGATGAATTAAACAAAGTAGTGGAAAGAATTAAAGAGACAGGTATAGATATACCTAAAATCAATGGAGCAAGATTAAGAAAGATGATTAACCATATGAGATGTAATTCTATCTTACCTATTATATCAACATCAAAAGGTTATTATGTTAGTTATGAAATAGAAGATATGTGTGCTATGATTTTATCGTTAAGAATGAGAGCAGAGGCTATAGAAGCAGCAGCTGATGGTTTAGCATATATCGTTCAACAAAAGAAATTAACTGAAAAGATAGATGAAGACTTTTTTACTGAGTTGGACAAAAAAAAGTAAAAAGGGAATAATATATATTTAATATATACAAAAATAAAGATTATGAAGTGGGAAGAATTGGAGACTGGATGGCTAACTTTGACATCCAAACAGATTTAGAAATCAAAAGATTAGTTATCACAAAGCGTGGTAAATCAGTATATCACTATTGGAGAGAAACCTCTAATATAAACAAGCAAAACATATTCTATATTAGAATAGGTGATGAGAATTATATCCTTAAAGAAGGAAAGATAATTCAAAGATGGGATGAGTGTATAGATGCAATAGATGCTGAAGTCCTTAAAGTCAAAAGACATAAAATCATAGAAAGCGTATTAGATGGAAGAGGTTAGAGAATGCAATTGGTGTGAAGAAACATTTACAGCAACAAGAGTGGATAAAACAACATGCTCAAAAATGTGCTCTGCAAAGTATTCAGCTTATAGAAGAGGTAAAGGAAAACCAAGAGTAAGAAAAGCCACACAAGATAATGGTGATATGAGAAAGTGTAATCTTTGTGGTAAATGGAAAAACAGAGACCAAGAGTTTCATAAATGTAATGGTGGTAATGTTAGTAGATGTAGAGATTGTAAAAAAGAAATGTATAAATCAACTAAAAGAAAAGAAGATAAAAAGGAATTGTATCAGGATGTAAAGAAGTTTGTTTATTACATGAAAGCTAAACACTATTATTGCGATGGTGTAGATGTTTGGAGACTGATTGATATGTATGATAGAGTGTTTCCAACACAATTAAACCTACCTCATCTATCAAACTATAACATGGATATGGAAAAAAGTGTTATAACCATGTTTCACAAAATAGCAAGATGGTATGCTGATGAAAGAGACCATTTAGAAATGAAAGGTAAGTTAAGATAAACAAAAATAAAAAAGGATTATGAACAGATTAGAAAGATTTATTAAAGAAGGTGGTTATTCATACCAAGTTGAAATGTTAGCACCAACAGGAAAAACACCAAGATACTTATTAACAATTAGAGATAAAGAGTTTGTTATATTTGGTAAGGAAGTTATGGAATACACATCTAAAAAGATTGAAAAGATTATTCTTAGAAACGAGAGAAATAAAAAATTAATAGAATTAGGATTATGAATTGGCTATACTTATTAGAAAATCCATATCAACCACCTTTTACAGACACAGCCTTTCCATTTTTAATTGGAACTGGTTCAAGATTTTATTTTGAAAATTACGAATATGAGGTTATTAGTTACTTACCACTTGATGAACATGCAAGTGAAGAATTTGATGACGCTGATTTCTGTGTTTATTGTAATTTGGTTAGAGATGACTTTGATTATACCTTATTGCTTAGGCAAATAAAATTAGATAGTTTAGGAATATGAAATTATTATTAGGAGATTGCTTTGAGCTCATTAAAAACCAACCAGATAATTCAGTTGATTTAGTTATAACATCACCACCTTACTCAGACATTGTAAATTATGGTAAAAATGTTTCAACAAAAAAACCAGGTGATTATTGTGATTGGATACTGCCATTATTTAGAGAGATACATCGTGTTTTAAAACCATCAGGCTCATTTATCTTAAATATAAACGATAAATGCGAAGGTGGTTATAGAAGCACTTATATTTATGAATTGATTAGTCGTAATGATAAGGAAACACCATTAAAGTTATATGATACTTATATTTGGCATAAAAAGAACGGAATACCAAATGGTGGTGCTAAAAGATTTAGAAACAATACTGAATTTATATTTCACTTTTGTAAAGATGCTAAACAAATGAAGTTTTATATGGATAGAGTTTTAGAAGAAGCAACAAACTCTACAAAAGAAAGAATGAAGTATGATGTAACTGACCAAGGTGAAATAGTTAGTGGAAAGCGTGTAAAAAACAAAACACTATACCCACGAAGAAAAATGGTTGATGGTCAATCTAAATATATTTATGTTGAGCAAGAGATACCAGAAAAGGTTAGACCTGATAATGTATTTAGATTTCCAACTGCTGGTTCAGCAAGAGACAATTTAATCAAACATCCAGCACCATTTCATAAAGAATTACCACTTTACTTTATAAACTACTTAACAGATGAAGGTGATGTTGTTCTTGACCCGTTTAGTGGTATAGCAACAACTGGATTAGCATGTAAAGAATTCAACAGAGATTATATTGGTTATGAATTAAATGAAACCTATAATGATTTTGCTAAAAAAAGGTTGAATGGTATATTAGATGAGAATTGGGTTGTTAATCAATATACATTAGATGGTCAATTTATTAAATCATATCCAAATCGTTCAGCTGCTGGTAAAGAGACTGGTTTATGTGAAGAAGATATAATGAGATGTTATAGAGGAAATAGAATAACTGTTGGTAACTACATATGGAAGTTGGAAAGACAAAATGACACTACTACCAGTTGTCCAAAAGACACTACTGACAATTGACAAAAAAATATATATAATAGTATGAAAAAGAAAAAGAAAGAAGAAGTAATAGATGAGATTGTTGCAGTAGTTAATATACAAATTGGTGATGATACATTTATAGTTCCAGTTGATAATTGGAATAAAGCAGTAGAAGAAGGCAGAACGATGCCGATAGTTCTTGGTGAGGAGTTACACTTTTTTACACCAGAAGATTATCAAAAAGTTAAATTAGCTATATCGTCAGAGATAGTCAATAAAAAATATGTAATATGAAACCACTAAAAGAAAACTTAAAAGAAGTAGTTCTTCAAGCACTTGAAAACCATTTAGGTATTGTGTCACCAGCTTGTAAAGATGCTGGTATTAGTCGTGATACTTTTTATAGATGGTATAAAGAAGATGAAGACTTTAAGAAGAAAGTTGATGAGATAGATGAAGTAACATTAGATTATGTTGAAAGTCAATTATTTAGGAATATAAGGTCTGGAAGCGAAAAGAGTATATTCTTTTATATGAGATATAAAGCGAGAAAAAGAGGATACACAGAAGAGTTAAATATAAACGCTAATGTTAAGGTAGAACAACCACTACTCCTACCTCTAAAAAGAGATGAGGATGAAAAAAATGAAGACTAACCTTGATTTACACCACTGCGATAGACAAAATAAGAAGAATAGAAAAACGAAAAAAGATAATACAAGGTGGTTCATCATCTGGTAAGACTTATGCTATTCTAACAATACTTATAGATAAATGTGCCAGAGAAGCAAATCTATCTGTCTCTGTTGTTTCTGAAAGTATGCCACATCTTCGTAGAGGTGCAATTAGAGACTTTGTTAATATAATGAAATCAACTGGTAGATACTATGAAGACCATTTTAACAAAACAAGTTTAACCTACAACTTTGCTAATGGTAGTTATATAGAGTTTTTCTCAGCTGATGCACCTGATAAACTAAAAGGAGCTCGTAGAGATATACTTTATATTAATGAGTGTAACCATGTCTCTTATGAAGCTTATCAACAATTGTCTATTAGAACACACAAAGAAATTTATTTAGATTATAATCCAGACAGACAATTTTGGGCAATAACAGAAGTCTCACACGAACCTGATGCCGAAAAGATTATTCTCCGTTACACAGATAACGAAGCCTTATCACAATCAACAATAGAACAATTTGAAATCAACAGACAGAAATCATTAACAAGTGAATACTGGGCTAATTGGTGTAAGGTTTATATTGATGGTGAAGTAGGTTCATTAGAAGGAGTTATATTTGATAATTGGTCTGGAATAGATTATATACCTGAAGAAGCAGAACTAATCGGTATTGGACTTGACTTTGGTTTTACTAATGACCCAACTGCTGCTATTGCTGTATGGAGAGCTGATGGTGTTTATTATTTAGATGAGTTATTCTATCAGACTGGTATGTTAAATAGTTATATCAATAGTATGTTTAACGATTTAGGTATAAGTAAATCTACTGAGATATGGGCTGATAACTCAGACCAAAAGTCAATTAGAGAATTAAAGAATTATGGTTGGAGAATAGCTCCTGTTACAAAAGGACCTGATAGTATTGTATGGGGTATATCTATTATGCAAGAATACACATTTAAAGTAACGAGTAGAAGTGCAAATCTAATTGAAGAATTACAGAACTATCAATGGATTAAAGACACAACTGGTATGAAAACAAATAAACCAATAGATGCGTTTAATCACGCAATAGATGCTACTCGTTATCTGTTTATGATGAAATTAGGAAAAAGGAATGTGAATAAAACTCCGTTTGTTATAGGTGGAGATAAAAAATTACCTTTTAGATTATGAATAAAAGTTATGAAAAAGAGTGGGATGACATTGTAGGTGCTTTAGCATTTGATGTTTATGCTATGGATGAATTAGAGCACGACACAGAGATACAAGTTAGATTATTTACACAAATAGAAATTATATTTGGACAATTAAAGAAACTGAGTAGAGGTAGATTTTTTAAGCAAAGAGAATTAGATGTGACTTGGGTTATGTTAAGACAAGATATATTTTATCTAAATGATTTAGCAAATGATGGTGGTGTTTTAAGAAATGTCTATAGTGTTATTGTAGAATTATTTGATGAGTTGATAAAGATAGCTGAAAGGATTACTGATTATGAATGTGCCTCTAACTTATTAAAGTTTAGAGATATGTGGTTTAATGCATTCAATATAAAATTAAAAAACGCCAGTGCAGAGCAAAAATGAAATACTCACTGACTTATACACTAATCCTCTATTAGACGAAATCATTTGGAAGATAACTAATTCACCAAATGGTAGATTACTTAGAGATGATTTAAAAGCCGAGTTGTTTTTAATTTTAGTTGAGATGAGTGAAACGAGAATAAAGGGAGCACACAATAATAACTATCTTATTTATATGTGTGTAAATATACTTAAAAAACAATACCATAGTGGAACAAGTCCTTTCTTTAAGAAGTGGAGAAAAGAAATGTCAGGTGATTTTATAGTGATTGATGAGATATGTGGTGAAGATATAGATTTAGAACAAACAGAAATAGACTTTGAAAACATAGAGTTATTAGAGAAGATTAAATGGATTGTTGATAATAAACTTGACCTTGTTGATAGAGAACTATTTAAACTCTATTACAAATGGGATAGGTATGATAGATGGTTAGGTGATTTAAGAGATGCCTCTTGTCAAAAAGAAATGTCATCTTATAGAAAGATTGAAAAGAAACTTACTATAACACCTTTAGATGGTGAAAAGAAAATAGGAATAAGTAGAAACACTATTGCTATATCACATCAAAGAAGTATAGAGAAGATAAAAAAATGGTTAAGGAAAATATGATTGTATTAGGATTAAAACTATTGATTATTTGCTATGTCTTAAGTGATTTAGCAAACTTTATTGGTGAGTTGATAGACACTATTATCACAACTAAAAATAAACCATTACAGGTCATTAAAACACTTATTGTTTATTTACTGACTTGTAGTAAATGTTTTAGTATGTGGTTTAGTTTAGTGGCATCTGGTAGTTTATTTTTGGCTTGTGTTATAGCCATAACAATACA
>Ga0315909_10001550_pt1 | contig 30912 bp, 14 predicted proteins | sample LakEriMetagenome_11_FD_203527 | JGI IMG/M metagenome (GOLD analysis project Ga0315909, IMG submission 203527) | Freshwater fungal communities from buoy surface, Lake Erie, Ohio, United States - Buoy 2 MA125 | ecosystem: Environmental > Aquatic > Freshwater > Lake | place: USA: Lake Erie, Ohio... | reverse complement strand
GCGAGGATTCTGGTTTGTTTCGACGACCATACGACCATTTCTATAGCGGTCACTTTTTACCTCTAGGTCTCCGCCCGAAATGGTGTCTAGGAAGTCGTTAACGAGCGCTTCTCCCTTTTCCCCGTATTCCAAGTCCTTTTTAAAATCGAACTTTTTTCCTGGGATATCGTAGAACTTGCTCACCTGGATAAATTTATCCGATATATGGCTCTCTTGCAACTCCTGCATGGATGTGCCAGCGGTCACTCATATTTCGTGCTGACTACAGGGCAAAATAAATTTATCCGAAGAGGTTGCAATGCTGGTAGCCACCGTATAGAGTGGCTAACGCTAGAAGGTACACCTAACCAAGGAGCAAAGAAATGACTAGCAAATATCAGCAATTGAAGAAGGCAGGCCTTATCAGCCGTGGCCGCAGCAAGAAGAAGATGAGCAAGGAAGAAATCAAGGAGCGTGAGGAGCGAGCCAGAATCGCCAACCGTCAGCGCCAGGAAGCCCGTCGTCGTGCCTCTATCATCCTCCAGAAGACCTACAAGGATGAGTTCGACGACCTCTACCAGCGTGAGTTGGAAGAGTTGAAGTCAGTACCAGAACAAAACTAAGAGCGCTTCAGCGCCATGAAATACTGGGAGGACGGTTACCTGCTATTGGAGGGTGCCGTCCCCCAGTCTGTTCTGGATAGATATCTGGAGACCGCAAATCCAGGTTCTGGACCATCTTCGTATCTAGACAGTCGGAACGATTATCTGCGCCCAGAAATATCACGTATTTATGAGTGCGTGAATTCCGCCATCAGCGAAATCGGACTTCGACCCATGTTGGCAGAGGCAAGAACACACAGTTCCCGAATCTATTGGCATAGAGATTGCAACCAGAACAGCAAGGAATTTGGCGATTCGTATTGTGGTGCGATATTTGCACTTGAGAATGCAGAGGACGGTTCTGGGGGCTTTGAGTACATACCTGGCTCCCACCTATGGGAGATAGACCCCCTTGTGATTAATGAGGTCACGATTAGGACCAAGCAAGCAGAGTGCTTTCATTACTATCGGCGATTAGTGGAGGAAAAGAGTCCGAAGATTGAGCTATTTCGCCACAAGGCTGGAGACGCAATGATTTGGCACGGCCACCTACTACATCGTGGCGCAGAACCTGCGGATTATTCAGCGAGAAGGCACTCTCTCACTGTCCACTACTCGGGTAATTAAGCGCCTTTGCGGCCGTTGTGGCCCATCATGTCGCCGATTGTTGGCAGATACTTGTCGCTCATTGTCTTAATGCGAAGCGCCTCTGTACGAAGAATCTTTTGGGCCGCTTCAAGTCTTGCATTTTTTATCTTGAGAGCGTTTACTTCGGTAATGAGGTCGTTAATGAGTTTCTTCATTTCGACGATGTCTTCTTCCATGGCACCTCCTTTAAGTGATGTCAAATAATAGCGGAGATGCGCCGCTATGAGAAGTACTTATTTTTTAGCTACTACGCCGTCTGGGATAATTGCAAAACGGCAGTATCCGTCCGGCTCTACTTTCATTGAGATAATTGCACACGAATCTCCGCCTTGATACAGAGTGCAGTTGGAGCACTTCACGCCGATTCGCTTATTGTCATTTTCTTTTGCCGGTGTATATCCAGCCCAAATCCCGCTGCCATCTTCATCGAATTTGCCGTACTTTTTGGCAATCATCAATAGCGCATTTGCGAGGTCGCGCTCGTCGTCGGTGAGCGTTTCCATGTCGTGGACTGGCTTATCGATAACGAGTCGAGCTCCCTCGGTGAGCACTGCGATGAGCTTTTCGAAATTATGCATATAAATATTGTGGCATAAAAGTGGATAGTTTTAGCCATTCTCGATTAAGTCAACAATTAGGTGAATTCTGTCTGTTTCTCCATCATTCGATACGGAGTGGTATTTGTCGACGTTATCTATTGCCCACACCTCTCCCGGTTTTATGTTTATGGATTCTTCCCCAACTGTGAATATGCATCCGTCATTCGTTCGTACTCCTAGGTGTACTCGATGCGATACTGCTGTTATTGGGCCCCTATCTCGATGGCGCTTTATTTGGCCGCCGGCGCGCAGGCGCGTCAACATTGATTGACGCACGGACACATCTCCAAAAACCACTTTGGCTAGATGCTCAATTTCTTGAATGTATGGAGAAAGCTCAGCGTACATCTCATGGCTTTGTGCAACGCTGGACAAGGGGTTGGGGTCGTAGGTGATTGGAATCGTATCGGTATTCTCAGCCGCTATGCCGCCACGTATTTTTCGGTCAAGATACCTATTCCAATGTTGTTCATCTAGGCGCTGAACAACATTTAAACATTCAGAAAATGATGGCAGAAGGCCAAGATATTTGAATGAGAATTCTTCTTTCATATATGCCCATAAAAACTAAAGACCCCACCTCGGCCTTTCGGCTCTGGTGGGGTCTTCGTTTGTTTATTACTTAGCTAGGCTTACGCCTCTGGTGCACCGTCGAACGTGACCTTCACGAACGCCTCTGGACGCTTGACGGCCAGCGCTAGGCGCTGCTCGGCAAGAATCACGATTGCGTTGCGGACGAAGAAGTCCGAGTGCTGCTCCGAGATGCGGATGCTGGCCTGCTCACGGTCGTAGAGCTGAGCACCGGTACCGAAGGCGCCGACGAGAGCTGTGCCCTCTGTCATCGCTGGGGTATCGATAACTGGCATTCTCCACACGCGTGGCTCGCCACCCATTGCCACTGACACTGCAACCAGGTACTGGCCGTTTGAGTCCTTGGTCAATTCGATGTCTTCCCAGTCGTTCGGGTGAAGAACGATGCCTGTTGGCTCGTAGTAAGCCAAGAAGGACAGCGTTGCCGCACGACGGAGAGCATCAGCCTTGGTGTCTGGCACTGGTGTTGCAGCGCCATCTGACCAGTCGTACTCCTGGATGCCAGCTGTCTGAAGAACGCCGGTAAGGTTCTCACCTGTGCCGTTGCCGTTCAGAATCTGGTTGTCCTCGAGGAGGCGCAAGCCGTACATCAACTCGTTGTCGATGATGCTGCGAAGCTGCGGCTCATCGGCGAGAACGTTACGGTGTGCAGCTTCCCAGTGCGCGAGAGTGCGAACTGGAGCCTGCTCACCAACGAACTGGAAGCTTGACTGTGGCTTGAGACCAAACGCTCCACCTGAGCGCTCAGCAACAGCCGAGGCATTGTTCGTGCCGCCGCCCGAAAGGGTTGTGAAACCCAACTGGCGGAAGTACTCAATGACAGCAGCTGATGTCGTGCGAACTGGGAACAGGTCGCGGACACGCTTTGTGCGGGTTGGAGGAGTGACAATTGCGTCTCTCTGGATTGTGCCGAACGCGCCAGGGTTGCCTGATGGCAAAGCTGAGTAGACGTCCTTGACGTTGTACGAAGTCAACGATGTGGCAACCTGCCATGGGGCAACCATGTTTGCACCATTGCGGCCACCGTTCAGTGACTTGAACTCGCCTGATTCGATGAACATCTGACCAATGGTCTTGATTTCACGCGATGTGAGCTGATTGATGTCAGCAGCAGCGCCTGCGGCGTGAGCCTGAGCAACCGATGATGAAGACTCTGAGTCGCCCCAGCTTGAAACTTCCTTCATCTGCTCAAGACCCTCGATGAGGCCCTTGATTTCGCGGATATCGGCCATGTTCTTATCGAACGCGGTCTTCTGTTCTGATGTAACAACAACTGTGTTGTTTTCGACCTTGAACGAGTCAGCAATCTGCTTGTTCTCAGCCATTTTTGTGCGAAGAGCTCCTTGAAGCTCGCGCACTCTTGATTCGTCGTATGACATGTTTTTCTCTCCTTGAAGAGTCTTTGAAGTTGAATTGCGTACAACACTTCGACTCAGGTGAGCACCCAGCCTTTATGTCTAATACCTACAGTATCAAACCAAATATCATATGTAGCGGAAGTATTGATAACTACTTAAAAATCTTAGTTGGGTAAAACAACCCCTTGACCAGAGTTTCGAATCGCTTCATTTTCCTTTTTTATTTTTCTGTACAGCGCCATATTTTTAGGAGTCGGCACAACACCAACATCTTCGAGCTTTTTGTAAGTCGATGCTGCAAAAATGATTGCATCTACTGGGTTTTCTGAAGAGCTTTGTTTTTTCGACATTATTACTGGCCTCGTTTCTTTGGCTCAAGTTTGGTTCGTTTTGCAAGTTTCTTCTTGGCGTCACGCATGTCAAGGATTATTTCAGCTTCGCCTCGACGAGTGATATAGGCAAAAACCTCATCTTTGGAAACCTCAAGTTCTTCAACAATGATGTCTCGTCTGTCATTGGAAAATCTTCTAGCGAACCATTCAGCAACATTTCGGTCGGTTGACCAGGACATACCCAATTCTTCGTTGTCGCCGCGTGAATACCCGCGGTAAACAGTAAAACGTTCCGGCAGCGTAGCAAATTCTTCTCTTTCATCCGCATTCATGAAGGATTCGCGAGAGCCGCGGTTGCTTTGCAGCAACCCTTTCCATCTTTCGGCTTCCATGCCGATGCTCTCGCTATCGACCCAAATGCTCGAAAGATTTTCCCAATATTGCTCATCCGTCATTTCATCCATAACTTCTTCAAATGCATCAATCCGATATGGACGTTCATGTGTGTAGATATAGCTAGACCAATTCTTGGCCTTGAGGGCTTTATCGAGGGTCTCTCGTTTTGCTTCGATTCCCTTGTTGATGTAATCAATCATGTTTGGTGCAACTGGACCAATCCAGAATAGAAGCGGATGCTTTATCGTCTGTCCGAAAAGGTCGTCATCTTGCAGATATTCCTGCAACTCCTCATCTAGGTCGTCGAGAGTTTTTGACATGTCGCCAAAAGGGTTGTTGCTATCCATCTTGCCGGCAATCGTACCCTTGCGATTGTATTTAGAAAACGCGCTCTTCATGAAATTCATTGGTATTCCATAGTTGTAGGCCCATGCTCTACCAAGTGCATCGGTTGGTTTAATTCCCGTTGCAGACATTTCAGCAAATACGTCTTCGGTTTGTTGCGTTATTGCGTCACCAAGTTCGTCTTGTGCGAATTGAGTAATTTCATCATCCGTCATTGGTTCAAGTTTTTCGTCATCAAATGGAAAGACTTCTGCTATATCAAAGGCATTTGCCTTGATGTAGTCAAACTGATTGTCTAGACCAAATCCGCTAAGAGCATCGGCTAGCTCCATGTCGTCGATATCGCCGGCAAGATACTTAGAGACGATGTCTCTGTATGGTTTTGACTGCTCTGCATTCTCCAATACATTTGTCATCCAGGGGTCGGCCATTGCAATCTCTGTCAGCGGGCTTTCGATATCGCCGGGTACAGGATTCATTTCCTGGTCGTCAAACCAGAATGGATTTGGCTCATCATCAGACTGGAATGGGTTGTAGTAACCACCGGTCGATTCGTCGTAGTAGTACTCGTCTGAATACTCATAGTCAGATGCTGGACGACCAATAGTGCTCTTTGGAAGAGTCTTTGGAACCGGCGGCTCTTCATACGGAATGCTCAGAATATCGTCCTTGGTCAAGGTGTCAAAGATTGCTCGCTTCGTCATCTTCGTTTCTTCTGCGATTTCCGAAACAGTCTTGCCATCAGCAAACATCTGATGTACCTGGTACAACTGCTTCGACGCATAACGACGAGGCCTGATGTCTGGGAATTGAGACAAGTCTGGCCTATCGAGAAGTTGATTATCTGAGTGGTCATTAAAGAAGTTTGCGTGTGCAAAGGCTCGCGTATCGAGAATCTCGACCGTGCCACCTTTTTGTTTTCTAGCAAATAGAACCTTCGAGTCTCCGTCCCAACCCCATAGGTAGAACTCATCAGCCATTTTGGCAACATCCGGAATGATGGAGAAATTTCGGCCTATCGTCGCTGAGATGATGTGCTTCGAAAGTTTTCTTGGGTCGGTTTTTTGTCTTTCGTCAATTCGGTCTTCAAGGACGCTTTCTGGGGCTACCACATAGTGCGCCACGATTTCATATCCGGCATCTTTAGCAGCCTGGAGAGTTCCAAAGCCTCTGTTGTATTGACCGGTTGAGTCGTAGACAATGTCCTTGTCTTGTTCAAGGGCAACACGAAGTGCCATGTCCGAAATGACGCGTGATTCTTCGTGCACGACCGTTGCCCACTCGGTATCGCCCGCGGCATGCGCTGCCACGGCCTCAGGAATGATTGTTTTAATTTCGTCAGCGTCCACGTGTACGGCTAAATCAACACCTGGAATATTTGCTTCACCAGTTTTTCTCATTGTCGACTTGCCGCTTCCAGGTGCGCCACCCACTGAAACAAATCGCTTTGGCTCTCCTGGTTTTCTACCTGTTGTTACGGCGTTGGACATCCCCACTGCAACCTTCGTATAAAGGTCAAAGAATCGGTCTTGCGTGACGCTTATTTTTCCTCCACCAAATGTGGTTGGAACATCAATGCCGTCCGCGGGCTTGGCTGGCTTGTGGGTGTTAATCGAGTCCCACAGTTTCTCGTCATGGGCAACAGTAGGTGGCGTAAAACCTATTCTGTCGCTGAGCGTTGTATCTAGTGGCGGAAGGGATGCACCTTTTCGTGGGCTCGATACTGGAGGGGTGCTCATCTTTCCCGTGATTACATAGTCGTTCCTCAATTTGTTGAATTGTTTTCTAGCGCCAACGATGTTGGTGCTCAATTGCTGCAAGCTACCACTGCGCGCTACTGCTTCACGCTTGCCATTGATTACCGGGATAAGTGAAGACTTGATAGGGAAATAGTTTGGCGACTGGCGTAGCTTTCTTCTTTCTTCAGAGCTGGCTCTCCATTTTGTGTCTCCGTTGTTCCACTTAACGGAAGCGTCAGGCAGCGAACCAGCAGGAAGGATTTGATTCAGTCGTTCTGCTGCCTCTCTGAGTTCAGGAATTCCATAGAAGTTGTTGATGTCGTCGCCGCTCGTCTTGTTAAACCAGCCGTCTTTGCCAATTCCCCAGAATGGATACCATTTGCCCGCAGCAACATCTTTCTTGCCACCGCGACCAGAACTTATGTAGAACGGAACATTGATGTCGTCATAGAAGCGAACGACGACTACTGGTCTTTGGGCAATTGTTAGAATCCCAGATTCGTAACGCTCTCCATCAGGTCCACTGAATTCAAAGTCAAAGACTTCGGCTACTGGAAGAATTTCCGTGCTTCTAAGCCTGTCTGACGCGGTCTTGATAAGCGTCATATCCTTTTCGGATGGACGGGAATTACCCGGATATCTAGTGGAGCTTTCGCTTAGACTTTCAGGGAGTCGTTTGCTGAATTTTTTTTTTGACTCAGAACCCATTCGTCCAGCAATCATTGGCTGGTCTAGGCGTGTTCCTTTTGGCGGCCCACCGTACCTATCACCGATATAATTCGGGTCCATTGGGTTGTCAAAGCGCGGGTCGTAACTTAAGTTTTTGCCAACAACAAATCCGTTTTCGTCAAATATGAAACGACCATCGCCGCTTGCACGAGCCCTATCAGCCTCACGCTTCTGCATGTCCCATTCTTTCGTTCCAGGGACTGGACGTCGGTAATACATGTCGCTGATGTCCAACCCTCTCGAAGAGTCGTTTTCCCCAAAGCCTAGGAAGCCATCATCGATATCGTCGATAATTTCATCCGAGCCAAGCTGATGCGGCATCTTTACGAAGCTGTCAAACCCTCTATTGCCCTTTCCAAGAACCGCGTCACCAACGTATGGTGGTCGTAGTTTGTTCGTGGATGGCTCGCGATACTGAGCAAACGGCCAGACATCGTAGAGTTTTCTCAGTTCTGGGAGGTCCGCAACATCGTCATCATTAGAGAAGTCAAAATCATCGTATGACTCTCGCCATGAAGGGCTAGAAAGAACTTTGTAAGCATCAGAAATCTGCATAAGTTTGTACATTGCAGATGGGTCCTTGCGTGATGCGCGACCCCACAATCCTTCAACCTCAGAGGTGAAGGCGTCATCGATTACTGATTGTGTAGCGTCTTCTGGGACGCCTAATTCGTTGTAGAGGTTTCTGGAGTCAAGATTGGCAACACCCTTCATTGAGCCGCTGATTCCATTTGCGTTATTGAGTTTCGTCATGATTGCCATTTGCTTCGCTCTTACCGATTCTGGCGAAACTTCGAAGTAGCGAGCGACGTCCTCGATGGATGCTCCGTCAAGTCTCATGTTGGCCAAATCAAGGTCAACTCCGCTTAAACCAGCAGTGTTTGTGGCAAGAACCCTACGTAGAGCTTTGTGTTTGAAGTTGTCTGTTGTGTCTATTGCCGAGGAGTATCGTTCTATAGCTGCTTCGATATCATTTGGTTTCATGCGCATACGAGCGGCAACATCCTTTATCGATGAGCCCATGTGCTGGTTCATCATGTAGATGTCTTTGTCGTTGTTACGGAAATCGCGCATGTCGCGTGCCGCAAAGTAGACACCGTCCGTTTCGAGGTCAAACGAATCACCGACCATGTATTGCATGCTTGGGTTCATTCTGTATCGGATTACATCCAAGTCTCGCTTTACTCCATTGAAGTCGAAATCACTATCGCGACGGAGCTTATAAAGTGCTCTTTGTTCAAGCGTCTTCACCCGGCCGGCATCAACCTTCATAGTGTCGGATATATCACCGATTGTTAGACCATCTAGTCTCATTCTGACAATTTGTTCTTCATCTCTCGTCAGCATCTCGGGCTCGGCATCGGCAAGAGCTTTTCTGTACACGGAGTGATGTTCCGGCTCAAGCGCTTCGACGCTGCTTCTATAGCGCTCAATTGTTTCTCTCACTTCGGACTCTGGCATGTCGTATTTCTTGGCGATTTCACCAATTGACAAACGGTTGTAGAGGGAGTCGATATAAGCGGCTTTTTGGACAGGTGAGTTTTCGTAACGGCTAATTACATCTTTGAGTTCGCCAACAACGGTTGAGCCATCTTTATCCTGCATGCCCATTCTTCTAAGTGTCATACCAACACGCTCTGGAGAGATATCTAGGACGTCGGCTATTTCCGAAGTACTAAGACCCTCAAGAGCCATTGTCATAATGTCCTTAGATGCAGAGTTGCGCTGCTTGGTGAACTTGTCCTGGACCGGAACACCAGCAATGTTCTGGTTTGCTCTGCCGCGATTTTTTCCTGCAATCGACAGTTTTCTATCAACAATTAGGCGGTATACCAATTCGTCCGTTGGTGCCAAACCAGCAAGCTCGTTTCCGACATTTGGCTTGGTATTTTTGCCTCTCACTAATTCGGCAGGTTCAGGTGATGCGCCGTAGTCGCGAACAGCGAATTCAAGAGCAGACTTATCTGACAGGAACTTAGCAATCGAATACTTGTCCATTCCGGTAAGGCGCAAATTGACGACATCCTCGATGAATCGGGCAGCTGCTGGATTATCGCGCCCGTTAGCATTTCTTCTCACCTTGTCGAATTCGTCTGGACCCATCTCGACAAGTGCTGCGCGCATTTGACCGGATACTGCACCACCAGGAATCTCAGGGAATCCGCGTCTTTCGCCTTTCGGATTACGAGCAGTTCTCTTTGGTGGGAGACCTCTTCGTGCCCTATCTGCATCAGCCATTGCATCAAGTTGAGCGTGAGCATTCTTGATGATGCGAGCTATCCTTGGCCTGGATAACTCGTCGTATTCTTTTCCGGTGGGTACCCATCCCGCGTAGCGAGCATCAGGAAGTTCGCGTGGGAAGAGTTTTAGAGCAGGGTTGTCCTGGTCGAATAGGGTTATGTCGCGTGACAGCCTTTCTGCGTTGTATTGCTCACGAACTGCATTTACCTCGCGAATAATTCTTTGCTGGCGCTGTCTTGCAAGCCAGTTCAGGTGCGAAAACTTGCTACCCAAATCAGCTAGCTCTGGGTCTTCGTGCGCTGCGAATGCGGCTTCGAACCAGGCGGCATGACCGAAACCAAGCGGGACGTTGCCGTTTGCGATTTCCGTCAGCGGAACAAATCGTGCAGATTCTGCATCATCTCCAGCTGTTGGTTCCCATGTCGATGGAACCTCTACAAGCATTGCAGAAACTTCTGCGCCATCAGCAAATCGTGGGTCCCAGTCGACTGAGTCAATTGTTCCGAGTTTGGTTGTCGAAACGATATCTTCTTTTTGGAGTCCGGTCTCTTCGAGAGCTTCACGCAGAGCTGTCTCGAATAGGTCTGCATCCTTTTCTGGTGAGAAGAATCCACCAGGCAGCGCGACGGTGCCTTCGCCGTCTCTTCTGTGTGGTCCGAATCCTCTTTCAATTACCAATGCCTCGAGCGCGCCAGTAGATGGGTTTCTTCGAACGATGAGCGAGTCGCCAGCCCTCTGTTTTGGACGCTTATCTACTGCAAAGATGTAAGCATTCTTTTCGCCCTTGGCGTTAATCGGAGTGACATCGGCGACGTTCTGTCTATGGACAGATGCTGCACGATATCCGCTCTGTCGGAGGCCGAGTCTTGCCGCTTCATATTCTGCAGTGTTCTGTGGCAGTTCTTGACCGCGCTTTTGTTCGCGCAGCTTTTGTCCGAGTACCCTACTTGCCTTGAGTGCCGCATCTGCGCTGTTGTACGACTCAGGAGACATGATTTCGCCATGTCGATTAACGATGTACCATTTCTCATCTTCTAACTGTTCTGGCACCACTTCGATGAGCCCGCCAAGATTGAGTTTGTCTTTTCCGCCAAAGTTCTTGATTCGTTCGTTGCGGTTTGTTCCAGCCATTCTTCCAGTTATGCCAGACTTATAAAACTCGATTGGCTTCTTACTGACATATGGGGCAACGAATCGCTGTGTGCGCACACTCTGATTGCGACCAGTTTGGCCGACTCGACCAGATATTTGACGAGCTCTAGTTGGAATCTCTTCTGTTCCGAATCGACGCTGCGTGTTGTTGACTGCTTCAAGCAATCTCAGATAAGACTTCTCGTTCTGGTTGAGTCGCGCGAATGCTGGTGAGTTCTCAATACTCTGATTATTATTTCTGATTGCTTCTGCAATTTCATTACTGAATCGCCTGTTGAATCCAGAAGAGTTGCCCAACATTTGCTTTGATACATCAAAACCAGAGCGGTCGTATCTCTTGAGAATTCTTGGGTCAGAAAATCCGAATCGTCCTGCAGCCGCCTTACGTGCGCCGCGTCGAGCTGAGTCTTCTGCTCTTCCGAGCGCGCCAGCACCCTTCATGAAACCGGTAATACCCTGGGACTGGGCTTCTCTGGAGAGTGAATCTAGTTCACCCTTGAAGCGCTGCAGTTCTTGTTTTCTTGCCTGAGCACGTTGGAATACTGCTGTTGTTGCAGACGAACCTGCTGGGTCTCCGGTTTGCAGCGCGATAGACTGCTCGTAATCCACAAGGATTTGGAGGAGTCCACGTTTTCTCTCTCCCGTCCTTCTATCCGTAAAACCAAACATTTCTTCATCCCACTTATAGACTCGATTCAAGTAACGTAGAAGTGGTTCTTTTGCCCGATTCCATCCTGTTTGGCCGAATCTATTTCTGGCATTCGGGTTGTTCGGGTTCGCCTCAAACAGTCCAGGTCGAGTCTTAAGCAGTGATGAAATCATTCCATGAAGCATTTGCTTTGTTCGTCTGAATTGGTCATACTCGATACCAATTTTTTCAATTGTCTTATCGAGGTGTGTTATTGCTGCATCAACAACTCTCTTAAGGTCGTTGGCTGTAGCTCTCGACGACGTTGTTCCTCCGGATGCCAATTTTGCAAGCTCTCTAATGCCATCAACTAGCTTCTTTGTGCGCGCCTTATCAAATGCTGCTTGTCTGCTCTGGAATGCGGTACGTGCAACGCCATCAAGGTTCTTACGGCTGACGCTGGATATATTGTTGTCAACTTCATGCATGTGAAGAGCTGACACAACTGTATTTATATCTCGTATGTCTTCCTGGAAAGCAATTTCTTCTGGTGTTAGCGTTCCAGTTTCAAACAGGTTCCAAAGTTTGGCGCGCTGTTTCGCTCCCGCTGCAGTTTGAGCCAGGTACTGCTCTTCTTGCTTGAGTCGTTCCTCTCTTGCAAGTTCGCCCAGTAATCTTCTATATTGCGGACCGCTTGTATCGATTACCTCGCCTCCAGGTCCAACCACCTGTCCGGCACGACCAGAAAATGAGGCACCACCGTAGCCCCTCAATCCAAGTTGCTGGGCAAGCGTATCTAGTGTCTCGCCAATAATCTCCCCAGTTTTGGGGTCTCTTCTAAAGAGTTCTGGGTTCGTTTGTTGAAGAACTTCAATTAGCTTGTCCCAACGAATATTCGGGTCAATTTGTGCTGGGTCAACACCCTCGGTGAAGTCTCCTTGGTATTTGGCCAACTCTTCTGGAACATCCGTGTATCGGCCAATCGTATGGCTGTTATGAATATCGGACCACTCCTGAGCGTAATGGCTTGCAAGGTATTCATTCCAAAGCGGGCCATCTACTTGGTATTCGGGTGAATCAAGTCCGACTGGGTTTCCTTCGTCGTCTGTGACCTTATTCAGCGGGTGATTTGGGTCTCCGTCGTATGGTCCAAATTTTTCCCAGTAGTCGTCGGTGTCTGGTGCTGCGCTTGAAGGTTCACGCGTTTGCTTAACGCCCTCCATCGTTCTACGAATATTTTTTACGTCATCTTTAGTGAACTCAACGGCGCTGTCTGGTCTGTATGAGAGCCTCGCGGCGCTGTCGTTGAGTACTTCTTGATTTTGTTCTTGAATTTCTTCAATCGTTGGCGGGTCTGGAAGCACTGAACCACCATCTTCATCGCCTACTTCTTCATCATCCCCTGGCACCTCAGGTTCGTCATCTTCATCTGCGAAACCAGCTTCCTTATATGCACGAAGCAATTTTTGAGCAAATTGTTCTAGTTTGTCCCTATCAGCCATCACAGCTGGTCCGACCTTGTTCATAAGCTCGTCGTACTGTAGGGCTAGATTTTCTCTGGCTTCATCAAGTTCTTCGCGTGTAAATTTTTTGCCCGTCGCAGGATTGATGTACATCTGATATAACTTGAATGCGCCAGATTCAATCCATTCGCGCAGCGTATACGGTTTACCGGTTGCGCTATTAATTGGGAGCTTGTCTTCGTCGGGCAGCTTAAGAGGGTCATTGAGGAAATCCTCATTTGCGGCAGCTTCACTCAAGATGCCATTAATCCCTGAAATTGCTTGCATTTCCTGCATTATTTCTGGGTCAAGTTTTTCATCCAGAATTTCAATTGCTTCCTGAATGGCATCCATCTGGTCTTCAAGCTCTTTTTTGGTATATGGCTCGCCAGTTTCTGGATTTATTGCAAACTTCAATGGCGGCTTTGTTGGTTTGCCACCATTCATCCAGGTTGCCAACTGCTCATTGAATCTATCTAGTTCCTTTTGTTCTGACTCTTCGAGGAACTTCTGCAAAGCATCATCAAACCCTGGGTCATCGACGTCATACCCGGCTTCGGACAAAACTTTTTTGGCAACTTTCATTCTGTATTCCAAGGTTTGGAAAGAAGATGGAATTGTTGCCAATAGTCTTTCCGCATCTGAAATTCGAGCCTGTGTTGGCAGGAGTTGTGCGGCCTGCTCAACATCTTGAACCGATGGCGAACCGGTATTGGTTAGTTCCGGAAGAATGAACGTGTTGAAGAATGACTGAATGTCGGCATCGCTCATTCCATCAACATCCATATTGGCAATGATGCCGGTTGGATTGAATTTCTTGTATTCATCCATAAAGGCTTTGACAAGTGGGCGCTTGACCGTTGCTGCTAGTGCAAGTTCGCGAGGCGACAATGGAGCATTCCTTGCTTGGTATGCAGGAACTGTCATTCCTGGGACTGAAGAAATATCACCCACGGTTGCAGTCCACAGATTGTCGAGCTGAGCGTCATCCAGGGTGTCTAGCGCCTCAATTGCTTTGGTGATTTCTCTACCGGCAAGCATCGCATTTAGCGATGGGAATTTTGTTGCTGCATTTGGGTCAACGGAAAGATTCTTGAGCTGTTGACGCTTCCATTCTCTGCGCTTCCATTCTTGCTCTTCTTTCGGAGTCATCGGAGATGACATCTTTCCGGTTATGCCGGAGTACCCACCAGACATAGCCTCCGCAATCAGGTCGTCTCTTCTGTAGGAGCGTGGCGTTCTCTGCGCAAATTCGGTCGCTGCAGCAGTGCGCTTTGGCTGAGCTTCAAACTCAGTCATTGACCGGAAGTCGGGGCGAGGCTTTCTTGAATCTGAGAATGTTTTTACAAGCCGCTTATCATCAGCTCTCCTGCTTGGCACATAACCAAGAGAAATATTGCTTTGGCCGTCTGGATTCTTTCCTGTTTTAAATGTGTCAAACAGGTCGTTTACCATATTGTCCCTGTTCTTCATTGAGTCAGGGTTCCTAAACACATACTGAACCATCGAGTCCCAATCGCGGAACTTTCCTTCGGACATTGCCTCCATGAACGCAGTTCTAGAGTTGGAGAATCGTTCCATTGCCTTCATCAGGCGCGGGTTTCGATTAGCAAACTTTCTTCTATTCGAGCTGCGGAATTTTTTGTGTGAATTGATTGCTTGCTGAATCTCGTCTCGAACGACGTCGAATTTATCTGCAAGTTCAGCTACGGTCGATTCGCCAGTGGCAAACTGTCTGTAAATTTCACTTCGGCCATCTCTAATACTGCGCAGTGCATCCTGCTCATACTTTTCAGGATAAATCTGTGGCTGTAATTCAAGCCCGCGCATGGCCGCACGAGCTGTGGGTTCTGCGACTTGACGCTTCGGCTGACGAGGCTGTTGTGGCTTGCCTTCAATTACGCGGCGAACTGGTGCGGCACCTCTTCTTACGGCCCGCGGCGATGGCTTGATTCGCGCGACACCCTCGGGCAGCGTTGTTGCATAGCGTCCATCAGCAAGTCGTTCCGCTCTGCCGAAAGCTCTCGTCTCGTCGATTTGTGGCTTTCTTCGTATTCTTCCGAGACTGTCAGCTGCTGCTCGTGTTGCTCGTCTTGTGGCCTCAGCGATACGTGGACCTACGCGGCGCTCTTGAATTGTGCCTTCCTGAACGACATTGTCTGCATCGGCGTCAACTGCATTGGGGTCAAAAACTGCGAATGCCCCACGAAGCTTGCTGCCAATTCTTCTTGCAGCACGCCCGCCAGTTGCTGAACCGAAGTTTCTGCCCCTAGTTATCTTCCCAATTCTTGGGCCTACTGCCTTGAACTCAAAATCTTCATAAAACTCAATGTGCTTCTGTCCACGCGTAACACGCTTGCGAGCGTTTCTGGCTGCTTCCGTATTGGCAACGAATTGATTTCCATCCCTGCTGCCCTGAATCTTTTTTCTATTCGTGGCGGCTCGTTGGCCAACTGTGAGTTTGTTCCAAGCTGTAGCCGGAAGGTAGCGACGAGTTACGCCACCTCGACGTGCTGGCTTGCCATCTGATGTGCGCCACTTTTGCTTAGTCCATTTTGAGAGAGAGCGTTGCTTCTTGGTTTTGCCACCCTTGTATCCGCCTCCCGCTTTTCTATAAGCAAGTGCGAGTAGTTGTGCTTTCCTCGCGCTCCATTGACCAGGGTTTCCGCCCTTTGAGCCAGCCATTATTCGCTTCTTGAGTGTTTCACGAAGTTCTGGTTTGGTGTAGTTGGCGCTCTTTGAATTAAACTTTCGTCCACCGCGGCTACCAATAATTTCACGCACCTCGCGCTCGAGCTGCTGTCTTCTAAATCTTCTTCCTGAATGACCGATACCAGATACTCTTCTATAGTCAGATTCGTTAGTGCATGGCATCCAGGAGGCTGTGCCGTTTCTATTGTTGTAGCGGCGGATTCCAATGCATCCAATTTGCCTAGCGCGAACTCTTGCAGAATCAGCATTGTCAAACACGTCAGGGTCGGATGGATTAACGACGCGAGCGCCGAAGATTACCTTTTCTTCTATGTTTTGCATTTCTGCGGAATCGTCCATGGAGGCTCGTTATTTTTCTCGAATATCGCTGAATTGCGATAGAAGCAGATGAAACAATATTACTTTACCATTGTCGAATGGCGGGAGTAGTAAACGATTGCTATTACCCATTGACATCGATTACTCTCCGCCCAACTTAGCAGTTTGACGATTTAGTTCTTCCTGAATCATTTCTATCGTGTAATACGGTTCGCTGAAATACAGTTTTTTAAGTTCTGCCACGTCCCTACCTCTGTCGTTGGGGCTGCCCAGAATTATTGACACAAGGTCGGTCAGCTCTCTTCTTTGGTCAGCCTCAAGGGAGTCGGATTCTGTTCTGCGCAGGAATGCTGGATTCTGGCTCATGGTTCGCCGTAGATAGCCGGGATGATTTCTCTTCAAATATTCTTCAAACCAAGCCGGAGTGATTGGAATCAGGTTGTCTTTCATTTTGTCATTCGCCGCAGCCATGTAGGCAACTAACTCTTTCCTAAGGCCCTCCACCGTTGGTGTTTGATGCATCGGCAGGTCAGGGCTGTTTATTAACGCGTCCATTTGGCGTCGTACGTATTCCAATACGTCATCTGGCGAATATGTGTCGACCACTTCCTGGCCAGGCAAAGGCGTGAAGGGCTTGTCATCGGGGTTGTATCCGTGTCCCTCAGCAATGGCCGCATATAGGCGGGCAATTCTCTTGTTGAATTCAGCAACTAGTTTTTGTCTGTCGTCATTAAAAAATAGGCGAACACCGACTTCGTTCCCGTTGGGTGTCCGCATAACGGAAAACGGATTTCTTATCCATGCCTCAAATCTTCCCCAGTACATTTTGGGGTTGATTGTTGGTGCGAGGTATCCAAGCAAATCTCTTGCTTGTTCTCCAGCAGCCGTTTCTGGATTGACTGGAGTTTTTGAGTGGGTGAAGACAGTTCCGTATTGGTCCCTAAAACCTGGATAACCTCCTTTGCCAATCGCTAGTGTCCAATGCAGACCGATGGCCGCTATTAGGTCGAGATGGTCTTTGAGAACCGGGCTCAATCCCGTCTTGGCGGAGTCAGAATGTTTTATTCCAGGAGAGATAAGCGCTTCGAAATCAGCAAAACCAGCTTGTTTTTGGCCTTTCCAAATTCTCTGGATTAGCGCTTTGCGGGCATTATCATCTTTCCAATCAAATGTAATATCTCCGCGTGACTCATCACCAATAGCTGCTCGCTCATCGCGACCATCCCATATAGCACGGAACTTTTTGTCTCCCAGCGGGTCGAACTCGCTTTGCATGCCCTTGAATGCTGTTGGCTGAAGCGATATTCCAGCCATCGAACCCGTTATCCCGGATGAGTCCTTGTACCTTGATTTTGGAACATATCGACTTGGATTGTCCCAATATCCCTCATTGCCGACACTTACTCCATTTCTGCGCAGAGTAGCGACCATCTTTTGTACCGACTCGAATGACTCATCTAGCTCATGTATTTGCAGCGACCTGCCAATCTTGAACAAGCGTTGCTGATTGATATTTCCATTAGGGGTTTGGTCTGGATGCGGGTTTCTAATCCACCATCCTTTTGCCATATTCCAACCAAGACTGAGCATGTACAGGGATGCCGCATCACGTAAAGACGTCAGATATTCAACATTTTTTTTCAGTCTTTCAAGTGGTTCGCCACTGACGTCATACATAAACCCATATGGACCAGAACCCTTGTCGATTGGAAATGTCCACCAGTCGTAGTGGCGGAAATGAAACTTACCCCACTCTTCTTTTTCGGCCCAACTTTTGAATTCTTTTGTTTGTTCAGCTTGGTGTTCGATAAGAACATCATCGCCGATATACGGGCTTTTATTAGTGTATGGACCAGACATCGCACCGGTGATTACAACGTTTCTTCCAGAAGATGGGCCAGTTGTAGCGTAAGCCCTGAATTTTCCCTGACGATATGAAGTCTTTACGTCCCTAGTTCCGGTCCTATTCCAATAATGGACACGACCGCGCAATTGTGCTGCTGCGATGTTGTCTGCAAGCTCAACTTCAAATGAGTCGAGCCCACCAGTGGAAAGCCTCATCACGTGATTTTCCATGTCAGACAGGAACTTGCGTCTTTGAAGTCCGGAGACATCCTTCGGGTCCGGCAAAGAGATATCGGCAGCACGCTCAACAGCTGCTGGTGTGTTGGCTGGGTTGTATGGCAGCGTGTCTTCGCCAGTTAGTGGATTTGTCCATTTCCCGTCACCATCACCGTCGCGACTTACCCGCTGGAACCTTTGTCTGGCGGACCTACCGATTGCGAGCAATCTTCTGCCAGTTCTTGGTAATCCTTTGGCTGAAATATCACCGGTTCGAACTCCGGTAATTCCACCTTCAATATTTGCATCAATTCGTATTACGCCACGTTGTCCTAAATTTTCCCAACCGTCCCTATGTTCTCCGGTAGAGCGCTTCCTCTTGCCTTTCTTCTTTTTAGAGAAAAGCTCAGGGACCAACTCTTCTTCATTTCTCATTACGGTCTCTTGTGTGGTTTTAGGTACTCAGACTCGTGCAGTTCCCCGTTTTCCTTAGCGTACAAATCAAGTGCGAGTACATAATTGTCATTGGTCGCTGTTCTAAATCGTTTTGCGTCTTGTATTTGTTTACTGAATTGTGCTTCGAACTCTACGAATGGTTTTGCGTCACCAGTGATGAAATCGATTTGCGGAAGAGCAATTCCGGCAATATAGGCATCCTTGAGGGCAAGCTCGTAGTCATTGGCAACATCTTGCTGCTCATTGATAATCATCGGGGGATAATTCAAATTCTCGAAAAGGTCAAAATACTTATCTCGAAACTTTTCATAGTTATAGCGAAAACGCTGAAGGTCGGAGTCGCTCATGGAATTACTCATGTCATTAGTTCCATCTTCTTGGGTTGATAGGTGGGGTGGTTGTTCCATTCGGCATAGGAACCTGTAGGTTGCTCAGCCATGGAACTATGTCGCGATAGTGTTTTATTCCTGTTCGCAGCATAATCATACCGGAACGGTTAAGCATTAGCACTCTGTCGCCTTGGCTATCCGGTAGAACGCTGATGGTTCTAAATAGTTCAGAAGGAAGCACCTGCTGGCCCACGTCGGCAATAAATGCGTCGACACCGACCATCGATGCTCGAGATTCAGGACCCATGTAAAGAAGGCTTCTCATGGCTGAGTTTAAACGCGTATTGTACGCCTTTGCATCGGCTCCAGCTTGTCCTGGTTGAGATTCGTCTTGGCGGAGTTGAGCCAGCTGAACAAACCAGCTCAGGTGCTGCGCATACCAGGCGTTTACTTTTTGCCGTAGAGCTTTAGTCTCTTCGATGATTCGAATGTTTTCTGGCGTGTCCGGCTTTAGTCGTACGTCCCTAAACATATCTTCCCATGCTGCCTGCGACATTCCTCTTGGTGGGCGTGTTCCGAGTGGTGAATCCCTATACATTCCCTCCAACGTAAACATGCCCCATTCATCACTGATGTCTATAGCCTTAAGCTTTGCCCTGCTGCTCTTGCGTACTGTCATGTCAGGGCCGATTGAGGTCAATTTCTGCACGACGTCTTGGAGTTGGGCAATTTGTTGCGGCGAGAACTGGCCCGTAGTTGCGTCTGGAAGAACGCTGTTTACTGCGAGTAGCGGCTGTACCTTTTGGCCATGTCCAGGATTCACTCCAGTTGAATCTGGGGCACCGATTGCGTTATAGATACCCCACATGGTTTCGTACAATTCACCAGTTCCACCGGCGAATAGAGCATGAAACACGTCCTTGTGGAATATTTCCGACTCGTCTGTTATGACCGCAATCATGGTTCCGCCGTGACCGCCATGGTAAGAACTCCAACCTGCTGGATTGACTGTCCAGTATTCGCCATGGCCTTCTGCCTTGCCACCAGCGCCAGGAACAAATCGGTCACCGCGAAGGGCCATATTGACCCATTCTGTCTCTTGTTGTGTTTTTTCCGCAGTTGAACCCTGCAGAGCCTTGACGCCTCTAGTGATAACTATAGCGCGGCGATTTCCTGCCGAATCTGTTGCGGTAAGAATATTTGCCAATTCTTCTTGGCTCACCAAAACCGGCAAACTACTCGAGCCGTTGTAATACCAGAAGTGCGCTACCTGTGCGTCTCTAATTTGAGCGGTGCCGAAGTCTGCCCCATACATAGGCGTCCCAGGCATGCCTGTAAACAATGAAGTATCGCTACCATCACCTTGGCCACTGAGCGCAGCTTCGTACTTCTTCTGCAGTTCATTCATGGCCACAAGTGCATCTATTTGTTCTTCTGCCAATTGAGCAAGGCCCTGTGTTGGGTCGTCATACAGACCTTCCGCGCGATGCTGCTCTCTAACTGCCAAAACGTCATCGATTGAACGCGGCTGGAGCGGTGGTGTATTTGTTCCGTGTGGGTCAAGCAGTTCTGGATTTGCATCAAACGCACCTTCGTTTCGGGGTATACCCTTGTTCGCGCGAGCTCTTACTCTTTCCTCTGCAAGTCGCTTTCTCTGATTGCGGGCTTTAGCCATTCCTTCTAGTTCGGCCCGCTTTGATGCCCTGATTGCATCTAGAGCAACCTGATTGGAGGTGATGTGTCTGTCGAGGAGTGTTTTTGCCGATTCAGCACGCGAACCATTCATCAAATATGAGTTCATTGCGGTTCTGTTCTTTGGGTTGTCGCTCAATATCTCAAGAGCATCATTTCTTGCCTGTGCAGAGTATTTGTATGCGTCAGAAAGAGCTTTTGCAGCTCTTTGCCACGCTTCATCTGCCTCTGACTGCAATTGGGTCACGGCATCTGCTTTGGCATCTGAATAGGAACCAGCAAGTTCAGCTCTACGCAAATCTGCTGCATTTTGCAACTGAAGTGCTCTATTGAGGTCGACGAGCATCTCCTGAGTGTCACCACCTTGCACGGACTCGGATGGGGTGTAGAAAATGGATGGCTCCATGTCCATGTCGAGACCGAGACCATCAACAAAAGATGTCGAGAACATATCTTGGTATGCACGTTTTCCTTCGGCTGAGCCGAGTTCCGCTTCTGGTCTAACAGAACCAAAAGTCAAGCCAAGGTCAGCGAACGGCGAATCAGGGTCTGCTTCTATCGAGCTGTTCGCTAATGCTTGCATTTCAGAAAAAGTAAGCTGCCCAAGAGTTGGTGGTCGCGATAAAATTGGGTCGCCGTTCGGTCTGGATGGTTTCCAGCCTCTTGCATCTATCCTGGTGACAATATTTGAGCGCAATTGTTCGGCTTCTGCATTTCGCCCAAGTATTCGGTCGACAGCTGCGCCCACAGGGTCATTCTTTGATTTATTAGACAAGATTCGCGAAGAAATAAATGCCTGTATTGCATCTTTGAACGTTCTGGTTCCAACGTCTCCTGGCTTTACGGCCGGTCCGTCTGGGTTGGTGTCTGGAGCAAGTGTTGCAAATCGGGTTGGGAAAACACCAGCCGGTGTCACCGGAACGCGAGGGTACGTCTTTGTTTCGTCTTGTGGGATTGGTTCAAAAATCGCCGTTTGTTCAATCGGGAGATTTGAATAGTCCTCGACGTATTCCCCGGTAGCGGTATCAACGTATAGTCCGCTACTGGCGTCATAGTCAATTCCGAGCTGTGGATTTCCGACGCCAGGTGTTAGGTCTGGGCCAGTTCCTCTCAGTGATGGGTCTGGGGCAATAGCCGTCTCTGACACGATGATTGGCTGTCGCTGAACAAGCTTGGCGGCTCTTGCAGCGTTTGTCGGCTCGATTCCCTTATGTGGGATTACGTCATAACGCTTATTGGTGAGTCTGTTTGCCAGGTACTGGCTAGAAACATTCTCAAGAAGTTTATTTCTCAGAGCAGGCTTGAGGTCGTTGATATGTCCCAGGTCTCCAGAGTCTTGAGCGCGAGTTAAAACAACCATGTTGTGCAAATCTGTTTCCAGTATCCCAGCGAAACGTGCACTTGTCTTGCGAACTTCTTCAATTCGCGCGACAGCATCAGTAGTTGAGATTGGCGTATTTACGTCTGGGTATCCAAGTCTCCTGCGGAGGTTGTTTTCGAGAATGTCCAAGTTCTCATCAATGGCTTTGTTGAGTTCTGTGCGGACGTCATCGGTCATTGCCGAAATTGAACTGACATTAAGCGAACGACCGGTTGTTGTTTTCCCATACTTCAAACCGGACTGTTCGTTATTGCCGTAACCGATTTCAATACGCTTGCGGCGTTTTGCCTGCTCGACTGGCTTACTCAGAGAAGCGGCTCTACGCCGTTCACGTCCTGTAAGTCTCTGAACTCTTTCGCGTACTGTTGGACGCATTTTCTGGCGAACAATCATTTCTGTTGCAGCAGAACCAGCAATGAACTTCACCTTGCTTGGCGTGTTGCCATCGGCTCGTGTTGTCACCATCGACATCAGGTGTCGGCCCTCTGGGGTCATCAAGTGTGCGACCTGGGCCTCCGTGTCCTCAACGTAAACAACAGGGCGTCCAGCTATCTGTGTTGCTCTGAGAACAGTTCTGTCGCCAACTGCATCAAGGGTTCGTGGAGCGTAATTCGTATCATCTGGCGACTTGGAAGTAGCAAATTGCCAGGCAGCATCCAAGTCTTCGGTGAGGAAGCCTGGTTCCCCTGGAACAACCCATGAAACAGAAGTTTGTTCAGTAAGACCCATGTTTGATGGAGAACCCGGCTGTGGGTCTGCATCTGGGTCGTTAAAAGAGACGAGCCAATCTTTGTAGATTCCTTTTAGTCGTTCCTGATGCTGCTCATCAAATGGCGAAAGTGCGGATTCACGAAGTCGCGCAATTGCGGCGTGATTGAGTTCCGTTTTAAAGAACCTATCCAGGTCGTCAAGGCCCTTGACCGTATCTTCTGTTACTCCTCCACCAACAGAAAGATGCGGGTCCATGTCTCGTATGATGATGTCCACGTCTGGTCTGGCGATGTTCTTGGGCTCGGTCCTCCAGCGTTCGCGAGCTCTTTCTCTTGAACCATTTGGCGGAACCGGTTTTGTGAACTCAGTTATCTTACGTTTTCCACCAGGAAGTTCTGGCTTTGTAAGTTTTGGTGATTCAAATTCTGGATAGTCCTCAAAAGAGACTAGCTCGCCAGCTTGTTCTTTGGCTCGTCGTCTCTGTCGCTTTGCAATTCTCTCACGAAGAGCCGTAGTGCTCCGAGGCGTCTTTCCACGCAGTTCACGTTCAATGCGTCGCTGTTCTTTGTCCCTTGATTGTGTTGCGCCGCTCATGAAGCGCTCGACAATTGAAGGAGTTTGAACAATGTCTTGTTCTTTTCTTTCTATCTTCTTTGGCGAATTCCAGGCCGTCGAGCCGTAAAACTTATTGTGCAAAAACTTGCGCAAGTCATATTCGTGTTGTCGTCTGAGGCCCTTGATGACGACATCGCTTGCCGCTTGGGTAAATTTTGATGGGTCGCTTTGCAGCTCAGAAAAGTATTTTCCAAAGATATCCTCTTCTTCTTCTCCGTACCATTTTCCGAGGGATGTTGCGAAGTCGTCTTCTCTCTGGTTGGCCATATCCGCGCCCAGGAATCCGAGGCTGCTGTAAACATTATTCAGCTCGGTTAGCTCCTCAATTGAACGGAATTCGTGCTCACCAGGAGAGTCTCCATCCACCAGTAGTTCTGGTGATTCAAAATCACTTCCACTCGGAGCCTTTAGGCGCGGGATGTATTGCGAGACAACTTCTCCGGCTTCATTTTGTAGAGGCATTGAGTAATCAACTGCGTAGTGGTACGTACCCCACTGTCTAAACAGACGCGAGAATCTACCCCATTGCTGTTCGGCAAATGGTCTATCTGGGTTTTCTTTGAGCTGTCGTAATGCGGCAGCAATTGTTTGCACGTCTTGGTCGTCAAAGTCGTCTGGTAGATACTCGGTGTTTGGGCCGTGTGGGTTGTCGGGGAATCCAAGTCCATCTGTTTTGATTTGAGCCCAAGCACGCAAATGCTGGACGGCGGCATTGACGGTTTGTGCAAGATATTCCTTGCCGTTCGCCGGGTTGTTTAAAATGTCGAGAATCGAATCAATTTGTTTCGTGGTAATTCTGGTGGCTTTGTCCAATTCGCTATCACTAAGTCTCGGGGACTTTTTGGATGTTCGGGTTTCGGCAGCCTTCTGTCTCCTGGCAAAACGCCTACCTTCGAGAATATCGGATGCTGTCGTTCTGAGTCTTTGTGCGATTAAGGCTCTTGTTTCGGCGCTCATTGCTCCACGAATGGCCGAATCATCGCGCTCACTGGCGGCTCGTTGCACCGGCGAGCCCTTTGGTGTCGGTATGCCCTGGCGTCGCCTTCTTCTAGCCTCGGAGACAAAGCCGCGAGTTGCCTGGTCGTCTGCAATATCCCTAGCTGTTTGTGAAGCAGCAATTAGTACGCGGTTGCGTCTACCCACCTCTGGTCCAAGTGATTCATATCTTTGTCTGAATGTCGGACGCGACTCTTTGAGCATTTGGCGAGCCTGTTCTGCTCTGATTTGGTCAGCTCTTCTTGCAGCTCTGCGACCGTACTTTTGCCCTGTTTGTTTCTTTAGCTTTTCGCCAACTTCATCAAGCTTTTTACCGGCTTTGTAAATACTTGGAAATTCGACGTCATCGTCGTCCTCAAATCCTTTAGTGATGTCCTTTAGTGAAGCCGTCATTAGGCTTCGACCTATCCTTCGTATTGCTCCGAAGGTGCACCCGCGTCCCAAGCGGTTTGTGAATTGACCGCCATACGGTGTGTCATCAGGACATCTCCAGCCACCCCCGCCAGGCATGTTTGGGTCCCACATTGCGCGTACGCCTTTAACCTGGAGAAGCATTGAGCTGCGCTTATTGTCTAGGTTGAACGCTCTTGCCTTATAGTCAATTGCAATCTGCTTGTATGCGACATCAATGGTTGCAATAGCAGCATCAACTACTGGTAATTTGTCAACGTTTTCTTCTTCGTTGTCTTCGTTCATCTGTTCGTAACTGTAAGGCTCTTCTCCGGCAAGTGATTTTATTTTCTCAATTACCAACAATGCTTTTTGCGACATTGCAAACCTAAGTTCGTTTAGGTCCGCGAGGGCAAACGTGGTTTCTAGAGACGATACGAATTCGTCTGTTAGTTCAACGTCTTTTTCGACCGCTAAAGAAACGTCGAGATTATCCAGGATGCCGGAAGTAGAGGACGATGCTTTCGCCCACTCCGCCCAAAGCTGTCCCTGCCCAGATGAGCCAAATGCGGTTAGTTTGTTTCCTTCAAGAGGAACCAGAATCGCAAATGTCTGGCCAGAGAGCTTGTCTCTAATTATTGTCGCTTTTTTCATCTAATCGATAAGCCAATCAGTTTCTTAAAAACTCCAGATGATGATTTTAGGATGTTCAAACGCTGTTCAAAGATTTGCTCGACTATTCCAAGGTGGAGCATCTCCGCCTCGGAGAGTTCTCCATCGACCTTCAGCATCTGTTTGAATCTTTTGAAGTCGAATTCGCTGGCCTGCTCGAGGAGCTTATCAAAGAGCATCAATGCTTTTTTGCGCTGCTGAGCTTGTAATTTCTCGAAATATTCAGCGTATGTTCGCTGTTGTTTTTTCTTGAAAAACTCTACTAGTTGCATCTGTCTGCGAGCTTTGATTTCACTTGCTGTCAGACCGGACAATCCGGCACTGCTGTTCAGTGATGCTACTGCTCGCATTCGCCCACCGATTCGTATCGGAGCGATGGTTGATGGATTGCGGTCTCTCGTATCCGATAGATAGTCAGCCATCAGAATTCCCATCACATCTTCAGATGGGAGGTCGGCAATGTCCATTGCCCTATCCTGGACGCCAAACATCTCTGCATCTTGGGCTTCACCAAGCATGTAGTTGCGCTTCTTGCCAGAACCAGCAAGTCGCACCTTTGGAGCAATTAGGCCCATTGAGCGCTGCAGTTCCGAAGCCAGAGCTGCACCAAGGTGCTCATAGTTCTCGTCTGGAGTGATTTCGAATACTGTTTGTCCATCGGCGCGCTCATGGATGATGACGCCGTTGCGAATCTTCCCAGTTTTGTACATCTGGCTTCGCTTGACTGCCTCGGAACGAACGTTGGCTGAGATGTTTTCAATTGAGCCGCCAGAATTTAGGTGGCGCACAGCAGAAGCAAGGTCTTTAATTTTGTCATCTTCTGGAATTGCTTCCAGCTGTGCCGAGCGAGCTTGTGCTCCCTGCTTCTTCTTTTTGCGATAGAAAGTCTCATAGTGCCATCTGCGCATGGTGCGCTTTCCTGCGCCAGCTGGGAGATTGACACGAATAACCGCATTTGGGTCCTTGATTCCCTTGAAGTCTTCGTCGTATGAAATTCCATCACCCATTTCTTCGGCAATAAACTTAAGCTTCTGGACTGGGTCATCATTCCCCCGAAGCTTTTCAGCAGAGGCCACTGTTCTCCCTAGTTTGCGGCGTTCGCCAACCGTCAGCGGACGAGCCTTGCCAATTGAGACGCTTGAACCTCCAGACAACACGTAAGTCAATCTTTCAATTCCGGTGTTTGACAGCATTCCTAGCTCTTCGCCGCCAATATCTCCAGCAGTTAGTGCGTTCATCAGGAAAGTTGCCCCCTCCATGTCCCTATTGTCAGGGATTGTTCTCAGCACCGCTGGAGATACAACTGGCTCCAGAATGAAACCATCACGTCGTACCATTCGCATGTAAATTTCATTAACTTGCGACATCTGGCCCACAATGTCATCGACTGACCTATTTCTGCGCGGCCTATTTGCACCAGTGACCTTTGGAATCTGTGGCGCGCGCGATTGAATTACATCGCCAGCAACTGAGACTGGTTTTACTGGAGTTCCGCTGACATCCTGGAATGAGCCTCGTCTTGAGCCGCGAAGAGTGGATGCAATGGTCGCACCAATAATTCCAGGCAAGTCGAAGAGCTGCTTGCCACAAGTGGAGAAACGGGAGTCAGTGAAACGACCTCCAAATTGATAACCCTCTGGGCATCGGTATCCGCGTTCTGGCTTGAGAGCACCAAAACCACCAGGGAGACCTCGCCCACCACCTGGGGTCAGCGCTGAATAAACTCTGGAACGTACAGGACTTCTTACACCAGAAAAGTTTCCTGGAGTAACTGCTGAACCAATTCCTTGAAGACTCTGTAAAATTCTGCTATCCGAGCCAGTAGCGCCGACCTTAACTTCGTATGCGCTCTTCACTCCCCTGCGCTGCATCGCGCACTTGTAGTCGATTACTGCCTTGCGTTCATCGATAGAATAGATTGGAGCAGAGAATACATTGACCCGAGAGAGGGCAAGGGATGGCGATATGTGTCGAACTTTAACAATCTCCGATGAGGGGCAACAATCAGAACTCAATACTGTTCGCATCTAGCGACTCCAATTCATATTTGTCGACACTGTATCCATCTACGTGTTCCCAGTTTCTTTCGTCCTCTACGTACTTGACGAAGTCGGGTTCCATGTCGATGAAGTCCTGGAGAACCTTTACCGCATGGTTCCAGTCGTCTTGAGTGATAACTGGAGAAAATGGCTCATCAACCGAGCGTATACCAGTAAATTCTACAGCCTTTCTTCCGTTCCGTGATGTCAGTTTACGCATGCGGTCATTGAATTCTTGGTCTGAGTAGAGCGAGCCGCGAACAACTCCACGCATTTTCTTGCGACAATTTTTCATTCCTGGATGATGACATCCTTCGTTCGGCCATAGTCCGGTTGTTTCATGGTGTAGCCAGGCGCAAATCCTCTCCAGCGGATATAGTTCTGGGTGGTCAGCGAGAATCACCCGACACCTACGAAAGCCACCTGGCTTACGCATGATTGGTCGCCAATAACGCAAGAGACGCTCCAGGTTTCCCCTACGCGGTCCGTAGCCACGAAGGACGTCGCCAGTGATGTTTTCTTGTGGGATTACTGCGCCTGCTGGGCCCCCAGCTTTTTCATCGCTTCCGTCAACTACAGCAAACTGAACGTCACCCTCGATAATTTTTTTGACCAGGCTCATTGGGTCTCCTTGCAACCAGTGAATAAACCCCTCGAATTAATTGTACGCAAAATGCCGTGATTTAAATACATGTCAACTAGATTTCCGAAAGGTCATTTTTTGGACCGGCTTAATATCTTCTAGTTTGTCATAGAAATCATTAGCTTTTTTGTTGTACGGATTGGATTTTGGTTTTTGGGGGCTTTCGGTATTGTGCTTAGAAGACCAGTCGCTGTCTCTAAAATCAAGTTTCCAAAATCTCTTCTGTCTATTGGTTTTCATAATTGGCGATATGTCGTTTCGTCGCTCTATGAAAGAAAACAGTGGTACTGGGGACATATTCTTGCCATCTACAAATAAACCGTTATAGCGGTCGCCTTCTGGCACGAAATATAGGTTGCCAGTCTTTCCAACCTTAGCCACTAAATACTTTTTCATTTGTCTTTTCCTTCATTGACCAGTTTGTCAAAACTCTCCTGCATATCGGAAAGTCTCTTTTGTGAGTCTGAGAGATTTTTGATGTTCTTAAATTTTGCATCCCTCATTACTTCAATCAGCTGCTCAATCTGCTTGTCGATTTTTGCCTCAAGCACCTCTTTTGACGTACGAGACGTTGGTGCGGTATTCAAGAATGACCTACCATCAAAAATATCTAGACCAAAGTCGTTTGTTATGGCAAGGTTTATTCCTCGCGCTTTCGCAAGCGCTTGTAGTCTTTCCGCTTCCTCAACCCTACGCAGATTATCAAAATCTTCAGCGAGTCTGGAGAATGAATTGACATTGTCTATTCGGATAGCCAGGTCTTTGGGAATTGCGTTCATTGGCTGCACGCCAGACATGATGTCCTGGATAATCTTTTGCTCGTCTTTTGTGGCAGCGTAGCTGCGTTTCATTTTTTCCTGGAGCTTGTCTAGCTCTTCTTTGGAAATATTATTACCGTTATCGTCGGGCGGGTTAGGCGGAGCTCCGGGTGGAGCAGCAGCAACGCTTGGCCCTTCATTGACATACTCACTTACAGGCAAATACTTGAGTTCACGTGGCTTTTTGGCAACAGATTCCGCCGTTCTGGAGTTGGTTGTATCCAGGGACCTGAATGGAATTCGAACTTCTTCGATGTCGCTCGCTTGAATGCCACCCATAATTAGAGCATCCCTGTTGCTCCAAGCACCGTTTATTTGTGGCCGAGTTTGTCCATTGTCCCTTCGATAGGCATTGAAATCATTCTTGAATTTGCCATAGAGGAGTTCAATTGCGTGTGATTCGCGTTCATCAAATCTTCCATACGGGTCAATTAGGGCTCTGCCTATTTCGTCAGAATCCGAAGAATTGGCGAGAACCGGGAATATATGGTTATCCAATGCGTCACCGTTTCCATATGCGGTTCGCTCGCCAACTTCTGGCTTGAGAATTATTTCAGCATCACCGAAGACCGAATTGAACCCATTGTTGGTGTTCTGATTTCTGGACTTGAATAAATCAAATTTGTAACGCGGAGAATTGACGTCTATCCGTTGCGCAAATTCTGTGAATAATTGTTCTTTCTCGGAAAAGTCTGCATCCGAGTGCACCATGTATCCGGTTATTGGGCGGTCGGCGTCTGGGGTGTCCGGGGATATGCCGATATCTGCCTCATATGCCTTTTTTCTCTCAACAAGGCGGCGCGGTTTATTGGAGTCGTCTCGACGCAAACCGGTTTCCATAATTGAAGCAATATTTGCCGCGTCTACATTGAGTCTAGGTTTCTGGTCAATTCCGGCATGGAATTCAACCGCTGCCTGACGCAAATCAGCTAGCAGCTCACGCTCTTCTGTATTTCTCATGTAGTCAGCAAAAGCTGGGTCGAGGCCATTCATTGCTGACATGTATTTCTGGTCGCCTTCGCCGGCATCAAGGAATGATTTCACGTTCTTAATTATTTCTGACCGTTTGGCCATACGTGCTGGTTCACTCTGTTCAAGGGTTTCAGGGCGCCATGACTTACTCGATGGAAGCGAAGAATAATACGAACGGCTTTGTCGTTTGCCAAATTCCGGTGTACTTCTTAGGGCTGGAGACGAAGATGACATCTTCCCAGAAACGCCTTCGCCAAGGTATTTGGCAAGTTCTGACTCCCACTCCTTGACGTCGGAGTCGAATGCATCCTGCGTTCGTTTGACATATGCCTTTCGCTTGTTTTTGTCGAGCGCATCTTTTGACCAATTCTTTTCGATTGCGCCATCAATAAGTTTGCGCATTGATTCTGCAGTTGCTTCAGCATCTTTGTCTGCTCTGTGGTGCTCTTTACCTAGAGGCACACCCAAATATCTCGTAATATCTGCAAGTCCGTTTGATGGGGTTTTTGTGCCATCTTTATTTACCTTGTGTGGGCCGTCAGGATTTGCATCGCTGTACCTCGGGAGCGTCATGCCAGCCATGTCTTTCAGGTCTATCCAGCCCTTTGCCTGCCAATCAATTCCATTTTCCCGAAGCGTGTCCTCAAGTACGTTCTTGTCATATGTGGCGTTTTGAACCCCCATGATTGCATTCGGACCAGCAAACTCAACAAGCTTTCTGTGCCCTGACTCCAGAGACTCCATCCCCTGCAGGTATTCATCGGTGAGCGGGTTTCCATCCGCATCACGGAGATTGTCTTTTGACCACTGCTGCAAAGGCTTGCCAGGGTTCACGAAAACATTGAAGCGGTCAATCACCTGACCGTTCTTAACTTTAATTGCGCCAATTTCAACAGGGTTTCCGTTTTCTGATGCGCGACCAAACTTATCGAAAACAAGTCCAGTTGTTTCGTAATCAAGGAATACGATTTCTTGGTCGTCGTATCTCTGTTTGAAGTCTTCCCACGATGTGACACCTTCAAATATATTATCTGTTTCTCCGAGCATCGGTCCGTAGGTTGGTGTTCGTGGGTATTGCGGAACACCTTCTTTATTCTTTTTGATTCGGCTCTCTCCGCCCTGTATGCCACTACCGCTCTTCATGAATCCAGTAATTGCAGAAGGTCGGGCATCACTCCAGAAGTTTGAATCGCCAACTCTCTGGCGGTGATTGCGACTCATTCCAGCAACCCACTCAGGAGGCAGCGTTATATCAGCGGTTCCACC
>Ga0315909_10001549_pt1 | contig 30923 bp, 51 predicted proteins | sample LakEriMetagenome_11_FD_203527 | JGI IMG/M metagenome (GOLD analysis project Ga0315909, IMG submission 203527) | Freshwater fungal communities from buoy surface, Lake Erie, Ohio, United States - Buoy 2 MA125 | ecosystem: Environmental > Aquatic > Freshwater > Lake | place: USA: Lake Erie, Ohio... | reverse complement strand
TCGTTCTATACTAAGAAATCTTATTCTAAATCCAATAGAAGATCCTATCTTTCCTATGGAACCAACACCAATATGGAGTAATTGAAATGGAACAAAAAAAAGGTTTGTATGACAATATACATGCAAAGAGAAAACGTATAGAAGCAGGTTCAGGGGAAAGAATGAGATCAGCTAAGAATCCAAATTCTCCTAGTGCCAAAGACTTTAAACAAGCAGCCAAGACAGTTATTAAGAAAAAAAAGTAGGAGATTAAAATGCCTGGAATAATGAAGCAAGCTAAACTTAAAGCAATCATGGATATTATATCACAGATGGACGATCTTGAGATGGATCGTATGATGCCAAAAGAGATGGAACAAGAAAAAATGTATGACATGGAAGAGAAACCAGTCAAGAAAGGCATTACAATAATGAAGCTAGAATCTTCTAAAAAGCCTGAAATAGAAGAAGAGGGAGAAGGCGAAGAGATGGAAGAAGAAGACGATGAGGAAATTGATCCTCTTTCTTCGCTTGCCAGACTTAAAGAGAGATTGAAAAAAGGTAGAATGTAATTAAATGGATTTTACGTCTACAGGTCTGATTGCACAGATTAAAAGACGTGCATTAATTCCAACTTCTCAGAATTTATTTAGCAATTCAGATTTTATTGATATGCTAAATGAAGAATTACAAAATAGAATCGTGACATACATAATGTCCGTTAGAGAAGATTATCTCCTGAAATACAATGATATATTACAAGATGGATCTACTAAGGAATTTACTATTCCTTACAATGCCATAGGAAATAAATTAAATTCAGTATCATTATACGACAATAGAGATCCAAATAGTTTTAACATTAGCCATGTTCCAAGACTTGCACTTTCTCAAATCAATGAGATGGCAGGATACTACCTAGAGGGAAACAAAATTAAAGTTACCCCACAGGCTTTTAACAGTGGGTATTTAAGAGTGTACTACTACAGAAGACCATCGGACATAGTTCCATTGACATCGGTTGGTCTAATTAGTTCTATTGTCGCCAATACTTCTATCACTTGTGCATCTCTTCCTAATACAATCACGACAGGGACAGAGATTGACATAGTAAGTAATGATTCACCATTCCAGACGATCAAGTCAGTCACAGCAGGGACAGTGGCAGGTAGTGTAATTAATCTTTCAAATACTAGCGACATAGAGACTGGATTCTACGTATGCCTTAGAGATCAATCTCCTTATGCACAAATAGTTCAAGACGTGATTCCTTTATTGATACAAGCAGTAGTAGTGCGTATTATGGAGTACATGGGCGATAATAATGGACTACAGGCATCATTATTGACTTATGCACAGATGGAAAGTGACAATAGAAATCTTATCTCTCCTCGTGTAGATGGACAACCTAAAAAAATAGTATCATCAAAGAGACTGCAAAGGCATCTAGTATGGTGACTCTATGCAAGTTTTAAATCTTAAAATAGCAGGGCTCTTTACCAATCCTAACCAGTTTTCTGAAATACCAGAAGGAGCATTGATCCAAGCAGACAATATCCAAATTGACAAAGGATCAGTAGCAGAACCAAGAAGAGGACAAGCAAAATACGGTCAAATGCCATCTTCTTATACTGGAGTTATTGATGCACTCTTTGAATATAATGATAGACTTCTTTCTAGTTATAATAATAAAATTGCGTATGACAATGGTAGTGGAACATTTACAGCTTATACAAATTCATATTCCGCACAATCTGGATATAGAATTAAGTCAACCAAAGCCAATAAGAATTTCTATTTTACTACTACTCAGAATATTAAGAAAATCTCAGTCTTAACAGACGAACCAATCTCGGCAGGTGTACCTAGGGCATTGGATGCAAGTCTTTCTGTAGTAGCAGGAAGTTTTCTTCCTAACAATAAATCAGTATGTTATCGATTCCTATGGGGTTACAGGGATGCCAATGATAATTTACTTTTAGGGGCTCCAAGTGGAAGAGCAGTAATAGTCCATGATTCAGGCGGAACAAAAGACGTTAGTGTTATATTATATATTCCAGATCCTGTACTAGAAGGATACTTTTTCCAAGCTTATAGATCTGCAATTGTAGACAAGACAATAGAACCGTCGGACGATTTACAATTAGTTTATGAAGGAGTAGCAACATCTACAGACATTACTAATGGCTACGTAACTTTTACAGATATAACTCCAGACGATTTAAGAGGAGCTGCCTTATATACAAACCCAACACAGGAAGGAATCTTGCAGGCTAATGATGAGCCTCCTTGTGCTATTGATATTTGTACTTTTAAGAATATGACTTTCTATGGGAATACAAAAGGAAAGCAAAATATATTTATTACACTCATAGCAGTATCATCAACTCCATCTTCTCCTAGTACTACAAAATTAGTATATGACGATACGATAACTATCAATGGAATTACATATACAGCTAAGGCAACAGAGAATTCAGGTAGTGGTCACTTTGCAATACCAAGCACTGGAACCGATGCAAGCAGAATAGCAGACACGGCAAAGAGTCTTGTTAAGATTATCAATCTTAGGCAGGCAAATGTGAGTGCTTATTATATTTCTAATTTTGGAGATTTGCCAGGTAAAATACAAATTATAGCAAATGATTATTCTTTGCCACAATTTGCAGTGGTATCATCCAAGGCTCAATGTTGGAATCCTGTTTTACAATCAAGTGGAACAGACAATTCATCTACTAATGACGTAAATCCAAATAGAATATATTTCAGTAAGACACAGCAACCCGAAGCAGTTCCAATACTTAATTATCTTGATGCAGGAGTTGCAACAGATCCTATATTTAGAATCATTCCCTTGAGGGATTCTGTTTTTGTTTTGAAGGGAGCAGCAATTTTTAGAATAATAGGCGAAGATCCTACTTCTCTTAGGATCTCTTTATTTGATAATACTGTTTCCCTTATTGCTACAGAGTCAGCAGTTGAAATGAATAATCAAATTTATTGCTATACAGATCAAGGGATGTGTGCAGTTAGTGACAATGGAATACAAATCATATCCAGACAGATAGAAGATCAAATCCAACAAGCAGAAATATTAACCAATTTTCAAACTCTCTCTTTCGGTGTGAGTTATGAAGTAGACAGGAAATATATATTCTATTGCAAGAAAATAGAGACCGATACTTATCCGACTCATGCCTATGTTTTTAATTTCTTCACCAACGCATGGACTAAATATATTAATAATCGTTCATGTGGTATCACATTTGATAATAGACTGTACATGGGTGGAGTAGATGGATATATCTATAAAGAGAGAAAACAATTAAACTCTTCAGACTATGTAGATGATGTTTACAGTGTAACTATTAATAGTATCTCAGGAAATGTCATAACCTTGGCAAGTGCTTCTAATGTAACAGTAAATATGGTATTATCTAAAGGCAATATATACTCAGTTATCACTGCTAAAAATGGAAACAATATCACAGTAGAATCAGGCGTAGGATTTACTGCAGGGGCAGCATTTGTTTATGAGGCTATCGAGTCTATAATTCAATGGTCTCAAAACAGTATTCAGAACCCAGGTATTTTAAAACATTTTAGAGAAGTGACAATGCTGTTTAGGACAGCAGACTTTAGCTCCATTGAACTTGGATTTTCATCAAACTTTGATCCTAACCCAGAGTATACCGAGGTCTCTCCTTTGAGATCCGATCAATGGGGGTCTTTCCCTTGGGGGACCATACCATGGGGTTTTGGTTCTGGTTTGGCTTATCCTATAAGAACGTATGTCCCATTGCTGAAAAGGCGTGCTTCATGGATATTTTTTAAGGTCAGATCCAAAAAAGCACAATCCTATTTTGCAATACAAGGTCTTAGTGTTCAATACGAAAACATGTCCGAGAGGTTCAAATAAATGGCATCCCTTCCAACACTCACAAGAATCCAAAAAGAGGATCTTGGCAAGGATGCTCCTGAATGGATCAATGGCATACTCTCAGTCATGAACCAATTTATGGAAGAGATCTATCAATCTTACAATAGAAATCTTACCATACCAGAGAACGTATCCGGACAGATTAAGACATTGGATATAGCCACTACTAACAATTACACGAGCGGAAACTTTGCTGAAATAAGATTCTCTTCAGAGCTAAAAAGAAGAATGACCATCCTATTAATAGGTCAGGTAGTACAGAGTGATGATCCAACAGTAAAGTATGATTATTGTTTTCCTTCATGGGAAGACAATAACGGGACTATTGTAGTCAGATTTATTTCTGGACTAGCAGACAGTAAGAAATACAAAATAACATTTTTAGGAATATAATATGGCAATAATAAAACCAGAAGAAATAGATCAGAACGTAGCACAGGCTCCAACGCTAGGAAGACAGGTAGGGTCAATCTCTCAAGGTGGAGGGATGCAACCACAGAGAAGGAATGTATCCCAAAGAGGTAGTGGCTTTACCAATCTACAACAGTATGTCACAGCCAATGAGAATAATGCCAATCCAGAAATAGTAAGACAAAGAACAGCACAAGCAGGGACTGGATTACAACAAGCACAAACTGGATTTGAAAACGTAGCAACACAAGCCAGAGCAGGATTACAAGGCATTCAGGGAGTCAATACTTTCGTTGGAAATGTTCTAAGAGACCCAACAGCAGCAGCATCAAACCAAGCTAATTTACAAAGATTCCAAGCACTCAGAACTGGAACAGAAAGAATTGCCAATCCAACAGATGTATATCAACCATTCGCACAAGCACAAGCAGGATTTGGATCGCAAAGAGAACAATTAGCAAGTGGTCTTAGAGCAGACACAACTGGATCAGGATTGCAGGATTATATAAGATCACAAAGGGCAAATCCATCACTTGCAACACAGGGAGAGAATGTTTTAGATAGATTTCTAACAGAGTCAACAACAGCAGGTAAGACAGCACTCCAGCAAGCACAAGAAAGAGCAGGTCAAATACAGGCTACTCAAATCCCAGGCATTTCAGGAGAAGTCGAGGCACTAAGGCAACAAGTTGAACCATTGCAATTTAGAACACAACAAGGAATACAAACTGGAATTAACCCATTAGCCAAAGAACAGGAAAATTTTTTAACAGGTCTTAATAATAATGTTTATTTAGCACGACAATTAGGAATAAATAATGTTGAAGAAGCACAGAAATTAAAAAATCAAGCAAATGAAATTTCACAAAACATTAATCAATTTGAACGTAATATTGATTCTGGACTTAAAGCATTGCAAGATTTAAGAAATCAAAGAGGAATGTATTTTGATCAAGATACTTCTAGTTCAGCTAATGAATTGCGAGAAAAAATAAAAGAAAGAGAAGCAGCCGTTAACAGAGATTTAGAAATTAGGGATTCTCAAAGAAAATTTTTTATAAATAATAAACCATTACTAGATAAGATAGATGCATACAACCAGAGAGCGATGAGATCAAGGCAAGAATTATTACAAGAATACGATCCTAATAGGCTTGCAAGAATAAATGCACTATCTCAATTATCAGGACAAAGTTTTCAAGACTTACTAAATAGAGGAATATAATATGCCAGTTACAACAGCAGCCATAATCGGAGGGTCAACATTAGCAGGTGGTCTACTAGGAAACGTCCTAGCAGGTCAGCAAGCACAAGCATTAGCAGGGTCTAATAGGCTACAACAATTGTCTGCATTGGCTCAATTGGCAAATCGTCCTCCTGAGATTGGAAATATAACATACCAACAATACGCAGCACCGATTGACTACGAACTCGCAGGCACTCTCAACCCTGAACAGTTACAAGAAACAGAGCTAAGAAACATCCTAAGAAACGAACAGGCACGACAAGCACAACTAGACGTTTTAGGAGAATACCAAGATCTTTCTCAAACTGGATTGACGGCAGTAGACAGGGCAGCTTTGACCGACATACAAAACCAGATTGCAACACAAGAAAGAGGACAAAGAGAAGCCATACTCCAAAATATGGCACAAAGAGGTTTGGCAGGATCAGGGACAGAATTGGCAGCTAATCTTCTAGCAGGGCAATCTGCAGCACAGAGAGCAAGTCAGATGGGTATGGATCAAGCAGCACAAGCACAGCAAGCACGATTGCAAGCACTTGGAAACGTAGCACGAATGGGTCAAGGGCTAGAAGAGACAGACTTCCAAAGAGCAGCACGAGAAGCGGAAGCTAGTGATGTAATTAATCAATTTAATACTAGAAACAAAATTGTTGCAGAAGCTGAAAACTTAGCCAATAAACAAGATGTTATGAATCTTACAACTCAACAAAGAAATAGACTTAGAGAAGCAAATACGGATCTTATTAACCGAGCATTGACAGAAAATGTAATCAATAAACCCAAAGCACAATATGGTCTACAGACCCAATACACTTCAGGAGTAGCAGGTGGTCTACAAGACGTAGCAGGGTCAAGAGAGAGACAGGCTACTAATAGATACAATACTCAATCTCAATTGCTGGGAGCAGGTCTGCAAACAGGTGGAACATTAGCAGGGGCTTATATGAATAAACCTGCAAGCGGAAAACGACCTACATCAAATAGTTTTCTTGATTCTTTAGAATATCCATCGACTACATAGGAGAATAGTATGCCAGTAAAGAAAGTTACATTAAGTAAGACAAGAAATCCATTATTTCCAAATACAGATAGAATGTTAAGTCGGAGTGCATATGACGAAATATTAAATGTAGATCCTATGTATTTTGGATTAGAAAATGCAAGAGGTGTAGAACAACAACGTCAAAATATTAAAAAAAATATTCCATTAGGATTAAGTACTGCACAACCTACTCCAAGACCATCAATGCCAATGAATATGCCTGTAATTGAAGAACCACAGCCAGAACAAGACAGCACAAACTTCCTCGGATCTCTTCTTGCTCAAGGTACTGCAATGTTGGGAGCAGGCATCCAAGGTGGGGACGTCGGGCAAGTAGGAAGATCATTCGAGGCAGGTAGACAGAGAGCAGAACAGGACAGGAAAGCAAAGGCTCTGGTTGATCCTAACAGTGCGGAGAGTAAACGTCGTAGAATGGTATTCGAGAAAGCACTAGGCTCTTCTATCCCAGAGGAGTACAGTGCTACTGATCTGAATGATCCTGTAGTATTGCAAAGTATACGAGATAAGAAGATGCAAGAAATGGCTCCAAAAGGTGGGATTGGAATTGGTGGTGTTCGTGGTGGTGTAGCACAGGTAAAGCCAGAGAAGGAAAGTAAAGAACAAAAAGATTTAGATGAATATACATCACAAGCTGAAGCTTTAAAAAGACAATTAGAAGACTATAGGAAGGTACTTAAGCAAATACCTGTATTAGGTGGAGCAGCAATAAAAGAAAAAGCTAAAACACTCGGAAAAGGTTTATTGCTTAAAATGAAAACTGTTGAAAAGACAGGATCATTAGATCAAGGATCTATCGATGTAATTGAAGGCATAATAGGAACACCAGACTATACTAGACCAGAGGTAGTAGATTCTAAAATAGATCAAGCTTTACTAAACATTAATAGAAATGTAGAATTTGAAACTATGGGAAAAAATGGATTAAATAGAAAATATAAACCATTTATACCATTCAAAGCTAATGAACAAGAAAATCAAATTATTAACAATTATTTTAATAATCCTAATGATCCCAATTATAGCAAATTATATAATGATTTAATAACTAAAAAAGGGTTTTGAGGTATATATGCCTAAAGAATATTCAATAGAAGAATTAAATGAATATGTTTCTAATTTGAAATCATCTTCTCAACCTACTCCTACCACTCCATCCGATAAACAAAGATCTCCACTACAATCTGGATTGATGGGTATATCACAAGGTGCAACTTTTGGACTGGCAGACGAAGCAATAGCTAGACTAGAGTCAATCCGATCAGGTAGACCATATGAAGATGTACTACAAGAAGCCAGAGGAATGTACAGGTCAGCATCTGAACAAAACCCTGCATCGTATCTCACAGGAGAAATAGGGGCAGGTGTAGTGGCACCAATAGGACCATCGGCAAGTTTAGTTAAAATGGGTAGATCAGGTCTTGCGGCACCAGTAACCAGTCTAGGCAAGCTTGCAACCATAGGAGCAGGAACAGGAGCCTTGTCTGGTCTAGGATATTCAGAAGGAAAAGACGTCGGGCAAGTGGCAAAGGATGTTGGGATCGGTGGGTTATTGGGTGGATCTTTGCCAGTGTTGGGAAGAGGTATTGCAAAAGGTGTACAATCTTTAAAACCAGCAGCAGACGAAGCAATTAAGACGAGTCTTACTGGATTTACAGGTAAGACTAGAGCATTTTTAGACCAAATAGAAAAGAATCCAGAACAAGTAAAACGAATTGAAAGCAAATTTGCAGGTGACATACAACAAGAAATATTGCCAGAAATCAATGCAAAGATTAATGATTTTATGGCTAAAAATCCATATAAACAAAGAGCAATACAGGGAAGCCAAAGAGCAATAGAATCAATACCAGACGATGTAACAATATCAAGAAATACTGGAGAAAAAATATTAGGAGACTCTTTAAAGGAATTAGAAAAAGATACTGTTTCCGCAACTGCACAAGATGCCAAAGCAATACTAAATGATTATCTTAAAAGATTTGAAAATACTAAAGAACAGATACCAGGTAGGGAAATAAAAAGAATTCTTCAGAATTTAGATGGAGACATAGAGAAAAAATTTGGAGGATATGGAAATCCATTTTCTAATGATGAGGCATCTAAGGCAATTAAAGGATTACGATTTGCATGGGACAATGAATTAAAAACAAAAGTTCCAGACTATGAAAAGATAATGAAAAAAGTTAGACGTGATGCATCTGCAAGTGAAAGTCTTACAAATAGATTTGCTACTAAAGAAGGTGTTTCTTCTGGAAAAATATCTGCATTTACTGATAGATTACTAAAACAACAAAATAAAATAATGAATACTCCTGAAATAAAAACAGATCTTCAAAGAATAGAAGCCATTTCAAGAATGCCTCAATCTGATATAGGATTGCAAACACTTAGACAGGATATACAGGATATAGGTTTAAAAAAAGCAATAGAATCACGAGGAAATCAAGGATCTAATATTGCTACTCCAGTCACGATAGCAATGACTGCATTAGGAGGTGGATTAGGTCAATCAATTGGAGGTACTACAGGAGGATTTTTAGGTGGAGGTTTAGGAGGTTTTCTCGGAAACGTGGCATCTAGACAATTAGAACAAAGAGGCGGAAAAATTGCAGAATCCGTACTAAGAGGAACCAAAGGCATCCGAACACCAACAGCAATACCAGAAGCTACCCAAAGAGGATTCCAAGCACAGCAAGGTCTACAGAGAGGATTACTTGATCAATTCTTGACAGAAAATGCAGGCGAGGTAAGACGTAAGAGAGAGATGGAATCAAAGTTCCAACAAGATAATCAAAATAGGGTAGGAAAATAATATGCCAGCAAAATCAAAAGCACAAGAAAAACTAATGCAAGCCGTAGCACACTCACCAAAGTTTTCTAAGAAAGTAGGAATTCCTGTAAAGGTAGGAAAAGAGTTTATAAAGCCAGTTAAGAAGAAAAAATGAAATTCAGCTTTGACTTCAAAGACATCATAACATACGGTTCGTTTATCGTATCACTAACAGTAGCATACTATACCCATGAAGTCAGACTTGTAAAACTGGAATCCGAAACATTACAAGATCGTTTAGTAGTACAGGAAATCAAGTTAGAACTCAGAGAGATCAAAGCAGATATAAAAGAATTATTGAAACATACTAAATGAAAATTAAATTCAAAGTAAAATCATACTATCAACCAACTCCTAAAAAGATGCGTAAAATTGGTGATGCACTTCTAGGATCATCTCAATTTCTAACAGGCTATTCTATTGTCATGGATGAAAAATGGTTGGCTTTCACTTGTATTGCAATCGGTACTATAGGAAAGTTTATGACCAATTTTTTTGTCGAGGAAGAAGAAACACAGGACAAGGGTTTCACTTGAAAAAGATTCTCGACATACAACAGAACGATCAAATAGATAACAAGCTACTTGGAAGAATTAAGCCAAGTGGTCAATGTGGCTATACATCGGCGGCAATGTTATTGTCATCAGTATATGAAAAAGCTAAAACAGATGAATTCATTGTTGAATTAATCATGACAATGGATAAGGCTTTTGTCGATAATAAGTCGGACGTCCGGAACGGTGCATTTCTTGCCAAGTATCCAGACTATCTGAATGCAATACTTAAAAAGAATAACATTCTAAAAAAAGCAAAATTCCTTCCTCACTCAGGAACTAACCAAGATATAATAAATGCAATAGATAAAGGATCTCCTGTAATGTGTTCTACTATGATAACTAAAGACGGTCATTATATTTGTATCATAGGCTATGATAATGAACGGAAGGTTTGGATAGTCAATGATCCTTATGGACATTATTCTTTTGCAGACTCCAAATACGCAATCATTGGAAATAATTCAGGTCACAAAGTGGAGTATCCATATACTCTTCTAGGAAATGTAATGGTCGCATCTAGTAGGATTGCATCGGGTGGGTCTAAGTCTGGGTATCGTTTACTATGGTTAGAATAGTACTATTAATCTTACTACTTGGATGTGCTACAGATAACCAGATCAATAAACCAATAGATACGACACAAGCAATAGAAGATTTACAATCAATCGAGATATCTACTATAAAAGATTCTGCTATCAGAGAAAGAGTAGTGAGAGTCTTACAAGATTGCGGAGAGTATGGAAAAGAAGCTTATAAGAGTGCTACTGTTTTACAGAGTCGAGTATCCGAACTAGAAAAGCAATTGCTAGAACTAGAAGAAGAAATAAAACCATACAGGTATTTTAAGCGATTCCTTTTAGTTACTATAATTGCTTTCTTGTTATTTTTTGGAATTAAATTTTATCTTAAACTAAAACCAATCTAATAATTTTTAGCGTGCTTAATAAACTTAGCAGGTTGAACTTGCAATCTATCTTGCCATTCCAATCTAATTAATTCCAGATCCTCAGAGTTAACCGTCCCATCTGCTAGGGTTCTAAGTTTTTTTTCTCTCATGAGTCTCCTGATTGTTGATTGGTCACAATTCAAATATCTTGATGCATCTTGTATTTTCATATTCTCTCCTATAAAATAAAATGAACTATTCGGAAATACCGAACAGTTCAGTGTAATCAATCTTAATCTAATTTAATATCATGCCAACTATTTTTATACGTTTCATTTATATTTTTTATCTCTCTATCATATTGTTGCACAGCCAATTCAGTTAGATAAACTATTATTGCAATCGGTAGCACGCTCATAATGAGAGCTTGACTAAATGCGAGTAGTGTTCCCGGATCATCAATTGGTTGTTTACATGCTCCTGCACAAACAAGGAATGAATTAGTGTTGGCAGTCGTCGAGATTAAAAACGCCAGTATCACGCTACCCCACATCAATGCATAAGTTCTCATCAAGTGAAATACGATAATAGCTATGTCTAGTGCTAGTGATATTCCTAGAGCATAGATTGTGAGAGTAGTCTCAGATTGGATCAGATCCATCCTAGTCTGTAATAAATAATACTTAATAGCTGAGTAGTTTGATATTATTCCTACTGTCCCGAAAAAGATTGCTATACTTAATTTGAGTCTTTTGGTCTCGAAAAATTGAAAGAATTTTGATTGGTTTGTCATGTTGTTATGTCTCCTTTTGTGTTTATCGAATTTTTAGAAAAAAACTTAAATGAAATAAAAATCATTTTTTTTCTTTTTTTTTCTTTTTTTTGTTTACTTTTTCGGATGGGTAAACGATAATAAATATATAGAGAGGAAATTGAGATGAACAGAAAACACCAACTAACATTCGATATTACAGAAAAAACAACAGTAATCAGAAACGCTTTTAATACTGCATATTATATAAGAAATGACCAAACTGGAATGATAGAAGAAAAAAAGACAGGAAGTATGTTTTTAGTAAACATAACAGAAGATGGTAAATATACTTTAGAGGACAATCACCACAGAACAGGTTTTTGGTATGTCCAATATTTTGAAGAAAAAAACGGTAGAATTTTTATGACCGTTTTTGATGAAAAAAAATATAAAACAGTAGGAGGAGGAAAATCTTAAGAACTAGCCTGAAGATGGGGAGCTTGCTACTCCCCGAAACCCTTTTTGGGTCGCTAGAAGCAAAGGAGATCAAAATGTCAGATCAAGATTACTATCTATATATTAAAACCAAATATCAGTTGGACCATCACGATTTAACAGATAAACAAAAACAAGAATGCAAATGGATTATCGAGGAAATCGAAGCATATTATAAAGGAGATCACAATGAGCAACAATACAACAATCAGAGTAAGCAAAGAGCTAATTGAAGCAGCAATCGAAAAGCACAAACAAATCAAGAAACTAAACCCAGAAGAAAAGATCTTCATTCAGGGATTTATTGCCAGTCTATTGGCTAAATATGCGGCAGGGACACTCATTGAGAAGGAGACTAAAAAATGACAGGATTTAAAAAAGCAGATAAAAAGCAGGCTAAATTAAGATGTAGTGTATTTGGCCCATCTGGAGCAGGCAAAACAATGACAAGCTTAAGGATTGCTAATGGGTTTTTAAAAGCAGGTTTGGATTCTAGAATTGCATTTATTGATTCTGAACGTGGATCTGCTAGTAAATATGCAGACAAATTTGATTTTGATGTTTTAGAATTAGACAAGAAAACAATTTTAGATTATACTAATGCAATTAAAATAGCAGCAGAGAATAAATATCAAATATTAATTATTGATAGTTTATCTCATGCATGGCAAGAACTAATAGAAGAAGTTGATAAGATTGCAAAAATTAAATACAAAGGAAATACTTGGGGAGCATGGAGCGAGGGAACTCCTAAGCAAAGATTATTAATAGATTCTATTATTAATTATCCTGGTCATATAATTGCTACAATAAGATCTAAAACTGAGTGGGAAATAGGAGACGATAAAAAACCAAGAAGAATTGGTTTATCTCCAGAGCAAGGAAAAGGCATAGAATATGAATTTGATATGCTTATGGAAATGTCTGTAGAACATTATGGCACTATTATAAAAGACCGAACAGGTAAATACCAAGATGCTATAATAAAAAATCCAGATGAGACGTTTGGAACAGAGTTGATTAATTGGCTTAATTCTGGATCAGCTATTTCACTACCAATAGCCGAGGTCAAAAAACAAGAGATACAATCACAAAAACAGCCAATAAAATCAGGCATAGAAGAGACATTTTCTAAGTTTAAAACAGCTATATCTGAATGCCTTATCACTTTGAATCTGGATAGATTTATCAAGGCAAGCCAGACTTTTGATAAATATGTGGAGACTTTGCCAGAGGAGATCTTTGAGGAATATAGCCACTACATGACTAAAACTCTAACTCAGATTACAGAGCAAATCGAGTCAGGAGATTTTGTCACAAGCGAGACTCAGAGGGATCAACTAATTAAATTATTCCCTGTTTGGAAAAACGAAATCAGTCGAGTATATAATAACCAGCCAAAAAAGGATCAAGAGGAGAGAATATTTTGAACACCGAAACTAAAACAAATAGAAATCGTTATTGGAGTATCCCAGAAGAGAAATATGTGTTTGGTGAATTTATGTATGGCAATCATAATTTTATTAGATGCGAATGGACGGGATTAGTAGATCAAGATCTTAATCCAATTTATGAAGATGATATTATACATGTAGTCGAGACAGATAGAGAAGATTACTATGCTATTGCTAGACATGACTACAAGTCTTACAGAGTATTTGACACCTATCCAGTAAGACAACCTTACTCTTCTCTAGGATTGGCATGGATCACAGCATCTATAGTCAAGTCAGTAAAAGTAGTAGGAAATATCAGAGAAGAGAAATACAAAAAGTACAGGGATATGATATGAAACAATACTATGGTTATGCCTTCGCAGGATTTAACAAAATTGGTGGAACACTAGGAAGTATCACATCTTGCGAAGTAGTACACATTGAACTCTCGGAGGAAGATGCAAAAAATAGAGCAGTCAGACAAAAAAGTCTGATTGCTACTATCGATAAACTATGGAATGAAAGGAATCTAAATGGAAGAAATTATAAGTAAATTCGTAGATCTCAAACCGACTCACAGATATTACTGTGACAATTGCCAGGACACGGGTAAGATTGAAACTTTGGTCTACACTGGTAAAGATATTGGCTATCTTACTCATGGACAAGTGATTGTATCATATGATAGATTTGCTCGCATCTGTTGGAACTATCACAGATCATTGTATCCAAGTTTACCAGAGTATAACAAGTTTTTAATGTCTAATAAAGAAGCTATTGAAACGTATTGCAAGTCGGCAGAGAAATACAATCCATCGGCACACTATGACATACAAAGCCTTGATCCATGTAAATGTAGTCGGGGAAATTGGACAAAGGAGAAACGCAAATATGATTGATTTGAAATTCAAACTATTCGATTGGATCATCTGGATTAAGCCAGTAGATAGATTGCTATTTAGCGAACGACATGAGATTTCTTGCAAGGTCTATGTTTTTTGGAACATGGCTATTGTGATTAGAAGAGTTATAAGATGAGCATATCACAGATAGAAAGTGAATTAATAACTTTGATCACAGTCGAGGCATACCTAGAGCGATCCTTGAAAAGTATACTGAGCAAAAAAGAAAAGGATCAGCTAAAACAAACTAGACGATCACTCAATGAGACAAGGAAAACTTTACTTGAATTGTTGGAGATCTATAAATCAGAAGAGCAAAATAAAGCTTTACAAAATAACACGACATAACAAACTAGCACTAAGCCCGATGCGCCCACATCGGGTAGATCTTTGGGCGAAGATCACATAGGCAACCTTCCTCATAATATCTACCCCATCGGGACTCAATTTAAGGAGTCCATGCAATGGAACATTTACAACTAACAATAACCAACGGTCAACAAACAATTAGCTCTCTACAATTAGTAGAGTATATCAACCAACACAGACGAGAAGAAGCCGACAATGGTGGAAAAAATTATATAGAGCTACTTCATAAAAATGTTTTAGCTAAAATAATCGAAGTTTTAGGCGAAAATACAGCGGCTAAATTTTTAGCCACTGATAATTACACAGGAAATAACGGTGCAAAGCTAGAAAGAAAGATTTATAACTTGCCAGAAAGAGAAGCTTGTCTAATGGCTATGTCTTATTCTTATTCTTTGCAAGCTAAAGTTTATGATGCTTTTCAGACTGCTAAGGTTAAATTAGCTCAAGTATCTAATCTAGATGCTAGACTTGATAGACTTATAGAATTAATGATCCAAAGTAATTCTAATTTAACTGCATTAGTCAATAACTTAGCAATCAAGCATGAACCAAAAACCGAAACACCTAAATACTTTCAACCTTCATTCTCAGACAATTCCAACGAAGACATTCATCTTTACCATAGGATTACTATCTATGGAAAGAAGTTCAGACCAGATCTGGATCAATCTCAGATTAGAGACAGAGCGAAAGAAATAGGGATGATGGCAAGTAGACTTTCTAAAGAGAGAAATATCCAGATCATCAAGGAAGACAATTTGGATGGAAGATTTCAGAATAAGATTTCTTACTATCATCAAAATGTATTGAAAGAAGTATTTGATTTAATATTTTAGAACAAAACCGAGTAGGTACAGAGCCTACTCGGAAAACTTGAACAAAAGGATAAGACATGAATAACACACCAATTGAAAAGAGCAAGCAAAAAAACGGAGAGTTTATACCAAACTTTACCCAGTATCCGAACGAGATCCTTGACAACTGGATGCCACATTTATCAGGAAACCAAACCAAGATTATCAATGTGTTTGTCCGTCAGATTTATGGCTATCATAAAGACTACGATAGGATCTCTATCAGACAGATCTCTCAGAAGACGGGAATATCTATATCTAAAGTCTTTAAAGATGTGAAAAGTTTGATCTCAATTGGATGCATTAAGATACTCAAAAAAGGAGATAAAAACAATTCTCACCTTTATCAAATCCTAAATATTACTGAAGAGTTACCCCAGAGGGAACACTCTAGAAGAAATAAAGGTGTTACCCCAGAGGGAACAGGGTGTTACCCTATAGGTAACTCAGGTGTTACCCCAGAGGTAACTGAAGAGTTACCCCAGAGGGAACAACAAAAGAAAGAAATAAAAGAAATAAAATGTGAAATAAAGGAAACGATTTCAAATCACAGAGAACAGAGAACAGATTTAGCTCACACATACATGATGGAGCCTTATTCAGTTGAGAAGCTACTGGACAAATCCTACAACTTCCTACAATACGCAGGATTTGGATTTACCAAGAACCCTAGGCATATCCTAGATAGGATCTACAAAATGCTTCCAGCCGATTATCAGGTAAAGGAGGATGCCAAAGATCCCGAGATCATTAAACAAGCTATAGAGAAGTTTGAGAGTGGTTCTGGAGGGGATAGGGACGCCATCTCAAAGAAGTTATTTCAGGGAGTGGAAGCAATGGCTAAATTGTACATGATCAAAAAATACGGAGAGGAATTTAGGGATGTTCTCTATCCTAAGATCTTAAACGATAACTTGATCCTTTACCTGAATTGCAACCCTACGTTAAAGTACTGTTTGCAGGGATTCTCGAACGATATAGATGGAGTCTACTCAGAGATCATTCGAATTATCAAAAAAAGACAGGAACAAGAAGAGAGAGACAGGATCAAGGAAGAGCAAAGATACCTTGAAAGGGAGAGGATCAAAGCAGAAGCACAGTCCAGACCACACTACTCAGATGAGGACATTCATGCAATGGGATTGAGGACGGTTCCAGAACTCTTACAGGCTATGCAGGACAAAGGAAGTAATATTGATGCACTCGACAAAAAATATCAAGCTACAGACCAGACGATAACCGATATAGAGAGGGAGAGATTAGGAGAGCTATTGAGGATTAAGATGACCAATGGGAATTTGGATTTGTCAGAGGAGAATGAATATTTGGTATTGAATAGGAAGATGAAGGGCAATGGATAATTCAGTCGAACTAATTGGAATCTATGGAGACGATGAACTTATAGCATGTAGTGCATGGACAAGCACATCCAGAGATAAATATTATAAATCAGGGGTATATGGAATATTTAATAAATTAAATAATAAGATATATATTGGATCATCAATTAATATTTATAAAAGAATAAATACTCATTTAAGACAATTAAAAAATGGGAATCATATTAATGAATATTTATTATCATCATATAATAAATATTCAATTAAATCTTTTTATGTAATAATATTAGAATTTTGCAAAGTAGAAAGTTTATTAGAGAGAGAAAATTATTATATGATAAAATATAATAGTTATGATAGAAATAAAGGATATAATCAAACTATGTCATCATATTCTCCTATCGGTTATAAACACTCGGAATTAAATAAATTAAAAATGAGATATATTAAGCTAGGAAAAAAATTATCAAAAAATCATATAAATAAAATAATTAATTCTAGAAAAGGGTATAAACATTCAGATAAAACTAAAGAAAAAATATCAATAGCAAATTCAGGTATAAATAATGGTATGTATGGAAAAATAGAAAATCAAGAGCATAAAACAAATAGAATGAAAAATTTTATAAAAGCACCAAAATGGAATATTGGAAAAAATAAATTTAATGATAATAAAATGAAATTAATATCAGAAAAATTAATTGGAAGAAAAGTTTATAATTCAATAAAATGTAAACTTACAAATAAATTAACTGGTAAAGTATTTACTGCAAATTCATTAATTGAATTATCAAAAATAAATAATGAAATATCTTTACCTACAATAAATAGATTAAAAAATAATCAATGTGGGAATAAGATAAATAATAAATATAAACTAGAGATACTAAATGAAAGCTGAGTTATTAAATATATTTGGTGATGATCTTATGATTGTCAATGCTGCACGTGTTTCTTATGGTAAGACAAAATCAGAATTGGATGAAAAGGATATTAAACTTTTAAAATATTTAAGAAATCATAAACATACTTCTCCATTCAGACACCCACAATTACAATTTAGATTGCATGTTCCTATATTTGTAGAAAGACAACTTTTTAAACATCAAGTAGGTTTGAATGCAAATTCTATAAGCGGTAGATATGTAGATTTTAGCGACAGTTATTATTATCCAGATAAATGGAGATTGCAAAGTAAAGATTCTAAACAAGGTAGTAGTCTGGATTTATTCCCAGATAATAGCACTATTGAGTTTAATCAATATTATGAATCTTTTATAGATGATTGCAAAAGATTTTATAAAAATATGATTGAAAATGGAATAGCAAAAGAAATGGCAAGAATGATTCTTCCACTAAGTTTATATACTACTTTTATATGGACGGGTTCATTACAAGCTTATTTACATTTGTTTGAATTAAGATTAAAACCAGACGCACAAAAAGAGACAAATGAGATAGCAAGTCAGATGTTAGAACTTGTAAGACAGACTGGAAAATTTAATCATACTTTAAATGCCTGGGGATACGATAGGATAGTAGACAATGGGGACATGATATGAAATGGGGAAAAGATTATTTAACCAAAGCGGAAATCCTAGAAAAATATCAGATTAAGAAACACCTTTACCAAACTTTAGTAAATAGCGGAAAATTAATTAGAGTAAATTTAGATCGTAAAACAAATTATCATCCGATAGATAATGTAGAAGAAGTTATGAAAGAAGTTGAGGAGAGAAAAAAGATGAGAGTAAAGAATTGGAAGAATGGGTATAGGTCATGCTGAAGGAAATATTGTTTATGATACTTGCGATTGTTTTTACAATGGTATTTGGAATTTATACAATTAAACTAGCAATCAGAAATCATAATGGAACTCATAAGATTGAGAGAACAGTTGAACAGATTGATCCTGATTACGATAGGAAATACCCAAAGAGGAATTGATATGAAGACTGGATCTATTATTGAGTTGATATTATTTGGAGTTATCTCTTTTGCTTTTGGCTATATATCTGGAATGATGCCTATTTTGGATGGTATCACATTTGGGGCTACTTATGGATTGTTATTATTTTTATTTATTTTTCATGACCATAAAAAAAATAATAGACTTAATTAAAATGATAAATACTATTATCTTACTAATAAAACAAGGAGATAGAAACTATTTATTATGTCTAAATAGGGATGGTTGCTCATCCCTATTAATTAAATAAAATGAAAGAATTATTAAAAATATATCAATATGCAAGAAAAAGATTCTTACAATCAGAATTAAATAAATTAACTGATATTGAAAAAGACAGAGAAATATGTTATATGATAGCATTTATTACAATAGAAGGAAAGTCAAGAAATTATACAATATTTAAGGATGCTATCGTACAGGCACAAAAAGATAATGAAATTATAAAAGCAATGAAGGATGAAATCAATGAATAAAGATTTAAAAAAAGCAATAGAATTATATAGTCAAGCTAGAGATATATTAGATAATATTTTAGATCAGAAATTTATTCAAAATAATATGTACTACTACCAAAAAAAAGGCATAGGAAGCAATACGCTTCAAAAGTTAAAAAACCAAAGAGAGCATATGCAGATTACTACTTTGATAAATATTATTGAAAAAATGGATAAAATAGAAAATGAATAATCAAAATAAAACAAGTTATAAATTTAATCCTGAATTCCAGTCAGCACTATTTGACTTCATGGGAACCGTAGATAATGTCTATGAATCGTTAGATTTAAAATTGTCAGACAGAGAGAAAACCAAACTAGAAGAGATCCGGAATAGAAATGCCAAGCAATAATATAAGAAGTAACATTGCTAAAATTAAGAGATCCGAGAACTCAAGTCAGAAAATGAAATACGAGGAACCGTTTAAGAAATTTCTCATAATCAATAATATAGATTTTATCCAGGAGTTTTGTCCTATACCGAACAGAAAATTCAGAGCAGATTTCTATCTGAAAAAATACAATGTTCTTATAGAGATAGAAGGAGGGATTTGGAATCAAGGAAGGCATACAAGAGGATTTGGATACGCAAACGATGTCAGAAAATACAATGACTATATCCTAGCAGGTTATAAGCTTATACGTTTTACGTCAGATGACTTTATGGCTATTACTAAATACGATTACTACATTAAAGATTATATTAAAACAACTATCGAGAAAATTACAGGAGAGACAATTGCAAATAGGACATTATAAGGACGAGAAGATAATACTCTATGTTCCGACGCATCCAGTAGCAGAATTGGAAGTAAGAGAGAATACCCAAAGAAATCAGGATGCACAGCCAGACTTGAAACTGTACTACAGGGAATTAGAAGTCGGTGCTTTGTGGAATAAACAATCACAGAAAGGACATTCATACGCAACGGGACATTTTTATATATATGATAGAAAGATACAGATAGTGATATTTAAAACTCAAAACGGGGGAGTGGTTAGGATAGCAGACAAAGTAGATAAGAAAGAACCTGCAAAGCCTTTTGGGGTTTACTCAGAGGAGAGTGAGTTTTGACTCCTTTGGAATGGCTTAGGATAGTTGAAATATTTACTGAGGATAAGGAACTCTATAAGTATTGTGATCCTGATTTTGTCATAGATGGGGACAAGGTTAGTGTTAAGATCGTAAAACGTATTCAGAATACTTTGAAGACTTATCCAGATTCCTATTGCGTGATTAGTGAGAAGGACAACTATTTCTTTGTGTTTCTTTTTGCTCATGGAGAATGGATCTTGTATTCTTTTGGAGTGCATCCTGATTTCAGGACACATGAAAACTTACAAAGATTTTGGGAACACTTAACAAGGGAACATGAGGAGTTTATCTGCTATCTATACGACAACAACACCAGGGCAATCAATTGGCTAAAAAAGATGGGAATGGTCGCAGAGTCTAAAGTGGTGGAGTCTGCTAAAAAGATAGCAGTAAAATTAAGATTGACAAAACAAGAAATAAGTCTAATATAAATTTATGGTTTGGTTTAGTTTAGCTTTAGTTATTATATCAACAGAATTTATTTTAGCAGTGCTCTATTATTTGAGGGAGATCCGAAAACCGATAGAGATTAACATAGACGTAAATAGTATTGAGGATCGGTTGAAGGCTTTGGAGGATCAAGTAAGCAATATTAGAGTGGCACAAGGCATGAGGAGAAGGGATGGATAATTGGAAAATAGGCGATAAATGTTTTTATATTTACGGTAATAATCCAAAAGAAGGTAGAATTAAAAATATTACTTTTTTCGGACAAAATGGAGAAAATGGTAAAATTGAATTATATAAATATAAAGTAACTGTAAATTATTGTTATGGTAGTTATAGCGTTGATACTGATGAACCAGAAGAAATATTTCCAACGAAAGAAGCACTTATGATGCACTTAGATGATTTAATAGAAAAGAGTATGCATAATTACAAAAGGTATGAAGAAGAATGGATAAGACAATAAATAAAGATAAAAATAATAAATTAATGGTACAAAATCATAATTTTATGATAAAAATTTATTTTGAAAATGAAGAACAATTACAAATTGCTTATAATGATTTAAGAGATATATATAATTGCGAAGTGGACAAGTAAATGGATAGGATTTTGAATAAACCTTTCAGACTGCCTTCTGGATCAGGAAAGAAGTTTGGTGTCTATGTGAAGAACAAGTCTACAGGTAAGATTGTTAAAGTCACTTTCGGAGATCCTAACCTTTCAATCAAGAGAGATGATCCAGAGAGGAAAGCTAGTTTTAGAGCTAGGCATAATTGCGAGGATGCGAAGGACAAGACGAGTCCGAAGTATTGGTCATGTCGCATGTGGTCGAGCAAGCCAGTGAGTAAGATAGTATAATGCTAGAAAACGAATTTCCATCTTTTATCCATACGATTAAATATAAGTTTACTTTTGATCCTAAAAGTACAAAAGAGAAAATTGAAAATATTGGATCTTATATTGAGGATATGCAGGAAGAGATAAATCATCATAGAAAATATTATGAACGTAGATTTGTAAAATATATGGATAAACCAAAATATAATTTTTGGAGTAGAAAGATGAATGATGGAGAATATTATAATCTTAGTAGATTATATTGGTTTGCAAATTCTTTTAAAACAACAAAGGTCATATATAAAAATTGGTGTAATAATATTATACAATTATGTGAGGATCTGAAGAATGAAAGTCACATCTAAAAAAGAAAATAATAAAGATGACAAAAGACTTAAAAACTTAGTTCCAATCAAAAAAGGAGAAGTCAGAAACCCAACAGGAAGACCAAAGTTACCTGAAGACATTCTCCAAATGAAGAGGGCATCAACCGAACAACTAATCAGTGCTTATCATAAATTTGCTTTTACTGAGATCAAAGAACTCAATAATGAAAAACCCAACAATCTAATCGAACAAGGTGTAAGACAGACAATTTCAAACTTTGCAAACACAGGAGAGATAGCAGATATAAGTAAACTTTGGGATAGGGTTCTAGGTAAACCTTTGGAGTCTATTGATATTACAAGCAAAGGTGAAAGTCTTACAAACGACAAGTTAACTCCTGAAGAGAGAAGAGCTATGATAGATAGACTTAGATCCGAGATGGGAAACAACAACGCTTGAATAATACAAGATACATTAATAATCTGATTGAGGATGGTTGGAAGAATGCAGACTTGTACTACAAACTTAAAGACCATCAAATAGATTTGTATAACCAGATCACAAAGGGAAATAATAAAAAGCACGTAGTCAACTGTTCTCGTAGATTTGGTAAGTCTTATACATTATGCCTTATTGCTATTGAGCATGCATTGAAAAGTAAAGTTCATGTAAGATTTGCAGCACCGACAAGTAAGCAATTGAAAGAGATCATACAACCTATTATGATTAAGATTCTTTCCGATTGCCCAGAAGAATTGAAACCAGATTTCAAAAGTCAGGATAATAAATATGTATTCCAAAATGGTAGTGAAATACATATTGCAGGATGCGACAATGGAAACGCAGAAAACCTTAGAGGGCATGAGTCAGACTTGAATTTAATAGACGAAGCAGGTTTTATAGATGATCTGGAATACGTTCTGAAAGACATTCTCATGCCTCAAACTTTGACCACTGGAGGGAGAACCATTGTAAGTAGTACACCTCCAAGGACACCTGCTCATTATTACAATAGACTTTGCACCGAAGCACAACTAGGAAGGTTCTATTCTCTCTTTACTATCTATGATAATACAAGTATAGACCAAGAGACGATTGAAGAATACTGCCAAGAAGCAGGGGGAGTCAACTCGACCACATGGAAAAGGGAGTATCTTTGCCAGTTCGTAGTAGATGAGCAGATTGTTGTAGTACCTGAATGGAATGAGAGTTACATAGGAGAACTAGAACTGGACGCATGGAGAATGTACTATCACAATTATACAGTCATGGACATAGGCGGACGACATAAAACGGCGGTTCTCTATGGCTATTATGACTTTCGAAAGAGTGCATTACAAATAGTAGATGAATCGGTCTTTACTGGACAGGATACTACAACAGATTTGATTGCAAAAACAATTCAATATAAGGAAGAAGTACTATTCGATGGAATGGTTGAACCGAAAAGGATAGCAGACAATAATAATGTGATTTTACTACAGGACATGTCACTCATGCATGGTGTTCACTTTGCCCCAACCAATAAGGATACTCTCATGGCAATGGTCAATGAGGTAAGAGTCTTTATCTCACAAGGAAGATTGCGAGTGTCGAGTATATGCAGGGAATTGATAGGATGTCTTACAAGTGCAATATGGAATAAACAGAGAACACAATTCGATATATCGGATCTATATGGTCACTTTGATGCATTGGCTGCATTGATATATATGATACGTAACTTGGATCAGTATTCCAATCCAGTGCCATTTACAGGAACTGCAACTCCTTATACGCATCATATTAATTATCAGCAAGAACAAACTGAAAGAAGCAATTATAAGAAATTATTTGGGAGAAGATAATGTATAAAATAGATGTTACTACAGGATATAAACAAAATAAAAGTATAGTATTTACTGATGATACTTTTATAAAAAATAAAATGAAAGATTTAAATATTGAATATGAACACTTAGAATATGAATCTATTATAGATGAAACTGATAAATGCATAATGGCATACGATAAGTTATTAATATTTAGGCATTGTGGGAAAAGAAATGATACAGGATGGATAATGTATAAATATAATAACCTAAAAGACATGAAGTCAGATTGGGAAAAATTGCAATAAAATATATGAGAAAAGAATATCCATTGCATGAATCACGTAGAATAGAAAACGGATGGGACATTGATCTTATGTGGTGTCCATCTCAGATTTATAAAACATTTACGGTTAATGAAAAAGAATATAAAATCGATTTAAGATGGAGATTTGATGATCCTTGGGAGATACGTATTAATGGGGAATGGTTAGATATGCTAATAGTTAAAGAATACATAGCAGAAGAATATCAGGAATTGATGAATTTTATTGATAACAATATAGAGGAAATAATAAAAGAATATGAAGGTAAATAAATGTTAACTAAAACAAAATTAGAAAGTGGGGCAACTTACTACGCCAATCTGCCAGTAGACGAGATAGGTGGAGAGCTACAAAAGAAAGTGGATGATTACTATCAATATGTAAGACTCAATGGGATGTTGGATCTTTGGCGAAAGTCTTACAGGCAATACTTCAGAGCAGGTTTTCACTTAGGGGACACAGTCAGAGGTGGGGAGTCTGGAGAGTATTCATTTTTGTATGTCAACCACTTTAGATCCATCTTACAAGCTATCCTATCTATCACAGTATCACAGAGACCAACATTCGATGCAAGAGCAGTCAACAATGATTACTCTAGTCAAGCACAAACCAAACTTGCACAAGGTCTCTTGGATTACTACATGAGAGAAAAACGACTGGAACGGTATGTCGCAGATGCAGTCGAGTTTGCTATCTGGAGTGGTGAAGGATACTTGGCTTTGAATTGGGATGTGGCACTTGGAAGAGAATATGGTGTAGGACAAAACAATGAGCCAGTGCGAGAGGGAGACATTAAATTTACTTCCTGTTCTGGAATTGATATTATACGACATCCGTATCTCAGAAAGTTTGAAGATAGAAATTGGCTTATTGTAAGAGAGTTCGTAAACAAATATGAGTTAGCAAAGAAGTATCCAGACTTTGCAGACGACATTATTAATTCTGAAATGTTTAGTCAAAATCTTAAGAATGACTTTCTAGACTTTTACAAAATCACAGACTCGGATCTAATCCCATTCTATAGATTCTATCATGACAAAACACAGTCAGTTCCCAATGGTAGATACTCAGAGTTTATCGAAGGTGGAACAGTGATCTTTGACAGTGATCTTCCTTATCCTGAGATACCAGTCTATGCACTTCACCCTGGTTCAATATATGCGAGTCCTTTTGGGTATACAGTTTCTTTTGATATGCTTCCTATTCAGAGAGCTATAGACGGTCTTGCATCTACAATTCAAACTAATCAAGAAGCTTTTGGAGTGCAAAATGTCCTAGTCCCAAAAGGATCAAATCTTGATGTCGAAGAATTAGTGGGAGGATTAAACATAGTTCAGTATGATGCAAAAATGGGAAAGCCTGAACCAATGAACTTGACTGCAACTCCTGTAGAGATATTCAACCGATACAAGGAATTAATCAATGAGATGGAATCTATCTCAGGAATCAATTCTGTAGTACGAGGAAATCCAGAGGCAAGTCTTAAGAGTGGAGCAGCCTTGGCATTGGTCGCATCACAAGCAATTCAGTTTCTACAATTGACTCAACAGAGATACGTGCAACTATTGGAAGACTCAGGAACTGCTATCATCAATATGCTCAAGAGCTATGCAGCAGTTCCAAGAGTAGCAACAATTGTCGGAAAGATGAATACCCCGTACATGAAGGAATTCAAAGGGAGTGATCTCGAGAATGTCCAGAGAGTCATTGTTGACATGGGAAATCCTTTGAGTAAGACCACGGCAGGTAAGATCCAAATTGCAGATACTTTATTGCAATACGGTTTTATCAAGAACAGTGACATGTATTTCTCAGTATTACAAAACGGACGATTAGACTCAATCCTTGATCCGGTGCAAAGACAATTGATGCTAATAGCACAGGAGAATGAGCAAATGTCCGATGGTATTGATCCTCCTGTTCTTGTGACCGATAATCATCCTATGCACATTCAAGAACACAAGCAATTATTAGATAGTCCAGAAGCTAGAAACAATGTGGAATTGGTATCTATTGTCTTACAGCACATGCAAACACATATACAACAATTACAGACAGGAGATCCTAATTTATTTGCTATTCTTGGCATTCAATCTCTTCCTCCTGCAACTCCTCCACAGGGTCAACCATCAATAGGACAAGTGACACAGGGAGCAAGCACAAACCCATTGGAACAGGCAACAGGAGCTTTACCAAACTTACCAACCAATCCGATGACAGGAGAACAATACCAAACACCAAGCGGAGCTAGTGCAGTACCAATTTAATAGGAGAATAATATGGAAGAGACAATAGAATCAAGTGAAATAGAAACAAGTTCAGAGCCAATTGAGTTGACAGAAGAAATCGTAGCACAAGAACCAATTGCAATACCTAAACTCAGAGAAGCAAAAGTAGATGTCGATGGTCATGTATTGCAAATCAATGAAAAGCAATTGAAAGCACTTTGGGGATTGCCAGACAATGAGGATCTTTCCGACAAGGAATTCAAATCTTTGGTCTCAGCATACAAAGCCCAGAAAACAGCAGACCAAAGAAGTTTACATGCATCCAAACAAGAAAAGTTAGTAAAAGAGATTGCAGAGTTAATCCAGAAAAATCCTTTCGAGCTATTGCAAAGAGCAGGCTATGATCCTAGAGAATTAGCAGAACAGTATCTTGCACAAGCAATTGAAGAAGACATGTTGCCTGAAAGTGAGAAAGAACTGAAGAGAGTAAGACTGGAAAGGGATGAACTGGAAAGGCAATACAGAGAGGAGATGACACGGAGAGAACAGGAGCAAGTAGATCAAGCACTTGTTCAGGCTCAACAGGAAATTACTTCTCAGATCATTGAGTCGCTAGAATCTAGCACTCTTCCTAAGTCAGCAGACGTAGTAAGACGAATTGCAAACTATATGCTCATAGCAGAACAGAGAGGATTGGCAATTCATCCAAAACAGGTCATTCCTTTAGTGGAAGAGGATTTTAAAAATTTGAATTCTCAGATCTTAAAGTCTATGGATTCTACCAATCGGATCAATTATATTGGCGAAGATCTTCTTAAACAAATCAGACAAGAAGATCTTGCCAGACTAAAAAAACCTACTAGCAATTCTGTTCAAGCACAACCAAGATCATCTAGGGAAACTACTAAGAAGATCACTAAGGATGAGTGGAGAAAGCAGTTGGCGGAAAGAATTAAATCATAGTTTGGTGTTTGTGGGTAGCAATACCCATTTTTTTAAAAATAGCTTGACAACTTTTTTATTGTGGCTATAAAAGTATCAATGGTCTCATTAGATCTCCTATAAGCGAAAAACTTATCTGCAATAATACAACAAGGGTCAACCTGATTCGATATACCGAGACAAGCAAAGTCTTAATAAAATTGCATTATTAAATTTATCGAGGTATTCGAATGAGTGCAAACACACTAGCCACACTGAATGGCTTTTACAAACAAATCTACGGTGACTCCTTAATCAATCTAATCCCAGAGTCTGCAAAATTTATTAAAGAAGTTCCATTTGAAAGAAGGAAAAAACTTGGTGATCATTACAATGTGCCAGTGGTTCTCCAAGCAGAACAAGGCTTTACTTATAACGATGGAGATGGAACAGCCTTCGCATTAAATGGTGCATTGGCAATGGGAACCAAAAATGCTCAAGTTCGTGGAGCGGAAAAAGTTCTACAATCTCAAATTTCCTACAAAGCAGCAGCAGCGGCAACTTCTAATAAAGAAGCTTTCGCAGATGCTACTTCCACTCTTTTTGAAAACATGGTCGAGTCCATGAGCAATAGATTAGAGTTAAGTTCTTTCTATGGTGGAGCATCTTTGGGAACAGGTTCCGGATCTCCAAATAACTCTATCGGAACTGCAACTTTTGGAAGAGCTACAACTGTAATAACAGTTACTACTTCTGCTAATCATGGTTTAATTGTCGGAGATACAGTAAGTTTTACAGATGATTCTGCATCTAGTGCAGCGTCTACAGGTGTAATTGCTACTCAAGCAAGTGCTACAACTTTTACAATTCCAGATACGACAAGTGGAACATTAGCAGCTCCTAAAGCTTGTACTATTGGTCCATTTGTAAAGAGATCATCTACAACTGCTTGGTATTATGTAAACAAAGCAGAATGGTCTACAGGTTTGTGGGCAGGAAAAGTGGGAGCTGAATTGCAGTTTTACAAAGATGACAATTCAACTTTGATTTCTTCATCAACCGATTCTGTTTTTACTATTTCTTCCATTGATCCAGTTTATAAAAGAATTGGTCTTACAGGAACTGCAACAGGCGTAACTGCATTGATGGCAGTAACACAAGCAGATTTTAACGGTGGAATTTATGTATATTTCAACGGGACCAAGGGAAAAGATTTTCTAGGTATTGATAAAATCATCACTACTTCAGGATCTCTCTTTGGTATAACAAACACAACATATACTTTATTCAAGGGTAACGAATATACTGCTAGTGGTGCTTTGTCTTTAAGTCAGATCATTGCAGCAACTGAAAACGCAGTCGCTCAAGGTTTGATGGAAGATGTATGTGCATATGTTCCAATCAGTGCTTGGAATACATTAGCAGCAACCGAAGCAGGTTTGAGAAGATACGATTCTTCCTACAAGAACAGTATTGCAGAAAATGGAATTCAGAAACTTGCATTCTACGGAGCAAATGGAAAGATCGAAATCGAACCACACCCAATCGTGAAAGCAGGGGAAGTATTTATTATTCCTAAGAAGCAATTCATCCGAGTAGGAGCAACAGACGTAACTTTCCAAACACCTGGAATGGATGCAACTGAGATCTTCCTGCAATTGCCAAGCAATGCAGGATATGAAGTAAGAGCATACGCAGACCAAGCTTTACTTTGTATGGCACCTGCTAAATGTACAAAAGTTACTGGATTTACAGTAGCGTAAGACAACAACTGAGAGGAGGAAACTCCTCTCTTTGCAATACTACAAGGAGAATAGAATGTACGGTAAAAAATCAGGCTCTAAGATGCCCATTAAAAAACCAGTATCCAAAAAGAAAGGAAAGTAGATGCCACAAACAGTAAATATAAATGGAGTAGCAATATCATACCCAATAATTGGTGATACTGAATGGGGTGTAGAGGCTACTAAATTTGCTGAATTAGTTGGGGTTGTTTTACAAAAAATAGGACAGGGAAATCAATCAACAACTAATAATATTGTAATAGGGTCAATAAGTAGCCCAGGCAATCTAACAGTAGCTTCTGGGGATCTTTCCGTTAGTGGCAATACTGCTCTTACGGGGAATCTAACAGCCAATGGAAATACTACTTTAGGAAATGCAACAAGTGACACAATAGCAGTTACTGGAATACTAAATGTAGACTCAGGAACTTTATATGTCAACCCTACTGATAACAGAGTGGGAATTAATGATTCTAGCCCATCTGAAGCATTAGATGTTGTTGGAAATGCTTTAGTCAGTGGAACTCTTGGAGTAACTGGAGCTATAACTGGAGCATCTGCAACACTAACAGATTTGACTGTAGATACTAATTTAATTAAAACTAATTCTACAAGTAATTTTGTTGGTATTAATACTACAAGTCCGACTGTTGCATTGGATGTAACTGGAGATATAAAGCAATCTGGAGTTTTATTAAATTCAGATGGAACTGTATCTGCTCCAAGTATTTCATTTACTAATGATGCTAACACTGGTTTATATCGTATTGGATCTGATAAAATTGGCATTGCAACTAATGGAGCAAGAGTCGGAGAAATTGGTGTAGATTATGGTGGTTTTACTGGAAATATTATTCAGGTAGTTTCTGCAACAACAACAAATTCAACAGCAAATTCAACAAATACTTATGCTGATATTTCTGGATTGACTGCATCAATTACGCCTAAATATAATACATCAAAAATATTAGTATTAGTAACAACATTAATTGGACTAGATGCAACAGTATCATCAAGTGGAAGATTATATGCAATAAATTTACTTAGGGGCGCTACTCAAATTGCAATATATGATAATCAAACAATAAGTGTTAATGCATCAGGTACTGGTGGGTATACTTTTGTTTGTGCATTTTCTTATTTAGATAGTCCTGCTACTACTTCTTCAACTACGTATAAATTGCAAATTAAAAATAACAATACCCAAAGAGTCACAGCAGGTTTAGGATCAAGCACATCATCAATTATTTTATTAGAGGTGCAACAATAATGAATATTTATATTGATGCATTAGAAAAATTAGTACCAAACGCTAAGTTTGTATGGATTAATTATGATTGGGATGGATTGGAATGGTATGATACAAGACCAAAACCTAAAAAAGAAGATTGGGAAATAGAAAAAGAAAAAATTATAAAATATCAACCAAAACAAAATTGTAAAGATTTAGCTAAACAACTAATTTCTGCTTGTGATTGGTCAGTATTGCCAGATGTCAACTTGCAAAATAAATCAGATTTTGAAAACTATCGTTCTATACTAAGAAATCTTATTCTAAATCCAATAGAAGATCCTATCTTTCCTATGGAACCAACACCAATATGGAGTAATTGAA
>Ga0315909_10001547_pt1 | contig 30929 bp, 56 predicted proteins | sample LakEriMetagenome_11_FD_203527 | JGI IMG/M metagenome (GOLD analysis project Ga0315909, IMG submission 203527) | Freshwater fungal communities from buoy surface, Lake Erie, Ohio, United States - Buoy 2 MA125 | ecosystem: Environmental > Aquatic > Freshwater > Lake | place: USA: Lake Erie, Ohio... | reverse complement strand
AGTTTGAATTACTTATTTAACATCTTAAATATAAGATACACTCTCCAGGAAGCCAAACTCACAACTTCCCCTTTTTAGAATTTGCTTCTCTTAACATTATTTCTTCCCGTTCAGTCCTGCTTTCAATGTTTTGTTTTGAACCAGTCATGGTTAGGAATAACATAACACCAATATTAATTGCTGCTATTAAGATTAGCATTTCCATTACCCTTGAATTTGGATAGTGTACTTTGAGGTATCGTATTGTGCCTCTACTAAACGTTTAGCCTCTGTATAGCCTGCTGCTTCAACTGAGGTTCTAATTGATTGACCTGATACTCCTGATTTTGGAGTTAATGTTACTTTGTAAGTTTTCATAATTTTTAATTTTTATTTGTTTTTAATATATTTAATTTTTCTTTGGAGACTCAACTAATAATTCTTCTTCTATTTCTTCAGCTATTTTCTCTAAAACTTCTCCAGCCCATTTATTCCAATCTAATGGTCTGAAACGATCTGCTTTATATCCCATTTCACGACCTAATCTGTTTATGTATGGAGAAATTACTTCTTCAAGTATTATAGCCAAACCATCATCAGATATTTCTCTAATAGTATATGTTTGACCTACTTTTAATAGACCAAGTGCTATAATAGTTTCTGGTCTGTTATCTTTAGGAGTGTTATTAACACAAACTACTTCTTGACCTACTTTAAACATTTTTATCCTCGTTATAAGGTACTACTTCAATTTGAGTTGGGAGTGGTTCGCCATATACTTGAACCAGTTTTTTAAACGTTTCATCTCCCTTATAACACTCAATCCATTGTCCTGTTTTTATTCCATTACGAACAAGAGGAATAATAATAGGTTTCTTTTTAAATATGTTTTTAAACCAATTGACTATTTTCATTTTTAATAACATTAAGAGTACAAATAAACATTCTTAACAAATTACTATCAGTAATTTTAAATTCATCTGTTTCAAATAGAAAAACAGACCAAACATCTTGCTCTTCAAGTTCATCAGAAGCATTTGTTATCAAGCAGAAGTTTTTATTAACATCAGATAAATCAAGTGTCCAATAATGAAATGGATTCTCACTACCTGATACTTCTGGTGGGACATGATTTTTTTTAAAACCTAAAGTTCTTAATAACTTAGAATTGATTTTCTCTTTCATAGTATTATTTATAATGTTCCCAACTACAAACTTCAAATGCTAACCTTAGCTCAATAACTTCTTTTGTTTCTTCATCTACAAATGCTCGAGCATGGAATCCTCCTGTTGCTATCATCCAATCAGATTGATTTTCTTCTGCTCCATCATATGCTCTATGAAGTAAATCTATAGCACATTTAAATAAAGATCCTAAACTTGGAGTTTTCCCTTCACTATCCATCCAAGTCCATTCTAGTGCTTCCATTGCTTTATGAACTTTTTCCCACTTAAAATTCTCAACAATCTCGTTTATTGCTTCTGCTTTATTTATCTTCATAACCTTTATTTTGTTTACACTAGTTCTTCAACTATACCTAATACTTCAGCTAAACCAATTAAAACAGCTCCGGATGCTATACTAAACGGTAACACTATACAACCAGCTATTCTAAAACAAGATTTAACTAAACTAATTTGTAAGTGTTTCTTTGGATCTGGATGATTCATTACTTTTTATATTTAAATGAAATTATATTATTTTGATAAATTACATGCACAATATACATTCCAGGGATTTGAAGGCCAAACCATTCTTCTTTAAAAGTCTCTGATTTATAAGTGTTAACTAATTTTCCTTCCATTGTGAAGATTCTATACTCCTTAATTGCAACTGTAGGAAATTTAACATCATCAGGTTTTGGATCATATCCAATTGTGGCTTGTGCTCTAACCGGAGGTCTAAGACCAATCAAACATACTTCACCCCAACAATATGTTTGTCCATTAATAATAACTCTAGAACGAACATAATATTGTTCACCAGGTGTTAATATGTTAGCAGGTGTTTTTCTTGAGCCAAGAGGTGGTAGGTAAGTGATTACAACTGATGGATTTGATACTTGAGTAAATTCCATTTCATATTGACTTGGGAACAAATAATCAAGTACTAACCCAGCTGGAATTGAGTCTGTAGAGCGTATATTTAGTTTACCACAGTAAAACGAACCTACACCATTAGGAGCTCTAACACCACGAATAACTGTATCAACAGATGTTACTTCACAAACGTTATTAATTTTAGCTGTATAATAGATTGTAGCTGTATCTAAAACAGGCGTACTATAAGTTGAATCCATTACTTTAGAAAATGATGCTCCTGTAGTTCCATTATACCAAGTATAAGAACTATAACCAGGATCAGCATTTACTCTAACAGTATCAAACCTGCAAACCCAAGGTCCATTAGTAAAGTTAAGTTTAGGTTTATCTAGAACATGATAATACCTTTGAAAAGTATAACTAGTCATTTTAGAACTATTTCCTATGAATCCAACAACCGTCAACGCATGATAACCTGACTGTGTCATTGTTATTGATGTGTCACTTAAAGGTATATTATTTTGACTTTGTGATGTCCAATAATAATACATTGGCTGGAAACTATTCCCTGCAATCCAAATAGACAAATTTGTTCCATAACAAACCGTATCAGCATCTGGAACTAACCTAACATTATTAGATTGAGCAAATGATAGGAAAGGAATTAATGTAAGAAATAAAATTAGTTTTTTCATTGTTTTTATTTTTTAATTGTTTATTGTTTTGGATAATAATAGAATACTAATGCTTCATCAACTACTTTTAGTTCAACTCGAATAACCATTCCATCTTTTCGATAAAAGTCCCAAGCTTTATCATTTATAATGACATAAGTCTTATTTAAATATTCAATGAATCCAAATACCTTTACTTGAGTTTCAGGGATGATTATAATAAGAGCGCACCTACGCTGCCAATCACCCTGTTTAGGAAAGTAATAAATATAACTACCAAGGTCATTCTCAGCAGTTATGGTATTATATGTTTCACCATCGTTATTAAACTTAATGTTGTAGTAAGTCTTATCATTAGAAAGCGACTTCATTGTGTCATAATAACTGTCACCTATACCCTGACTAAATGTAAGGGTAGGGATTAAAAGTAGTAGGAGTAATAACTTTTTCATTTTGATTTATTTCTAAATGATACAAATGAAAGAATTGATCCAATGAATCCAAATACTAATAGTCCACCACCTAACCAAGTTGCTTGATCATTCATCCATACACCACCTACAACAAGTGAAACCACACTTGCACCGGCGAATAATTTAAATTTTAAGTCGTTGCTCATTTTATTTAATTTTAAAGATTATTTTATTTTCTTTTATTTCAATGCTTTCTATAATGCGATTCTGTTTATCATTGAAGTATAAACCTAAGTTCATACTTATAGCTAAATAAGGACCACCAGAAGGATCAACCATAGTAATATTCTTTTCATCATCATATCCTACTCTTATCCATTCCATGTTAAATCCTGACATATGGATTTCATTATCTATTTGTTCAAAGATAATATTATCTCCATAACGATTATTATATGATACTTTTTTCATGATTATTTATATAATGTTCCTCCACCTGAATTATCGGACCATGATCTTTGTCTTATTTCTCTTCTAACCATAAAAGGAACTGCTCTGTGTCTATATGACCCACGTTTTTTTAAAGCAATATATTTAACTGTTCTTGCTTTCCCTACTTTATTTGTTCTTTTTTTAGAAGTAAATTTATATAAGTTCCTACCTTGATATTTAGTAGGAGCATTATATGTTGCACAGCTTGATAATAAGAATAAAGCAACTATTACTGGTATGAGATACTTACTTAGTTTCATGTACTTCAATTGTTTTAGTTAGAGTACCATTAATTTTATCTAGGTCTCGGTCAATCTCTTGAATAGAGCAGTAGATGTAGCCAACAATAAATCCAACAAAATAAGGAGCGATAATGTCTCTCACAACACCTGCCATTTCGATAAAGTCTTTGATTTTCTGATTCATTAGTTTAGTGATTAGTTTTATATAAATATTTATTTGTTAGTAGACCCTATTGGATTCGAACCAATGACCCACAGCTTAGAAGGCTGTTGCTCTATCCAACTGAGCTAAGGGTCCAGGAGTCATTTTTTATTAACTATTGATTTTAATATTTCATTTTGGGTTAAACCATCTTTATATAACGTTTCTAAATCTTTATATCTAGCTTTAAGAGCTGAGTATTTTGATTTTAATCTATTATGCTTATCAACTAATATTCCAAGCAAAAATAATAGAGGCATCATAGCCACTAATAACACAATGATAAATACTGTCATAACCTTATTTTCTTTATACTTAAATATAAGTTAAAAAATCCTGAAAGCCAAATTTATTTTACTAAAGTTACTACAAGTAAAATTACTGCTGCTATTCTATACCAGTTACGTTCTTTTCTGTAAACGTTGGCTTTTTCATTTGTAGCATTAACTATATTAACATGAGCAGTATCTATTTGAGAGTAAGCCAACATAGCTGTTTTATAATCAGCTATTTTCTTATCTTGTTCTTTACTGATGCTGTCTTGTTTCTGGATGTAACTATCTTTTAATTGGATGTTTTCCTTTAAAATAATCATTTCCTGCCTTTCACCATCACATTTAGTTAGGTCTTGAACAGTTTTAGTTACTAATGATTTAGGTAAGCAAATTAAACTATCCTTACTTGTATCGGTCTGTGAGAAAGTCTTCGAGCTGATTAGAAGAATAACTAGAAATACTATTAACTTTTTCATTATATTTTTTCTTTAAATCTTTTATTTTTGTTTCATTATTATCTATTTGAGTGTTTAACACTACCAATGAGTCTTTTAGACTAGATATTGTGGCATCATATTTTAATTGATTTACTTCTAAACCAGTTATTACTCCTCTTAAACTATCTATTCTAGTAGTGTTTTGATCTATAATAGCATCTTGCTCACTTATTTCTCTGTTGTTAGGAAAACTTAATATACCCATATTCCAGAGTATAATTACACCTACTAAAACAATGACTACCCAAGCTAGGTTAGTTTTATTTAAAATATCTTCTTTATTCATGTTGTTTTCTATTTTTAATGGTGATAGGGCTTTTTAGCCCTATCTAACCATTAGAAAAATCTATACTAAATTAAGCATAAGGATACCAAGTGGCTCTCTCTTCCTGGCGCTGACGACGACGAGAAATTGAATACATTGCGTTAGCAATATCAGAATTGATCCGACGGCGACCAGCTTTAACATTGGAAATGTGAGACTCAGAGTAACCAGTCATTTCAGAAATACGTGTGGCATCACCGAGCATTGAACGTCTAGAATAGAATGACAAAATAGCTGTGTTATTCATCCTACGCTTTAATGATTTTTGATTTTTACTTTTTTTCATTTTGTTTTAATTTTAATTTATAACTTATTTTTATTTATATTATTAATATAAGAATTGAATTTCTGGAGGCCAAACTTACTTTATCCATTCATCATATCCTGCTAAAATTGCTTCTTCAATTGTTAATAATGGATTTTCTTTTATAGCCCTAAGAGCAAAAAGAACTACTTCTACTTCTAGTCCAGCATCAATTGCTTCTGCTAAGGTGAGTTTAACTGCTCTAAATTCTTTTAAAATTTCTTCCATACTAATAATATAATAAATGAATTTCTAAAAGCCAAACTTTAAGGAATAACTACTGCTCCAATATTCTTATTAGTTGTATCATAGTAAAGATAAACACATCCTGTTGATGCTCCAGTTCCTGCGTTTATTGAAGCTGATGCTAATGCCCAGGAGGCAAATTGAGGAATAGTAGCACTAGCAAATACAGTTTGACCTGATAGTGCATTATTTTTAGCTGAGGCCGAGCCAAATGCGTTAACATTTGATCCTGTGTTAAATTGAGCTGCATTTGGTCCAAAAGCATTAACATTTGATCCTTTATTTGCATCAGCGGCATTTCCTCCTAAAGCATTAACATTACTACCTGATTGGAGTTGTGCTGCAGCTGATCCTAAAGCTACAACTGAGGATCCTATATTTCCGATACCTGCTTGGAAGCCAAGACCAACTAATAAAGGTCCTTTATTTCCTAAACCAGCTTGAAATCCTAAAGCAATAGTAGATGAACCACTATTATTTTGGGCTGCTCCTACTCCTATACCAATAACATATAATTGGTTATTACTTTGGGCTGCTCCATTACCAATAGCTATAACCCCTGTAGCTCCAGTGTTATTTTGTCCTGCATTTGCTCCAATAGCTACTAAAGCTGTACCTTTATTACTTGCTCCTGCTTGATAACCTATAGCATCAACAAAACTACCTGAGTTATTTTGAGCTGCTCCAGCTCCTATAGCATTAACATTACTACCTGTATTATAAAAGGCAGCTTTGAATCCCATAGCATTAACATTATTACCTTGATTATAATAAGATGATTCTCTACCTATTGAATAAACATAATAAGCTGAAGGTTGTGTATAAGCTGCTGCTAAATAACCTATACCAGCTACATCACCTATTGTAGATTGATTTTCTTTTACAGCTTCCCTTCCTATAGCAACAACATTAATTGAGTCATTATTATATCCTGCACTATTACCTATTGCTACTACATAACTACCTGTATTTAAATAAGCTGCTCCATATCCTATAGCATCAACATAATCACCGTTATTATCATAAGCTGCACTATTTCCTAAAGCATTAACATGATCACCATCATTGTCTTGAGCTGCGCTATTTCCTAAAGCATTAACATCAGCACCTGTATTATCTGTGGCGGCGTTAGTGCCTAAAGCATTAACATTAGTTCCTATGTTATTTAATCCTGCTTGAGTACCTTGGTAATTATTACCATTTGTTAATTCATGATTTAAATCAAGTACCTGTTGTAAAGTAGTTAGAGCATATGAAGCTGTTATAGCGAATGAAGAACTTCTAGCTAAATTTGAACCTGTAAATATAGATCCAGTAACGTATGAGGCTGTTATAGCAATTGAGGCACTTACTGCTCTTGAGGAACTAGTTGCAAACGAAGCACTAGTTGCAAATGAAGATGATACTGAGATTGAAGCACTAGTTGCAAATGAAGATGATACTGAGATTGAAGCACTAGTTGCAAAACTACTACTAATAGCTACTGATGCACTTTGAGCCCATGAAGAGGTAATAGTCATTAATCTAGTAGTAGTATTTAAAGTAACTCCACTAGTATTTAATGATCTAACAGTTCCAGGAGAAGCAGCTCCAGTACCTGTAGCATGTAAAGGATAAACTGTTGTACCGCCTGTATTTAGTATTCTAACAACACTAGAAGTAACAGCACTAACTGCCCAACTAGCTGTTCCAAATAAAGAACCTGTTATAGAAGGAGCATTAACTATACTAGCTGTAATGGTTCCAATATTAGTGATATTAAATCCACCTAGACTTAAATTACCAGATAAAGGAGCTTGAGGTAAACGCATTAAATATCTAGAATCACCTGCGGCTTGATCTAGTGTAGCTAATGGATACCATTGTTGTGAACCAGAACTCCAAATATAAGAATCTCCATTATTTGCTGGGGATGGATCACTTGCTATTACCCAAACTAAACCATCTTGAAGTGAAGAAGTGATTGTTCCTGAGGATGAGATAACTAATGAAGCAGACGTTCCAACTGTTGTTTGTGTTAAAGCTGATGCTACATTTCCATTATTATCAGGGAATGAACCATTAACTGATCTGACAGAGGCCGTTATTTCTAAACCATTTATTGTTATACCAGGTCCTGCTAATAAATCAATATAACTAGCTGTTCCAGCGAATAAAGCTGTATTTGAACCAGTCCAACTATTAATACTTGAGCTAAAGCTATTGAGGTTAGTTATAGAAGTATCTACACTACCTGTATAAGTGTTAAATGAAGAAGTAGTTACATAATCTCCACTAACACCACCACCTCCAGAACCAGTATCAACTGTTATACTAAATTGATCACCATTTCCTTTAGTAAATGTGATAGTGTTTAAAGATACAGATGCTGTTTTTAATAAATTAGCTACATAAGATGCTGTTGTAGCATTAGTAGCGTTAGTGGCATTAACAGCATTTTGAACATTATTAACTGTAACAGCGAATATTGAACTATCCGCTTTAGTAAATTCTATACTAGCATCATTACCACTGTTAGACGCTGTCACTAGTACATTACCATTTGTTGGGGCATATGATGCGCTTAGCACAGTTACACCAAATGTACTTCCATCTCCTTTTGTAAATGTTATTATATTTGAAGCCATTGAAGCTGTTTTTAACAAACTTCCTGTGCTAAGGGTGTTAGTAATAATTGCATTTGGGCCAGTTCCATCTGTTACCTGTATTCCTGCTCCTGCTGTGATTTGTGTTACACCACTACCTCCTCCTGATCCAGTGTCAACAGTTATATTGAATTGAGATCCATCTCCTTTAGTGAATGTAATTGTGTTTAAAGCAACTGACGCAGTTTTTAATAAATTAGCAACATATGATGCTGTTAAAGCGCTAGTAGCATTAGCAACATTATTTACTGTAACAGCAAATATTGAGCTATCTGCTTTAGTAAATTCTATGCTAGCGTCATTACCACTATTAGATGCAGTTACTAAAACATTACCATTAGTTGGAGCATAAGAAGCACTTGAAATATTAACTGTGAATTGGCTACCATCACCTTTAGTAAATGTCATAACATTTGAGGTAGGAGACATAGAAGCAGTTCTTAACAAACTTCCTGTGCTAAGAGTACTAGCAATAATAGCATTTGGACCTGTTCCGCCTGTTACTTGTATTCCTGCTCCCGCTGTAATTTGAGTGATACCTGTTACTCCTCCAGAGCCTGTGTCAATAGTTAAATTAAATTGAGATCCATCTCCTTTAGTGAAAGTTACTGTGTTTAAAGAAACAGAAGCGGTTCTTAATAAACTACCTGTACTTAAGGTGTTGGCTATGGTTGCTATTGGACCTGTTCCACTTGTCACTTGTATATTAGCACCTGCTTGAATTTGAGTAATAGTTCCTCCACCTCCACCAGATCCAGTATCCACTGTTAAACTAAATTGAGATCCATCACCTTTGGTGAATGTAAGAGTATTTAAAGATATAGAAGCAGTCCTTAACAAACTTCCAGTATTAGTTGGAGTTGCTGTTATAACAACATTACCGGTTGTAGGTGTAACTTGAATACCAACACCTGTTACACTAGTTACTCCACCATTTAAAGCATAAGATGCAGTTGTAGCATAACTAGAACTTAACACAAATGAAGCTGTAGCAGCGTAACTAGCACTTGTTACAAATGAAGCTGTAGCAGCGTAACTAGCACTAGTGGCATTTTGAACATTATTAACTGTAACAGCGAATGTTGAACTATCTGCTTTAGTGAACTCAATGCTATCATTAGTAGGATTGTTTGATGCGGTTACTAAAACATTACCACTTGTTGGAGCATAAGAAGCACTTAATACAGTCACACCAAATGTGCTTCCATCACCTTTAGTGAATGTCATCACATTTGAAGCCATAGAAGCTGTCTTTAATAAACTTCCAGTATTTAAGGTATTAGTTATGGTAGTTATAGGACCTGTTCCATCTGTTACTTGTATCCCGGCTCCTGCTTGAATTTGAGTTATATTCGCTCCCGAACCTGTGTTTATAGTTACATTAAAAGTACTACCATCACCTTTAGTAAATGTTACTACATTTAAAGCAGCAGATGCAGTTGTTAATAAACTTCCTGTGTTAGTAGCTATGCTAGTAGCAGAGATAGTTACATCTCCTACTCCTGTGACTGGGGATAACTGAATATTAGATCCGGCTGTAATTTTAGTTACACCACCATTTAACGCGTATGAAGCAGTTACAGCATAACTAGATGAAAGTGCTTGAGAAGCTGTAGCAGCATAGCTAGCAGAAAGAGTATTTAAAGCATATGAGGCTGTTATAGCATAACTAGATGAAACAGCTTGGGATGCACTAATAGCATAACTAGATGAAATAGCTTGGGATGCACTAATAGCATAGCTAGCTGAGGTTGCTTGTGAAGCACTAACAGCATAACTAGCTGAAATTATACTGTTTGACCCATATGGACCGTAAACATTAGATGCTGTTATAAAACTAGCAGTAGCTGCTTGAGAAGCACTGATAGCGTAACTCGCAGTAAGAGCGTTTGCTGCTGTAAAAGCGGATGAAGCTGTGTAATATACTTGTCCGGAAGCAGAATTTATTGTTAATATACTATTTTGACTAGCACTTGATAATGTAGGTAAGAAAAGAGCACTTGAAACATAAGTTCCAACCGCATTTACTCCTAAAGCATCTGCTCTACCAGCTCCAACACCTGATCCAGAGCCAACAACAAAATAATCAGTGTTATTTAAATCTTTATTATATTGACCAACTGCTAACTGGTTATTTTTATAAGCAATAGTGCCTAAACCCTCAGCATGTGAATAATCACCAACTGCCACTGTTCCAGATCCCTCAGTGTGCGAATAATTTCCTTGAGCGTCACTGTTATTACCTTCAGCATGTGAATAATCACCAGTGGCTATTGTTGAGTCACCTTCAGCGTGGGAGGCGATTCCATTAGCTGTAGTGGCTTTACCCTCAGCATGTGAATAATCTCCTTGAGCTGTTGTACTTAAACCCTCAGCATGTGAGTATTGACCTAAGGCAGAGGTAGTATCACCTTGAGCATGTGATGTAGATCCATCAGCTGTGTTAGATAATGAACCTTGAATTAAATCACTATTTATAATTATATTGCTTGAGGAAACGCCACTTAAAGCGTCTATAATTCTTAAAGGATGGTCAGCGTATATTATCAGACCATCCTGTATACTCCCAGTTGAGATTGTTGCCATTTATAAATCTAGATTTTGTTATAAATATTTACAAAATCTGGAAACGGCTTATTCTTCGAATATGTTTTTAAGTTTTTTTGTTTTGATTACTTGCTTAAGTACAGCAACATAATTTGGATCTTCAGCGTATCTTTCACCTAATCTTGCAAAATATTCTTCTTCATTAGATGCAACACACATTACTGCGCTTTGATACATAGCATAATCATAGACACAATCCATCCAATCTCTATAGTAAGCATATGTATTTTTTTCACTTTGAGCTGATGTTATACGTTGGCGTGCTTTTCGCATACCAAACATATTATGGTTTTGTTTAAATACTTTGCTTTTAAAGTTACCTGATTCAACTTTGGCTTGTGCTAGAACTATATGTGGGTATTTCATATTACAATCCTTTAATAACTCAATTAAAGCATCTTCACTAAATGGTTTGCTTTGAGCTATTATAGTAGTATCAATTTGATTGATATGGATTATCTTATTAATGGTTTCATTTTTTGAAGATACCCATCCTAAAGCAAATATAACACCTGCTGCTCCAACCCATTTAATATATGTTTTAAATGGTACTTTTTCATAAGTTAATTTATTCTTATCAAAATAAAATAAACCCATAAGTTTAGTTTTCTTCTTTTTGAATTGAAAGAACAACAATTACCATAGCATAAAATATAGCATACATAATTTGCTTATTGGTAGGTTCAGGAACTAGAAACACATAATAGAGAATACCAACCATCGCGGCGAAGTATCCTACAACTGTAATAAACTTTTTCATAACCTTTATTTTTTAATTTATTTAAATATATTAATATGGATTTTGAGGCCCAAGCTTTTTTAAAATCTAGAAGCTATTTTTTTTAATACTTCTTCTTCTTCATTTGTTAGTTGAAGTCGGTTTTGATATATCTTTTTTGTAATATTATCAAATTCAATTTCCATAATTGACCTAGGATAATTAAACCATCCCTCATTTTTTAATGTTGAGATCAATTCTTCAATTTCATGTATTTCGCAAGCATCAAGAAATTCTCCTATACTCACATCTACTACTTTTTCTTCATCAATATTAAATACGGGCATAATTTTTATTTTTAAGGTTTATAAATTTCATCAGCTAATCCTAAACTAACTGTTTCTTCAGCAGTTAATATAGTATCAAAACTTAACATTTCTTTTAATATTACTCTAATTTCTTCTAGTTTAACTTCTTTTTTCTTAGAGAAATTATAAGTAAATACTCTTCTAGATGTTGGTGGGTATTCTAACTCATACTGTTTAGTCATTATTTTACTTAATGTATCAGCTAAATAACCATGACCTTCTTTTTCCTCTTTCTCTAACATCATTTCCAAATAAACATTTTCCATAAAATATGCTAAACGTTTACTTTCCTCAATCCATTTCACTACTGTTCTAACATTATCCTCTTGACTATCATAACCGTAATGAATCATAAATTTACTATTTGGAGTCATTATTCTATGGTCTGCGGCTTGTAAAATCATACTTCCCATACTCATAGCATAACCATATGTTTTTATAGTACAATGGCTTTTAGCTCCTTTAATACAATCATAAATTGCTAATCCATGAAAGAAATCTCCGCCTGGGTTATTCATTAGTATTGTTATCGGTTCATGATTTTGAGTTTCTAACAAATACATTGATTTGATTAGTGACTCAGCCATAAATGCATCTACTCCAGATTCAATATTTTCTGAGTTAGGTATTGACCCTAGATATATTGTTCTGTTTAGAGTGTCTACATTATTTAATAACCACTTTTCTGTATGATCTTTATTTAGTTTTGCCATATACTATTAATATAACTTTTATTATTTTAAAAGCCAAATTACTCGTAGTCTTCTCTCGCAATCTTAATCACATAAGGGAACCTAGGTACTCCATCAGGTGTTAAATTAAAGTACTTAACTGTTGCTGTTTTACCAATTAATTGATCCTTCTGTTCCCATAGCGCTTGGCTTTCTTCCCAATTAAATTTGAGATTGGAATTAAAACGTTTTCCTGTTTTACTTTCAAATACAAATGAACCAACCATTCCTGTTCTATTTCCTTCACCTTCTTCAACACCCAAAATAGTATATTCTTCATCTATAAATGATTTATGTTTTAGAAGTGATTTGCTTCGTTTATTTTCATATGGTTTATCTAAACGTAACATTTGACCTTCATAACCTTGATCTATATATTTTTCGTAATATTCCTCAACCATTTTTTCATTACTAACAACATATGTGAATACTATTTTACAACATGGTGGTAAATAAAGTGAATTTAAATCTTTTGCTCTTTCTGTAAATGTTCCTTTATGACTAGGTAAATCGTAAATATGGTACTCGATTGCTTTAGCCGATTCTTTTAAGTCCTCTGCTGTTGGTTTAGTTTTCTTAACTAATGAACAAATAGCATTAAAGTCGTTTGCAAACTTATCCGCATACAATTCACCATCAAATATCAAGTCTGGGTTTAGATCAAATATGTGCTTCATTGATTCAAAAATATGAGGCGCACTAATAATTCGTTTCCCATTTCTGCTCCACATACCATCTTTTTTTACAATACACCTAATACCATCTAGTTTAGGTTGGGAATAAATAGGATACTTAACTTTATCTTTATGTTTATGCCAGTCTTGGGCTAACATTGGTTCAAAGTATGTTTCATTATCAATATCAGAAATAGTCTCAAAATATCCTGTTTCTTTTTTCTTGCGATGAATAGCAGTAGCTTCTTTAATTGCTTGTTCTTCAGCAGTACAGTATGTTTTAGCATTACATACAGTCCATTCAGAGGTAGTTTTGATACCATCTGTATAACCTGAGATGGTTCTAAATTTATTACCTTCTACTTCAACAACATATTCAAGTGTTTTACCATTTACAGCTCGGGCAAATAGTTTATCTAGTCTCATAGTCTTTTAATTTTAAACTCCTAAATAATCTACTTCAATAGTTCTATTAGGTCTTGATTTAAAATCTTTTTTATGTTGTTGCATAAAATGGATTAATAAAGCAAAAAATGCTATTCCTATAGCATACATTGCTAATTTTCTAACATTAAAAGTTACAATAGCTGTGTAAAGATCTTTTATTGAGTACCAAAATGAAAATATAACAGCCCATGTAATTGCTACATTAGCTAATGATCTAGCTATACCATCTAAAAAACCATCATTTTCTTTTTTTCCAAACATAACTTTTATTTTTTAATTTATTTAAATATAAATTAAGGGATTAAGTAAGCCTAATAATCTTATTATCTATCTTTTCCTCTAAAAATTTAACTAATATTGAATATGACTCAATTGGAACATTTGACTTAATACACCATATTTCAAAATTTCCAATCATTCGCTCACAAGCTAGTAATTGCTCAATATTAGTACAAGAATTAATAGTCAATGCTATTTTATTGTATCTAACATAGACAGTTCTAAAGTCGTCCAAATGCTCTTGTTTCTTTGACTTGCCGAGGATCCACATTGTTTGGAAATAATAAGCCTTGTTCTGTAGTTTTATTTAAATTAACAACAATATTAGTTCCGAATAAATATACTGGGCCTAGGTACTCTTCAGTAACATATTCTTTTCCTTTCATATAAGAAATACGCCTAGGATAATTATATGATCTGAATTCATTACTTGTTATTCTATACCAATTACCATTTGGTAATTGTACTTCAAAACATGCTCCCGGATTAAAAGGATACTCTAGTTTTACGGTTGCGCCTCTTTTTTCTGACATCTTTTTTCTCTAAAAACATTTGTTCAATCTTAATATAATAGTAGGTCTTCATAAATTCAAATTTAGATTGACCTTGTAGAGGCTTAGCATCATCTATATCATCTGAGAATATAGGTTCACCTCTTTTTAAACCAGCAAATACTCTAGCATACTCATCTATGATGATGTATTCAGGTTCATTTTCTATTTCTTGTCTTGATCTTTTTTTCATAACCTTTATCTTTATTAATCAACAACCTTCCTCAGGTCCCATAAATACAGAAGGCGCATTTGTAAATGTATCTACATGTTTTTTAGTAGCTGTTGAGTTATTATGTTTTAAATCATCTTTATATCTTTGAGCCATATATTCAACACAAGCATCCCATCCATCTTTAAAACCTTTTTCCCAAATATCTTGATCTGAGTGGTTAGGGAATAGTTTTTCATCTCCTACATTATTCCAATACTTTTCTTTTAATTCTTGGTGTGTCATTTTTTGTTTTTAAATTGAACATCATCTAAATAATGAGATAGTTCAGGTGATACTTCCTCGATTTTACCATTAGTAATAACCGGGTTTAAATAAGTTTTAAATTCAGATTTTTTAATAATTATTTGTTGGTAAGCACATCTAATATAGATTTTATTATCTAATTCCTTATAAAGGAACATAGTATCTTCATCTATAGATAACTTACTAATTAAAGGCTTTTTAGCCCTAGTTCGTTTCCACATTATATCTTTCATATCAGTCCTAATTCTTTAGCTCTTAAATAATTTACCATTTTACCTGTTTTTGGATTCAGATACTTACGTTTTGTTTTAGGTAAATTTTCTTCTCTTTCTTCAGGAAAATAGTCATCAGGATAAAACATCTCAACTAAAAATGGACCTGTGGGACATTTATCTAAATTATAATGACTTTTTTGAACAACACCATCATTGTATTGTACTTCACGGATAAATTTTCTTGGTGGTTCAGATATAGGTAATTCAACTGGTCTTCCTCTTTTCATAACCTTTATTTTATTTTAATATAAGAAGAAAAGCTTAATAAGCCAAGTTTATTAATCTCCTTTATATTTTAATTTATCATAAAAAGAAGCGATACTTGCTTTACCAGCGTTTCTAAATTCATCAAATTTAGGATTATTAACAACTTGACCTTTAGCAAATCTAACAACATCACCTTCAGCACCAAATTGAGTCATAAAGCTTCTAAGCCATTCTTGAGCTTGTTCTTTTGAGTAAATCTGAGTCTCAGCATCTGGTTTAGTTACACTTGGTAAGTACATATAATTTCTACTTGATAAATCTGCTTCTGATTTAGTGTCAGGTAGTCTATTATAATCTTCTAATCTTTCTAATGGTAATCCAAGAACATTACCTTTACCTGATGTTGGTGGTGTGAATCTAAAAGCTCTTTCAACCCCTTTTTGGATTGCGTCATCACTACCATACATTTTAGCTATTTCTTCTTTGATAATAGCTTTAAGTTCTGATTTTTTCATAGTTATTTATTTAACATCTGTGGATAAATCTGATTGAGGAATACCTACAAAATAAAACTCACCTGGAGCTCCAGCTGCTCTAAACATATGTTCCCCTGAGTTAGAATCCAATCCTAGATATTCATAATCACTATTCCATTCGTCCATACCTGGGTCATATACTTGATATGTTCCACCTAATTTTAAATTAACTTCTTCAGTTAAAATCTTTTGAATTTCTTCTTGTATGATTTGCTGTAGTTGTGATTTTTTCATAGTATTACAATATATGTTATAAATATATTAAGCTACTTGTTTCTTTGGTCTTCCTCTACGCCCTGTGCTCCTCTTTTGTTTCTCTAACATTTTTGCTTCTCTTGCGGCTTTTACAGCTGGGTCAAGTGGTTTGCGACCTCTTTTACCTCCTGTTGGAACATATGCTAATTGAACTTTTAATTCACTTGGATCTTTTTTAGGCCTACCACGCTTACCTTTAGGTCCAGTAGTGATTTTTTCTTTAACAGTGTTTTGTGATTTTGAAAAATATCGTGACATTCCTAATGTAAATGGATGTACTACAACTTCATCTAAATAAAAATTATACACACCCCCATCAGGACCAATAACTTCAAAACCACCATCAGGAAATGATTTGTTTTCTCCTGGTTCATATCTTTGTTTTAATATAAAACTTAATTGATACTCCTCATAATAACGAGCCGGGAGTACTCGGCAACTAGGTTTAAAATTTAGAAATTTATCCTCCACATCAGTGAAATATCTGTAAGGAGGAAATGCATCATTGTTTTCTATAATTTTCATAACTTTTTATTTTATTTAAATATAAGTTAAAAAACCCAGTAAGCCTAGTGTTTCTTAAAAATCTTATTATAGAAAACGTTGAAAGTTAAGTTCCAAGCAAACCCAACTAAAATAATGTCTACATAAATGTTAACAACAGGAACATAAAGTACTATAGCAAATCCTAAAAGTACTATCATTAAGCTTTTGAAAAAATGCCATGCATCAGTTAGGAATGTAGGGTATTTAATACTGAATAAATTTAAAATAAAAATTCGTTTTTCTAGTTTAGAAACTTTACCTGTATATTCAGCAAACTTACTATAATCAACATATTTGTTTTTCCAACTGATTGCTGGGTTCCACCATTGAGGATTGAATTTAGTAAATATAGATATTTTATAATGGAATGAAATAGTGTCCATTACCGCGTTGCAAATTGCTGCTAGTGCTACTAATAAAAGTGATATCATCTGCTTCTACCGTTTCTAAGATCATTCCAAAATTGATAAAATCCTTTAAATATTATAACTAAAGCTGATGATGTGGGGATTGTTATGGCTAAGGCTAGGTCTAAGCCTTCTAAACCACTATTTAACACAAGTGATATAGCTATTAGGCAAATTATGAATAATTGGATATACCAATTCATCCACATTATTTTAAACCACATTTTAAAGCCCTTAAACTCTTGCATTATTTTTTCTTTTTCATTGCTCTAAGAGCATCAAAATCTGCTTTAGTTATTTTACCTTTTGGCTCAGCAACATCTAATTTCTTTTGACCACCTTTGAGTTTCTCATCCATTGGTGCTTTATTACTTAATAAAAAGTTTTTTACTTCTTCTACATCATCCTTGGATGTGGAAATATGATCTGCCGCCCAATCATGGCCATTTGCTAAAATTGCATCTACTTCTTGAGGATTTAAACTTAACATCTCATCAACTGCTTTTTTAATAGTTTCGAGATTTTGAAAAAACATATATTTTTCTGAGTTTTCTTTTATTTCACTCATTCCATATCCTTTGATTCTAAATCCTTCACCACCTGATTTATATCGAGTTTCTGGGTTAATATGTTGAGCTATAAATGACAATATTCGGGCATCTGCTCTAGTGATTTCATCCTTTATCTTCCATTCATCAAAAAAAACATCATAATATAAATAATCATATTTTAAACTATCAGGAACTACAGGGGCATTAGGAAAGGAATGTTTAACTTTTATTCCAACTTCTTCATAGTCTCCTTGTTGAGGTTTTGTATACCATATATCTTCAATGACACCACCCATTAAAGGTTTACCTTTAAATTTATTAAAGAATGTTTGTCCCATTTTAACTGTTCTTTCATCTTGACCTCTAGAACGAGACACATCTGTTGCTCTTTTAAATAACTCAGGTGAAATTTCATCAACATTTTCTTTATTTTCTAAAATCCACTCTTTAATAAGTTGTTTTACTTCTGATTTTTTCATTATAGCATTTATTGATAAATATTATTTATTTTTAAAAAGTTGGTGATCTTCGTGATGTTCTTATTTTATAATTAATATTAATAGTTGCAAACATATAAGCATCTTTATCAGTAGGATCACCTCTCTGTTCACCTACATATGTTATATAAGGAAAATCACCGTTGGATTTGTTTGCCATATATACTGCTATCTCACCACCATTTGCTCTTAATATATCTGGATCTGCATATACTGTGCTCACATCATCTACATAGTCTGTGAATGTTTTTCTTAATCCATATTGAAATCCAACTGACCACCTTCTATCAATACCATATTTAATTCCTATACCAACAGGAACTACAAATTGTAGTCTATTGTATTCAACATTTTCAGTTTTAAGTGGCTGAAGCTCTATCCATCTGTCCTCATATTGACCTTTTGGATTGAAATAGAATCCACCAAAACCGACAAATCCGTACATTGATAATTCATATGCTTTGTGACCTCGAACACCTTTTATTCTATAACGCGCACCTGTTTTATCCTTAATAATTGCTATTTCTAGATTACAGCTTAGTTCGTATATATTTGTTTTGAAGTTAAGATTCCTATATCTTCTAAAGAACTCTAAAGTTAAATCATCATCACCTGATAGCCTGCCATATGAAAATGTTGGGTTAATGGCAAACCTCTCTGTCATTCTGTGTCGTAATCCGACCTCAAATGCTAGTCTAGTTTCTAATAACTCTAGATCTCTAAATCCATCGGTACCAATTTGATTTGCTCCACCAAGTTCACCTAAAAAGTTAGAAACACCTATTCCGATATGAGCTTCATTTCGGTACGATTTCCAATAAGATTGAGAATTAGATAAAAAAGGTATAACAATTAAAATAAATAACAATATTATTTTAATCCTATACATTTCATAGTAGTAGTTTTATCTTCCCTGCCCCCTATACTGCTTGTTATAATTTTTACTTGCTTTGAGAGAACTATTTTTCTTTTTACTATGTACTCCTTTTAAATTTTTCTTTTTGTTTAACTGTACTTTAGTTGATGTGTTTGATTTACTCCTTGCCATTTTATATATACGTGTTTTTACGTATACATATGGTATTTTATTTAGCTGGTTTAACTTTATCTAATGATTCAATCGCTTTACATATGCGCGCACAATCCTCATACATTTCGCGATCTTCAAAGTATTTCAGATTTGTTTTTAATGCGTCAGTAAAATTATTTTTTTCCAACGTTAAATCAAATATTGTATTTTCTTCGAGGCACTTTACGCTAAATATATGAATATGTTTTTTACGCGTTTTTAAATTACTTAATATCGAAGTAACAATGGCTTGTGATATACTAAATGATCTATTATTTACTAACTCTTGGAAGTCGCTCAATGTGTCAACTTCAAATTCTCTAGGTTTAATCTTGCTCATCTTTGAATAGGTTTAAGAAGTTAGTGTTAATTTTTTTGTCTTTTAATTTTTGCATCTTTTCATCATTCTTTAACATTTTGGTAGCTAACTTATCAAGATGCTCAGACTTTTTTTTATTATAGTCCTTCACCAATTTATCATGGTTTTTATTCTTAGCCATCAATTATAAATATTTTAAAGTCTTGAAATAAACTCAGAGCCATCATTCTCTGGTTTAGGTGGTTCATACAATCCTAATTCTGCTAGTCTTTGTTTTTGATAATCATCTAACTGAAAATCAACTGCTTCACTAGTGCCGTATTTAGGTTCATGAGTTTCTAACTGTGTTAAATCTTGTTGGTTAAATATTTCTCCAACATTTAAATAATAACAGTTGTAACATAAAAATCTTATATTACCTAAATTATAATGATTTGAATTATTATCTTTAAAGTTTAGAATAAGAGGTATTTTATAATCACTTACTCTACGCTCATGAAAGCCACACACAGCACATTCCTCTTTTAAATAACCTCCCTCAATCATTTTCTTTTTGATTTCCTCAGGTTTAAAATGAGTAGCAGCTATTCTACCTTCAATAATATCTAAAACATTCCATTGTGATTGTTTATTTGCTGTTCCAGCGAAGAATTTAGGAACACCTTTACCAGCTTGATTTTTATGAGCTTCAAATAATGATCTACCACCCTCAAATTCATGATAACGTTTAGCCCACATTTTATAATGAATGTAGGATACGTTAAGATAACGAGCGGCTGCCTTATTAGATAAGGTATGCCGCATCGCTAACTGTATTTGTTCTTTTGTAAGTGGTTTTGGTTTAGACATTAATCTTCATCTTTCAGATCCTCAATATCAAGATCCTTTATTTCATCAATACCCTCAAGTTCATCCTTTTCAGTTTCTTCTTCTTCAAGAACTTCTTCTTCATCTGGGTGAGTGATTTCATCTTTTCTTTTACCATATAACCTATGTTCTAGTTCTTGGTATTTAATAAAATCTTCCCTATCCATAATCACAAGATCATTATAGGTGTGATCACCTTCTCCTATAACCATAGTCACACCTGCTTTTTTACCTGTTGTAGAACAATTAACACAGCTAAAAGTATTAGGTAAAATTTCTAGTCGTTTGGGGTGGATTTCTTCTCCACATACATTACATTTTCTCATAACCTTTATTTTGTTTTATTATTATTATTTTTATTTTCTTCGTTATCTATTCTTTTAAATAATTCCCATAAGTCAGAAGCAGTTTTAACTATTACTTCTTCTTCTTTTCCTTCAATAATAAGTAGTAGAGGTGATATTTCTCCGTTTTCATCCTCTCTAGCAAATACATACCAAAATATAATTTCTGCTTTCCAAGGTTCATATTTAAGAAAAAAACAATTTTCAATTATACGAAAAAATGGTTCCTCATATTCAAGTAAATTAACTTTATAACTATCATAAACTCTATTTGATCTATTCCAAACATCATAGAATAAATCCATTGTCTCTATAAATAACTCTTTCTCAGTTATAACCTTTTTATTATCAGGTCTTTTACTAAATTTAAGTTTTTTACCAAAATTATTTAGGTTCAGTTTGGACATATATGTCTACTTTATATAACGTTTTGAAAACTTCTTTACTCATTTTTTTACGTTTAGCAAAATAACTTAATGCTATACCTTCATCTGTTGCTAATACTTTATCAAGTGGCTCTCTTTTAGAGTCATTTATTGAATAATAATAATATATTTTTATTGACTCTAACATATCTTTTATTTCTTTATAAATATAGGTTAAGGAATTTAGTTAGCCAAATTCTTAATTAAGTCTTTCTCAAAAGAAGTTAAATTAATGATATCTACTTTAAAACAATCTAATTCAAAAGTACCTACTTCTCCTGATTCGGATATAATATCAGCTAAATTTTGAATAATATTAAATGACTGTTGTGTAAATTTAAAAGCATCAAATTCAACTAATATATAATTTTGCTTTTCATTATGATAAGGTTTAATACGTTCTTGTAAATCAAATTTAGTGTTCAGTTGTTCTTTAGCTATATAAGAATCATAATTACAATCAACATATATAGTTGAACACCAAGGTTCAAGTGCTTCTAATAATTGTTGGTTACAATTTTTAACTATAAAACCTATATCATATTTATGAGAAATAATAGGATGTTGGAATTCATCATTTTTAATACTGCTACCCCACTTTCTTATAAAATTTCGTATAGCACGATTTTGATAATATAAAAATTCTGGGGTGTCATTTTTTATACCTTCTGTCCATCTATGTCCCCTACAAGTAAGATGATATACAAAAGCGTCTCTAGATTGGATCATTTCGTAGCCATTTAAAATCCATCTATTAAAAATGTCTGAGTCTTCGCATGGAAATGGGGCAAATAGAGTATCATGGCCTCCAATAGCTTGGAAATCTTTCTTATATAAACACCAAGGGGCAAACATACCTTTAGTGATTTGATCTTTATATTCTTTTTGTTTATGTAAACAAAATTCTTCAAAAGCAGGTATATTTAAAGTATCAAAATCTAAACCAAAATCCATAATTATTTTTTCTTGAGCGGCAGGGTGGAGTGGAGGTTCAACTCTAGTTCCACAAACTACTTTTCCAAGTGTTAGGTGTTTTAAGATATTTTCCACATAGTTTGGTCCTAGAATCATATCTGCGTGAAGTATACCTACAATTTCATTTGTCGCTAATTCTATTCCTTTATCATATAAAATAGTATGACCTACTCTGGTTTCACTTCTATATTTAATGCAATTTTGTTGTTGGATCCAATCCCATGTATTATCTATAGATCCATCATCTAATAGAATTATTTCTGCTAGAGGAGCATGTTTTTGAATACTAGTATAAACATTTTTTAAATGTTTAAGATTATTATAACTTGGTATTATAAATGAGATCATATATTTTTATTTTTAAAGATAACATCTTTTTGTACACCATCCAAATTTACTTCATCTAGAATTTTGAATCCTAAACTATTTAAATAAAAAACAACATCATTATAATAAGATTGACCTTCCCATACTTGTTGAATTTCTAATTCTATTTGAATATATTTTGTATTTTTAATTTTTTCTCCAAATCCTTCTAATACTTGTAAACCTAATCCTTCAACATCAATTTTCATAAAATCAAATTTTTCAATTTGAAGTTGATCCATCACTTCCTCCATTCTCCATCCATCAATTTCTATTTTTTCTGAAATAAATGGAGAGTAAGTTCTATTTAGGATAGAGGATACTCCAACATTTTCTTCTTTTCCAAATATCCCAGCATTAAATAAGACAGGTTTAGTTTTATTAGATGCCGCTATATTAAGAGTTTGATATTGGGGATATTGAGATATAATATTATGGAAGCATGTTGGGTGAGCCTCTATAATATAACAATTTGAAGGAATTAAATTCCAAAATTGGCATATATATGCGGTGTCATGTCCGTCTCTACTTCCAATTTCAATAAATGAAGTAGGGGTAAAATTTTTATCTTTAATAAGATTAGTTAATTGAAAGATATCATATCTCATTGTTTTTACTTTTATAATTAGTGTAAGATTCTGCTTTTTGCCTTTGATTTATAAATTCATTCCATAATCCTTTTTCTTGAAAATACTGGAACATTTCTTGTTCAGCTAACTGATTATATTTTGACACAATTGGGTCATGTGAATTTTCTTTAACTGAGCCATTTCCAAAATGAATCACAGGTAACCAATCACATACTCCAATTTTCCATTCTTTTTTTTCACAAACTATGCCTGTCATAACATCTTGCACCCAACCAAACCTTGATCCAAATCCTTTTATTTCTTCTACAAATTTTCTTTTTAATAAAGAACATTGATAATCTACCCAAGGAACATAACGAATTGTTTTACTACCCCAATTGTGAATAGCTTTCCAATGGCATTGATTTTTTTCAGGTTGTAATACACATCCAGAAACTACCACTAAATTTTCTTCGGCAAATAATTCTTCACGTAATGATTTAATAAAATTATAACCATGGATAATTAAATCTGAGTTAAGTAATATCATTGAGTCATATTGGTGATTATCTAAAAAATAATCCATTGTTACATCTAATCCTCCCCCATAATAAACATTTTGTTCTAATTTAAATGTAGTATATTTAGATGTTTTACCTAGTTCTGATCCGTTATCAATTACTACTAATTCATAATCACTTCCCTCATAGGGTTTTAACATTTCATATAAAGTATCTGTATATTTAGTACTATTAAAATGAAGAATGGCTACTAAACTTTTATTCATATCTCTTTAATTTCTGGGATTAATATAATGAATTTTCCTTTATATTCCAAATTTAGAGACTCAATTATATAATCTTTAAAATTATGGGCTAATATCAAAATATAATCTGGTTGTTTTTCTTTTAAAATATCTCTACTCACTACCTGGATACCTGTACCTGGTATAAATTTTCCTTGCTTGATATCAGTATCATCTATTACATAATTAATATCTTGATAATCTAAACACATAGCATTTAGGTAGATACATCCCTTAGCGGCTGCTCCAAATCCATATATTGTTTTGCCTTGCTCTTTAATATGTTTAATAAAGACTAAGGATTTAGATATATGTTCTTCAATTTTCTTACCCCAACTAAGATGATACTCTAAACCATAGTTTTTTTCTAATTGTAAATAAGCTTCAACAGTAATATCAGGAGTAAATTTAGAGTCTTTTTTAGCTATAATAAGTCGTAAAGTACCACCATGAATATTTTGTTTAGTAACATTAATAATTTTCATATCGTGTTTTTCCATCATCATTTTCATAGGTGTAACAGAGTGATAAAACATATGCTCATGATAAATTTGATCAAATTGATTTGTCTTCATATCATGAATCCAATATGGAAATTCTAAAATCCAAATTCCATCTTTATTTAACAAATATTCAATCCCTTTAGCAAATGAATTTATATCAAACAAATGTTGAAATACATTTGTAGAAGTAATTATATCAACTTTTTCTAAAGTTTTAGCTATGTCATATGAAAAAAACTCAGTTAAAAAAGGAATGTTTTTTTCTTTACATAATTCAGATAAATTTTTAGAAGGATCTATATTTAATAATTCAAGTTTTTTATCACTAATACTTCTAAAAGCATCAAGTAATGAACCATCATTTCCTCCAATATCAATTATTTTAGTTCCATTTTTTATCTTAATATATTCTTGAGCATATTTAAACATTTTTTGACAATGTTCATAATATGGTTTATTTATCTCAGATTTAAATAAATAATGAGAAAATAATAATTTTCCATCTATAGCTATACTCAATGATGATTCTCCTGAAGCTGGGTAGTAGTTAATGTTTAAAGGAAATTTTTGAGCATTTAACGCTTCTTCTTTTGTATCACATAGATTATTTACTAAGGGAATATTTCCCAAATCAAAATATTTTATTTGCTCATCATGGCCAGTTATTGGGCATTCTTTAATTTGGAAATAATTGTTCATATTTATCTATATTTAATGTAAAATTTTTATTGTCTGATTTTGATATAGGTTTTATATTATTTCTTTTTTGAGCATACTCATATAAGCTTTTTGGTCCTGTTCCTATATTTAATACACCTATCAAGTTTGATTTAACTACTTGAAAAATTTTAGGAGCTATAATATCTACATAATCTTTACTTACTAATTGGTTAATCCAAGCTCCTTCATAAGGAAATTTACTTGGACCAAAACTTGTTCTAATAATTAAATGATTAGGAACCAATTTCACACTACATTCTCCTCCTAATTTAGTCCAAGCGTATTCATTATAAGGCAAAATAGCATCTGTTTCTTTATAATTTCCTATTTCACCAGGATATATGTAATCTGTGCTGATGTAGATTAGTCTTTTATTTTGATGAATACAAAAATTAGATATATTTGCTGTACCTATTATATTAGTATTTATGGCCTGGGTGGGATTGTTTTTGACTGTAATAGAATTAGTTATAGCTCCAGCATGTATAATAATATCCGGGTTTATTTCTAGTAGTTTTTTTGAGAGTAAAGGATCTGTAATATTATATTTGTAACTATCTAAAATTATAATATTAGATTCTAATTTTTGTAATTCTTGGCTTAATATGCCTGTTTTTCCTGTAATAGCTATCTTCATAGTAAATCTTGTTTTGTTGGATTTACAGAAAAATAAATGTATTTTTTAGGCAAATGTAAACATTCTACTTTTTCTATATCATAAGGATATACTTTGGTATAAAATAAATAAGGAACAGAAGCAGCACTTTCTAATTGATCACAATTTCCATATTGAAAACCATATTGTTTAAAGTATATTTCCCATACTTTGTTTTCAATCATGTTTTTAATATCGCGTTTACTAAATAACCAATTACCACTATGTAAATTCCATGGTTCCCATACTTGATAATCTTCAAATTTTTGTTTTATTGTTCCTTCTTGACCTCTATGAATACCATGAACTGGGTTCATATCAAAATATCTTTTAGTATTGTCTCTATCATCATATTCATATCTAATAAAACCTGGTATAAAAGGACTAGGCAATGTTTGATAGAGTTCTAAAACGTTTTTAAATGATGACTCAGAAATTAAAATATCATCTTCATTGTATAATATATAATCCCAATCTTGATTTATATTATTGTAAACCCATTCTTTACATTTATAAACCAATTCTCTACCTACACTTTTATCAAATAAAATAGTTTTATATGCTGGTAAAGTATGAGGTTCTATTGTAAATAAAATTGTACTAGAGAACTTATTTAGTTCATTTATAACAGTTTTTACAAACTCGTTATGAGGATTATAACTTGGTATTAAAGATACTATTTTCATAATTTTTAAAAATAATATATTCTTTATTATTTAATATATTTAATTCCAATACCCATTTCTGCATTTGAGGTAGATATTTCTTCATCTAATTTAATATTAGAGTCTTGGATTGCTTGATATACTCCGCAATCGTTTGTAGCTGTTATAGGTCTAATATCATGAAATAATAACAAATCAGTTGCTAAACTACTAAATTTATTAATATCATTAATAGCCTCATGGTATTTATGTCCTGCGTCAATAAAAACTATATTAAATGACTCTCCATATTTTTTAACTTCAGATAAAGCATTTTTATCAAAAGTATTCATATCAATTAAATTAGATTTTATTCCTTGTGATTTATTATAATTTATAGTATTATATAAAGGAATATTATTTGGATCATGGTCAATTAATGTTATAGTTGTATATTCTCCTTTAATATTATACAATTTACAAAACTCAGTAAATGCTAATCCCCAAAGTCCTTTCCATGCTCCTACTTCTAAAAATTTAAGTTTATCAATTTTTTTATTTTCATAAAATTGAGTTATTCTATCCCAAGCTGTGAAAAATTCAATTTGTCTTTGTGATCCATCAAATGATATACTTGAGTTATTATTATATGATACTAGAGTATGAATTTGTGAATATACATTGATAATGTTTAATTTAAGTTTTTCTATCATTTTATTTAAAATTTCAAAGGTGATTTCCAATTTGATTGTAATATAATTCCAAAATAATTTTGAGCAATCATTTCTTCTGTTATGTTTTGTTGTTTATACTCATTATATTGTTGAGGGTAATGAAATACTTTAAATAGAGGCTCTATTGGATATATTTCTATACTTTTAAATGCTAATAATGATTCACCATACCAACTAAGTTCACTAGGAGAGAATTCAATTAAATTAGTAAATGTTAAATTATTTGGTTTACAATATTCTTCCTCTAATGTCTTCCAAACACTACAATTCCATATTGAAGGAGTAGGACCAAAATCATAATATCGACTTTCACGTCTAAATAAATCCATTATTTTTTTTCTATCTTGCATAAATCCGTCTTTAGGATCAAATCCAAGTTCTTTTGTTCTAGATACAGACCAAGAAAATAATTCTTTTTGTTCATGCATAACAGTATAAGGAACATCTTCATTATACATAAAATCACTTACTTTAAAAGGTTTAATAAAGTAAGAATCAGAATCAATTAAAACATAATTTTCACAAACATTTAATCTCCAAAGACTTGATTTTATTATTTGTTGTATTATCCACCCTGGGCCTGCTACATTATATAATGCTTCATCTGGGATAAGTATGGCATTTGTAAAGATTTTAAATAATGTTATGTCTTGTTGAGGAACACTAATATAGAAAGGTATATTATCTACATTGTATTTTTGAATTGAATCATAAAGAATTTTAACTCTTTCAAGATCGTTTCGATATGATTTACAATATAATACTATTTTTTTCATTAATTTATTTTTTTAGTAAATTAATATCATTTTCAACCATTTTCTTAACCATATCACTAAAATTAGTTTTTGGGGTCCATCCTAATTCATTTTTAGCTTTGGTTGAATCTCCTCGTAATACATCTACTTCTGCGGGTCTCATAAATCGAGGATCTTGTTTGATATAAGAACCCCAATTAGTGATTCCTATGCAACTAAATGCTTCATCAAGAAATTCTCTAATTGATCTTGTTTCACCAGTAGCAATTACAAAGTCATCTGCTTTATCTTGTTGTAACATTAACCACATTGCCTCAACATAATCAGGAGCATATCCCCAATCACGTTTAGCATCTAAATTACCTAATGAAATATAATCTAATAGCCCTAAATGTATTCTAGCTACTCCGTCTGATATTTTCCTTGTAACAAATTCAATGCCTCTTCTTTCACTTTCATGGTTAAATAAAATACCACTACAAGCGAACATATCATAAGATTCTCTATAATTTTTAGTAATCCAATGACCGTATAATTTAGCTACACCATAAGGTGATCTTGGGTAAAATGGGGTGGTTTCCTTAGCTGGATTTTCTACCATTCTTCCGAACATTTCTGAACTTGATGCTTGATAGAATTTAATTTTTTCATGTCCGTATTCTCTAATTGCTTCCAGAATTCTTAATACACCTAAACCTGTAACATTAGATGTCTGCTCAGGAGTGTTCCAACTCTCACCCACAAATGATTGAGCTGCTAAATTATATACTTCATCAGGATTAGATTCTTTTAATGCTCGTAAAAGTGAATTTTGATCTGTTAAATCACCTTTTAAAAAATTAATTTTACCTTCTAAATGTTTAACATTAGTTCTATTTTCACTTGAACTTCTTCTTTCTAAACCATAAATTTCATATCCTTTTTCTAAAAGGAAATCAGCTAAATGACTTCCATCCATTCCATTAATACCTGTGATTAATACTTTTTTACTCATATGTTTTGATTTATTCTATTAGGTGATCCGTCTATTGGTAACATAGGAATATAACATCCATTTATATCATGAGATGGAAATTTTCCATATTTTTGTATAAATCTTGAAGCACTACATTGTTCATATTCTTCTAAATGTTTAGGTCTTTTTTTAAAATTATCATCTGGGAATCTACTAGTTCTGGAAGCGAAATGGTATAATACGGATTGACTTGTTAATATAAAATCATATCCTTCATTTAACATTCTAATAAAAATATCAGCATCTTCCCAATACATTGGAGCAAATCTATCATCATTACCTCCAATATAATCCCAATTTTCTTTACTAATTACTCCACTTACTCCTTCAGGTTTTTTAGCCTCAATTTTATTAATTAATGAAAATTCTTCACACCAATCTAAAAATAATTTTTCATTAAAATTATTATAAAATTCACCAAAATAATCAACTGGGACTTTTAATGTTCCGAGTCTACTATTTGGATCATTATTGAAGATATCTGGTTCAACTCTATAACTAAAAGTCCACAAACGTTTATTAGGATTTTTTTCACAAATATCTACTAATTCTTTATCCCAATCTTTAGCCATGTAAAAATCTGATGATAGGAATCCTATATATTTTGTTTTAACTTTACTAGCACAAAAATTCATTCCACCACCAATACCCCTAGGTATCTCATTTTTTTCAATATAGATTTCTAGATTGTATTTATCTTTATTTTCTAATAACCACTCATTAGTTCCGTCAGTACAGTTTTCAGCATGAATAATAAAGGGAGCATTTTTATAATAACTATTTTCTTTAACAGATTTTATAGCTAATTTAAGATAATTTATAGTATTAAATGTTGATAAACAAAATGTTATTATATTATTATATTTTGTATTTTGTTTTTCCATTTTGTTCTATTTTATTATAAAGATTATTTTGTTCAATTTGTCTATCTAATTGTTTACAATGAATTATACTATACATTTCATCCATAGGTAAATGAGCATACGCTTTATAACCAGTTATTTTAGAATGAAGTAAACCTTCCCATTTTATCCAATCACAATTTCTATAAATACGCATCTGCCAATCAGGATAATTAACCCATCCTTTTTCATTTACTCTCCAACCCCATCTATCAATCCATTCTTTAGTTAAATTTAATACCGTATTAATACGAGGAACAATAAATAAGTCAATATTAGAATTATCTTTTAAAAATCCAGGAAGAATTCCAATTAATTCTTCTGTTATTAATTCATCAGCATCTAATTGTACTATATAATCTCCAGTACATAAACTATTTAAATAATTTTTTTGAGTATGATCTCCATCAAATTCTCTATATTCTAAAACAATTTGATTTTTATATTTATTTAAAATTTCTTTAGTTAATAAATCATCTGAGAAATCATCTACTATTACAATTTCGTCTTCTAGTTGTTTATTTTTTAGGAGAAATGGAATTAAATTTTGTATATATTCTCCTTCATTATGAGTTAAAATAGCGTAACTTATTTTCATACTATATAATATATAAAACCTTTTTTATTAAGCCAAATTATTCTGGTAAAACTTCTATATAAGAAAGAGCGTCCATAAATTCTTTCATCTCATATCCTTTAATAGTAGACATATCCATTCTCCACTCATAATATTCTCCCGGTTTGCCTTTGATAGGATATTTTTCTCTTTCCTCAGGTAATACTCTTACTGCTTTTACA
>Ga0315909_10001546_pt1 | contig 30959 bp, 58 predicted proteins | sample LakEriMetagenome_11_FD_203527 | JGI IMG/M metagenome (GOLD analysis project Ga0315909, IMG submission 203527) | Freshwater fungal communities from buoy surface, Lake Erie, Ohio, United States - Buoy 2 MA125 | ecosystem: Environmental > Aquatic > Freshwater > Lake | place: USA: Lake Erie, Ohio... | reverse complement strand
AACCGTGTTACTCTTCTATTTTCCCAAGTAACAACATCATACCATATTGAAAACGGTCGGCAATATATCGTTCCAAACAACAATGATTTATAAACAACCATCGTTTCTTGTGTTTCAGTATGTACTGCCAACGTTATTATCTCATACTCACCACCTTTATAGTGGTTCCATTTTTCACTAGGTCTTGGGTAATTTTTCATAAATTTTTATTTTTAATTAACATAATGATCCAAGCAATAATCATTAAAGGGTAAAACACGATCATTGCCAATCTTTCCGGCCAAGTGAACGGGTCTGTTGCCTTATAAATGTCATTCAACCATTCAACAACAAACCCGAACAAAATACCAATAATAAAATATGTCGTAACAGGATTCATCGGTTTAATACCTCTTTTTGGTAATACTCATTAAACCCTTCCAATAAAGAGGTAACGGATTGATTAGTTTCCAATCCAATAACCGTATCAATCAAACCAAACTCAACCGCTTCATCAGAATTAAACCATTTATCACGACTTGATACATTCAATACCTCGTCAAAACTCTTTCCTGTGTTTTGAGATAAGATCTTAAATAAGATGTAATTGTATTTTTCACCTTCCATTTGAGAGATTCGGGTATCTTGGACATTACCCCTCATTCCGTGAGACACTTGGTGTGTCATTACCTTAGCGTGAATCAATGAATGTCTCTTACCTTTGGTTCCCGATGACAATAGAACCGAACCCATCGAGGCACACATTCCTATATTGACCGTAGAAACGTCAGATTTGACGTAATTCATTAGATCTACTATTCCGAGACCATCTACCACCGAACCACCCGGAGAATTGATATAAAGGGTTATATCACGTTTTTCCACGGAATCCAAATAAAGGAGTTGGGCTTGGACAATGTCAGACATATGCTGATCAACAGGACCTGACACCCAAATGATACGATCTCTCATTAAACGAGAAAATACATCCATCTGTGTGGCTCGCAATTCACGTTCTTCCAAAATGTAAGGGGTTAATCCCGCATTGACATCAATATACTTGTTAATGTCAGTTTTTGATAATCCAAAATGTTTTTCCATACGACAAAGGTAAAACATATTTTTGAAAGTTCCAAACCTTAACAAATAAAAAAACCCCGGTAGCGAATCGGGGTTTTAATTTGGTCGCAACAGCAACCGGTCCTAAGCCCTCAATGTTTAGAGGGAATATCTTTTTAGAATCTTTCCCAATATATCCTGAAATACACCAAATCAATTGGACAGGCAAATGAATAGGGATCGAAACCTAAATAAGTTTTTATGCTTTTACGAAATTCTGATTTTACATTAACATCATATTCGTCAGTAAAATATAATTGAATTACTTTTTGTTCAACGTTTCCAATACCAGCAACTAACACAAGATTATTTTTAATCTTGATATCATAAATTCTTTTATCATTAGAAAGAAGTTTTACAACCAATGTTGATAATTTATCCCCCAATATAGTAAGTTCTTCCGGTGTTTTATCTTCAAAATTCATATTTTAAGTAACATTATTAACATAAATAGTTTGTGAAATCAAAATTTCTACTTACCTTAGCAATATGAACATATTCTTTTTAGACTACGATGTAAAAAAATGTGCTGAAGATCATTGTGATAAGCACGTTGTGAAAATGATTTTGGAAACTGCCCAATTATTGTGCGGTGTACATCACGCCACGGAACAGGAAACACCAAATGTCCCATATAAATTATCACACAAAAATCACCCTTGTGCTATATGGTCTCGTCAATCATTAACTAACTACTTGTATCTATGTGAGTTAGGGTTAGAGTTATGTTATGAATACACCAAAAGATACGGGAAAACTCACAAGTCACAACAAGTAATTGAATGGTGTATTGAAAACAAACCTGAGATTGTTGATCTTGGATTTACGGATCCGCCGAAAGCGATGCCTGATGAATATAAGGTCGATGATGTGGTTCAATCATATCGGAATTATTATATCGGAGATAAATTAAAATTTGCAAAATGGAAAACAGGACATATTCCTTCTTGGATGGAAGATATTTATGTATATGTTTAAAGAGTTTGCACAAGTATTATTAAATATCCCGATGAAACAACGATTACTTGGTTTGGTAATTATTGTTCTTGCTTTTGTTGGAATGGAACTCGGATTGTCGTTGATTAAAACAAAAAATCCTGAGACCGAAGAAATGAAAAAAACTATCAGTACATTAAGGATTGAATTACAAATCACAAGAGAGAGTGTTGTGGAGGCTCAAAGCCAACTATCAAAATTAAACACAAGGATTATTGAAAGTGAGATGGGTTGTACGAATAAAATAATGTCAAGAGAACAAGAGATTTGGAAAATGATTGACTCTGTTCAGAGAATTATGAAAACTCATAACAACAAACAACTTCAGACAATTGAAAAAGTTACGACATCATATTATGATCCTAATGACACAGGAGTTGTTGTTTCAGCGATGGTATTACCACCAAAAACCAAAAAGGTTATTGTAAAGGATAACACTGAAGCGATTGAAGCGATGGATCTAATTAAGAAAAAGATTAAAAAATCAAAATAATCCTCTAAATTCTTTTGGTAGATATAGAAAAATCTCATCATTAGTATAGTCCATATCAACTTCACTTTCTTCAGGAAGTTCGTTAATTAATTTGAACAAAGTTTCGTACAATTCAGAATTAAAAGGAAACTTCACAAGAATACTATCAAAACCACTTGCAGATCCTCTCAAACTTTCTTTATCTACTTCACCATCATACATTTTAATTAATGCGGTTACATAGAATCCAAAACTTTCGTTATCAGGACTAACCTCCTGAGTTTTATAACGTTGATCGGGATCATAACTAACTTCCTCTTCTTCATCATTATCAATTAATGATGATGGTATATCTGTTTTACCACCTGATATTAGATATAATTGTTCTTCTTCAGATAATGCGTCAAAACCTTTTTCATTATATAGATCTAATACTTTATTGTAAGCATCCTCATCATATGCTTCGGTTATTACTTTTTTGATCAGACGGACCAACTCAGATTCGGTAAGTTTTATAATTTTTTTCATAACAATAAATATTCTTTGTAATTAAAAAGTTGAATCAATCTTGATTTAGATATGCCGCACTTACAGAATATATTCCACTGAGGTTAAGCTTCTTAAAAATAACCTTCTTAAGTGCTTGTAAAAGAGTTTTTTCATCAACAGGAAAAAATTCTTCAACAGTTATCATAAATTTTTCATCAAAATACATAACATTCGAACGCCAACCGGAGGAATTTAACGAAACATATATCATTTTATAATCATCTGTTTTATTAATAAAAAACATTACCTCTCCCTCAACTGGAACCCACTTGTAATTCTTCTCAGGAAAAGTCATATCAAAGAACCTCTCTAACACTACAGACAATTGGTCAATATTAACAACAACTTTTTTCATAAATCATAAGGTATATCATCCAACAAGAAATTAAATTCTGTGTGACGTTGGATCGGTGTGATGTTTAATTCGGATTTAATCCATTCTATCAAGTGTCTTATAATAGTTTCCCATCTAATGGGAATGGAATTTTCTATAGATTTGGTAAATTCGGGATTAAATTTAAACGTTTCGTATTTTGGGTTGTACCCCATCAATGCCACATTATTTTTGTCCAAAAATAAATTTTGAAATCTTGTTTCATTTTGAGGTTCAACCCAACGAGAACCATTACTTTTATATAATTTGTCAATATATAATGACAATAGGGTGTATATTTGGTCGTCATTTAATTTAACATTCATATTCTAATAAATCTTAATATATTTGATGGTAGAACCATACCTACCCTTAAATCTAACACCTTCTCGACCCATTTTGCTAACGCATCATATAGTCTTTCTCTATCAAAAGGAATAAATTGTTTAAGTATTTCATAAAATGATTCATTAATATATAGAAAGTTTTTCTTACCTTCATAATGTTCTTCATATTCTACAATACTTTCACCTTTTTGGTTTTCAAAAACATAAAAATTACCTTTTTTATTCCATGAATAATCCGCATAATTAGATTTAATAAATAAATCAATTAATTTAAATACTTGTTGTTCTAATACCGATACTTTCATTATGATAATTTTGCCGGTGTTTTATTAATTTTTTCTACCTTTACATTCAACTTTTCTTCAACCCATTTTACTATAAATTCAATAATAAGATCTTCATTTACTGGTATATATCGTTTCAAATCATTAACAAACTCATTCGTAATAAATAACCGATCACTAGTAATTCCAAAAGGTCCTTTACCAAGAGTTAAATGATAAAAACTCAAAACAGTATTGTTTTTTTCAGAATTAGAAAATGAAAATGAATAACCATGTTGATATAATATAGCAGTTTTAGACCCTTGAATAATTTTCTTTTCCCATTCATACTTTTTATATGCCGCGTCCATAAATTTACAAAACAACGAATATATCTGATCAGATGTCATTTTTAATTCCATATAGATAAATACCACAAAAAACAAAAAACCCCAATCCGAAGATCAGGGTCGATAATTTTTAACCAAATAATTACTTGGACATTTCTTTCATAAAACGTTTGGCTATAGGATTTTTTGAATAAACATCACCCAATGATTTGAAATCGTTCATTTTGATTGATCTTTCAATCGCATCAATTATTGCCGTGTTTTTATTCGTTTTGAACCACTGTTTCGCACCCATCTTATTTTTTGAATATAGGTCAGCCAATTTTTTGCCGAACTTTTCATTTTCATTTGCTTGTTCAGACACAAAACCTGACATACCAACCAAGGATCTATTTTGTTCTAAGATAACTTTCTTAACTAATCTAACCAAATCGGATTCGGTCAATGTAATAACTTTTTTCATAACTAACGTTTTTTATATAAATATATTCAGATTAAGAAAAGAATATTTTATTCGGGATTAACTTTCCAACGAACACGATAAAGAGCATAATTTTCATCCCACTCAATCTCAGAATACGGACCACCATCAGACGGACCAAAATCACATATAATATCATCGAGTCTAACACCAGAATTTTCGATCAGAAAATTCATGGCTTCACTTGCATTCATATCGTTAACCATCATTCTATTCATAATGATAAATATAAACCAATTTTCAAAATTATTCTTCCCAATGATATATTTTAACGGTTGCCGATTTTCCCATACAATCCAAATGATCAAGTACTTCCAATTCATTACCTTGATAATAGATCTTATCAATAATTCCCCATTCAACATCGGGGGTTAATACGGATGATTTCAAATATGTAAAGTCATCTGATTTGGGGACATCATCAGATTCAAACTCATATGAAAAGATTCCACCCTTGAATTCATCGACGCTAAAATAGACAGAAGAATTTTCGGAAGGGAAAACCTCATAATCGTCAGGTTCCACATTTTCATTTTTCACAATGTCTTCAATTCCGAATTCCAAAATCAATAATCCATTTTCATCCAGGACCTCAAACAACATTGTTTCATTATCAAAAGGTTTTGTCATATGAAGGACATCACCATCCCACACATCAAAGGTTTCCAAATCAAAACGAATTTCACCAACATCATCAATCCCGTTTTCTTCCATAAAACGATTGATAAAATTAACCTCACGATCAGATAGGGTTTTACCAATAAAATCAGCATTCCACCCATAAGTATTAAGAAGATATCTCATGATGCAAATATAACATATAAAAAACCCCAATCAAAGGATCGGGGTTATAAAATATTTTAGAAACGTGTTATACAAACTTAAGTATTTCACTCATTTTATTAATAATTTCTTTAAGTTTTCCAGGTTCTCTCTCAAATGTCTCTTTGGCGTCCATCTTACTTTTTTCAATATTAAACGGAGCATCAAGTTTTTTAAACAAAGTCCGTTGCAAAGACACATATTTCTTTGTAAACTCAGATAATGACATCTCGGGATTTACGGGTCGTTTATTTGTTCTACGAGCCCTCGCCGCATAACCATCTATCATATTTACAGTATCTACTTCAACATCCAAAGACTCTTCAACCCACCGTTTAATGTAAGAATAGAAACTCGGTTCATCATATGGAAGTTCATTCATAAATAAACGACTTGCCTCCACGGTTCTCGTTGGGCGGTAATATCCAACATACGGAGTCATCATCCCGTTATCTATGAATATTACTGAGTCATCACCATCTCCAGCCCAATCAGCATCAGGGAAAAAATGATTAATATCATCTTTGAAGTCTTCATACCCTTCTTCTTGTTCATTAACAACACGTTTAACCAATCTAATCAAATCGGATTCCGTCAATCTAATTGTTTTTTTCATATTTCGTTTTTAGTTATAAATATTATCAAAAATGAAAGAATTATTCATCACAAAAAGTTGAGATTTCATCAAAATAATAGTCTTCAATCATATTACCAAATCTAAGTTCGATAAAATAATACATCTTATCCTGAAGCCACTCACTTCCGTACGCTTTATCCAAAGGATCATAAGAATACATAAATGTGACAACACTAGATTTAATCACCTCTTCCAAATATTTGGAATACTCACCCAAATAATCACAAGGGTTTATCTCATACGATCCCTCCCCAACAATATCTCTAAGATGGTTCATTATTTCATTATCGTTGGATCGTCTTAAAAGCCATGACCAAGCCATCAGTTCATCTTTGGTGGCTTCTTGTTCATTGATAACCTTTTTTATCAATCCAATCAATTCATCTTCAGTTAATCTAACTTTCATAATGATAAATATACCCAAAAACAAAAAACCCCAATCCGAAGATCAGGGTTTAATAAGGTTATTCACCATCAAATATGATTCCCCAATCTTCGTTGCTAATTTTATCACGACGAATATCGGAATCCATCAACTCCTGATGTAGGGAATCGTAATATTCACCATTCATTGGTTTCATATCACTCGAATTATAACGAATGTGTTCCTTGATCTCATCTTCGGTCATTCCCGCCAATTCAGGATAATTATCGGTGTCAACCTCAATCGGTTCTCTAACAATCCAAGTGCAATACGACTCGGTAGAATAAACATTTAACTTCATAATATTTTGTTTTTAATAATTATAATCATCAATTTTTTCATTGTCAAATCAAAAAAGGGGGTTGGGGGATTTTAACCGAAGGTTGTTAAAAAATTTTTCAAAAACAATCCTTACAATATTTCCATTCAACAACAGTCTCACCATCCTCAAAGGTCTTACTTTCAAAATAGGATCTCCAACCATCACTAAAATATACAACCTCATACCAAGAAGATGTCCCCAAGTCAGTAATGTGGGATATCTTTGCCAATATCGGCTCAAACTCATTAATTTCCATACATTTTATTTTTGTTTGTAGTCAGGACAGGATTCGAACCTGTATTTGTATATGTTTGTGACCTCGACTGCAGCTGTATCCTCAAACTAAATCACCTGCCGATGTGCGTCTACCATTCCGCCACCTGACTATTTGTTTTTAGTATACTATACAAAATGCAAGCAATAATGTTAAGATAATCATTGCTGAAGCTAAGGATAGGGCAAATAACATTTTTTTCATAACTTTTATCTTTAGCAGTCAGAACAGGACTCGAACCTGTATTAAAGAACTCACTATCTACCGTTACCAGCATCCTTAATAGCCCATTGAATTGTTCCCAATTCCGCCACCTGACCATATATTTATCGTACCCCAGGATATATCACATCATCGGCTACGATATCCATTTTAACACCATCAACCCAAGCGGATGCTTTCCTTGTTCCATACATTTGAAAACTATCACACTCAACAACCGAACCACCACTAGACCATCCACTTCCATTTCTAACATCCAACCGACATTTGCGGTGTTCAACCTCCTTCACATCACAACCATAAAAAATAATTGTCATCAAGAGCACACAACCAAAGGTTCGGGGAAGAATTCTTTTTCCTGTTTTCATATCACTTATTTAACTTAACACCACAAAGGTAATAAACAAAATCCATATTGCCAAATTAAAAATCAATATTCCGATATATTCTTCTGTACTCCAAAATCACATCCTTCAAATTATGAACAAATCCCTTGAAGTCAACAACCTCATCAAACTTAAACCGGATGTTCTCCTCATCCCTACTTATCACCTCATTAACGGAATTATTGATCTCAGATAATATCTCCTTATAAATAACCTCCCGATCAATGGTCCTTCTTAACTCATCCCTAAGTTCAAAAATCTCACCTTCCAATCTTTGAATTTCATCATTATGTTCCATATCACCAAATATAAAAACCCCCACCTGAATTATCAAGATGGGGTTTGAACCTTATTTAATATAATTTGGTGGATAAGAGATAAAAATGTTCTTCAATAAAGTAGTTAGGTTCAATCATTAATTTGTTTTGAATCGTCCATTGGTTTCACATCTGGAAGTTCGTTTATTTTTTGTTTTCCAATTAACTCCATAACTTTCAACATTGGGTGGTCTTTATCCATTTCAGTAAGTCCGTCTAATAGACCACTTTCTTCCCATTTTTTGATAATTTCTTCTTTTCGTTTATTTTCCATATTTTTATATTTTTTTTCAAAGGTAAAACAAATTAATGACAAAACCTAACAAATGATAAACAACATTAAAACGATTGTTTATCATCGGACGTTATACACAATATTTTTACCTACCTGCATTTTCCATAATATAGTAAATATACATATCCAAGTCAGTCATATTAAAGTAATCTATTTCATTCTCATTAAACCAATGAATTACTTCCTGTCTATGTATTCCATTATTAACTTTTTTAAGTGAATCCAAACAATCAAGATATTCCGTTGTGTCGTTTTCATTAAATTCTTCATTTTCTTTCAAAATTCTTTGTTTGAAAGTGTCTATGTGTTTTCTCATTTCTTTGCTCATAATTTTCTTTTAAATATAAATATTAACAACCCATTCCACATTTTCCAAATTTTTTCCCAAAATTTTTATTTCACTTTTTGGACCTAATTCAGGATGGGGGGTCAGTTTCCCAAAATTTTTCCAGAAATTTTTATCAGACATATGGACCACATTTAGATATGGGGGTCAACTTATATAAATTTCATTTAAGGGATTGTCCCCCCATTTTTAACATTTTTTAACACTATATAGGGGGGATACGGAGGGGGGGACCCCCATCTATGGGGGGTGTAAGGGGGTCAGGTATAGGGGGTTATGTATTATAAACTATTATATATATCCCCCACCCCCATATGTTAAATTTTGTTAAAGGTTTGGTATTGTGGGATTGGGTTTGTATCTTTATATTGGGGGACCATATCTTTTTTGTTAAAAAAGGTATGGTTCCATTACATATTAAAAACCTTTATAATGTATGGGGTTTGGTAAAAAGTGTATAGGGTTTTCCTCAGAATGGGGGTTAAAAAAGTTTAATTAGATCCCCGACCTTACACATCATTTAGAATTTTAATACATAACTCACGGATGGTCCTGTCGGTTAGGTCCATATCTTGTTCGGTTATGATCTTGTTATTGAATAGGTCCCCGATGATGTTGGACATATTGTGGAACAGGAGTTGGTATTGGGGAGTTCCTTTGTAGTTATACAATAATTTCTTATACGTAAGTGATCCTTGAAGATCATCCCCCACTCTGAACTCTACAATATGTTGTCCGTTGGGATTGGTCACCACCAATATGTCATACTTCTCTAATATGTATTTTTCCATAGTCACAAATATACGACAATACTCGGGGTTATCAATATAAAGTTTTCCACACCGAATTGTGGATAACTATATCAGGATCGGGGATTTGTTAAAAAATGTTAAGGTTTGTTAATGTTAAATTTTGTTAAAAATTGTTAAGATTGGGGGACGGGACAATCCCCTCACCTTTGTGTTACGGGGTTTTATGGTTTAATATATATGACACTTTATGACACCGATCTATATGAATTGGTCCTGACGATAGTAAGAAAGGGGTTTATTAAAAAAATCCCCCATAGTGATAGTGTTATAAAGGATTATTTTTACTATATCTATTTCCCAGCGAATAATATAATGTCCAGTTTAGTGAGCGGGGAGACACGTAGTGTCCTAAAAACCCTATGTTATTATCCTTCAACGAGGTCCTTTGTTTATGTGGGTGTCATAATGTGTCATAGGATTGAGATCTTTATATGATAATCTATGTGGTTATTCTTTACCCCATTCTATGTATGATCTTATATTGGTTCATCCGTATTCATCATCTAATATATGGGGTTATCGTACAACATACTGATTGGTCCTTCGTATGGATCCCGAATATAACCCAACCATAATTCCCCGAATTAAAATAAAGGGTTTTAAGACGATCAAATTATATCGGACATATACTGACATCATCTTCACATAGATCTCTTAACAGACACTCTAAAATGGGGGTAAAATAAGTGAGATCATAAATGGGAACGAAACCCATAAACGAAATTCCCCACTTTATGTGGGGAATGTAGTGACCCCGAATAGGGGGTATGGGGTGAAGTGAGTATTTGTGGTCTTACTTATTTTTATATTTTTGTTTAAGATAAAATAACTGATATTCTTTTATCTTATTAAAAACGTAATCGTAATATTCCGCTCTAAGGTAATCTAGTAGTTCACCATAATATGTTTGATGAATATCAATTGGTAATACTTTACGTGTTGTCTCCCTAAATATATGATCAACTACATATTTTGAACTATCGGGATCTGTTATATATTTCATTAAAGCTTTGTAACGAATTTGTGATAAAATATGTCTGTGTTTTTCTATTTCTTTGTCCAAAATATTTTTAACTTCGTTAAAGTCCATTCTCCTTAAAATGAATGTCGGTAACTTTTTAGTTTCCTCCCTTAATACTCTTCTTATGGTTTCTTGTAGGTTCATCCTCTTGTGTTTTTTAATACCTTATACATAAACGTTAATTCATCATCAAAAATATTAACCAAGGTCTTTATTGTTTCCACAACATAATCCTCACTAGTATCAATATCAATGTTATATCCATAGAACATATAATTCTCCAAAGTCGCCACAACCAACTTCCACTTAAATTCCTCTAATGAATTGGAATCGTAAAACAAATATACCTTACCTCGATCGAGTTCTTTCTTAAACTGATCCATATCAATTCTCCTTAAAAAAGAAGAATGTATCTTATTGTCGTTCTCCCTTAATATTCTTCTTATGGTTTCTTGTATGTTCATATTAAAATAATTTGATTATTATTGAATATCACCGCATCCAATATTTCACCTTGGTGTATGTCAATGACACCATCTTTACCAATATCTAATGCAATTAAAACACCCGCATTGGCTTCAATAAAAGAAATATAACCATCTTCGATTTTAATAGTAAGATTTCTTTTTTTAGCCGATTTAATCATATCTTGAGTTGGTTTTATATTAAGGTGTTTTATATGACCTGTATAAAGTGGATTTTTAATTATTAAATATGCTTTGGTTACTCTTCCATCATTTTGTTTAGCATAATATGTAGCATCGACTTTGGATGTTGTAAACCATCCACCACCTTTGAATTCTCCACCACTATATGAACCACCATGATACATCACTAATGGATTTCCCTCATCATCAATGACTTTTGTATCCATAAATGGGAATTCGATGTTCTCAGTTTCCTCCCTCAATACTTTCCTTATATGTTCTTGTAAGTTCATAATTTAATCTCCAATCTTTTATAATCTCCAATTGGATATATTGAGTATACCTCATCGGGTTTCTTCTTTACAATGGAAAAATAATATCCCGACCAATTACTTTCATCCTCGGGTCTTGAAAATAATACTTCACCACTACCAATCTTATTTAATTCATCTTTAACTTTCCACCAATCAATTGGAAACCCAACTCCCTTTTTATATAATAATTCACCCCAAGTATCATAATTTAAAGAAGACCCTATTGAGTTTCTTGATTCCCAATCTCTCTCGGAATGCTTAACAAAAATATACTTATACCCATCGTCATCAAAAACCCCCGCCGAATATACCTTATCAATATACTCCTTAACTTCATCACCATATCGGTCCATTAAATAATCCCCTAACGCATCTATCCAAGCATCAATACGATCATCCGAATCAAACTCGGTTGGAATTTTTCCCGAAGCAACATCAGTTGTTGATGACACAAGATTATCGTGAAAATTATCATAGTACTTGTGATTGTGCATAACCTCCGACTTTAATAAATCAAGAAAATCTGTTCCTTTAAGTCTCCTTACCACAAATGCCGGTAACTTTTTGGTTTCCTCCCTTAATATTCTTCTAATATTTTCTTGTAAGTTCATAATCAATAAATATAAACTTAATTAATCATTTTTTTACCCAATAGATTTTCTCTAAACATTCTTGTTTTCAAATCACGAGTCCAAGTTTTTTTTTGTTCAAAATTTAATTCGTTATAAATTCCAATCAAAGGTGGTGACATTCCTATCATATCCATAAAAGACAAATCATCCCAAATATCCATATATTTGTTATATAATTGTTTAACGTTGTGAATCTGACCCTGAATTTCAACCTTGGTCATATTGACTGAAACATCTTTCAAATTTCTTGTTCCAAGCTCAGCTTGTTTTCGTAGTCTTTTTGAAAGATGACGGTGATTAAATGTATCATCAATCCAATGTGCTAATTCATGATGAATACTACCTTTAATTTTTTCAGGTGTAAATTCTTTTAGTATATAGATTCTCTGTTGTTCTTTTGATAATTTTTGAGCAGCAATTTCTATATTTCCGTGACCATAACCCAAAACAAAATTTTTCGCACTGTCATTTATTGAAATAAAAATTTTTTGAGTACTGGGTTGATATCCATTGAGCCCATTATTAATAATAATATCACAAGGATTCATTTCATTAGCTTTGATAGCATCTCTTGTTTGTAATATTGAAGTGTCAATAGTATCCCAACTAAACATATCATCTCTAACAATTCCTGTTTGACGAATCTCTTCGATATCTTTTTTGAAAAACATATCATACAATAACTCAACATCATCATCCACCAATGTTAAAACCTCATTTAATACTTTTCTTATGTGTTCTTTTAAATTCATAATATAAATACGATCTTGTTTAACTTAACCCGCACAATCTGCTTGAATCTGTTTATTCCTCCACTGAATCCAATACTCCTGTAACCCCTCTTTTGTTCGTTTCAAATTACTAATATCAAACTCATCACCAGGTAATAACACACCACTCAATTCAGATATTCTCCTATTAAGTTCAGGTGTGTGATTCCAACCTCCGACGTGATCAAAAGATGTATAAGCATCACAATTATTTTGAACATCAATAAACGGAATGGATAACTTATATGTAACATTCCCACTACCCATACCATCAGTTGACATTCTTATATTATTCAAATCAACTTTCTTGTATTCACCCTGTCTGTAAAGTTCTTTAAGTTTATCACCAACCTTACCCGACATTGTATTTGAAAATTTATGTGCAATGTCACCCATCTCATTAAATTCAGGTCCAATATACGTTCCATTACAACCATATTCAGTACAAGATATGTTGGATGTTTGTTCTGAGATTAAACCCATCATCTCTTTAATTCTTTCTATGTTTTCTTGTAGTTTCATAATTTATCTAATTAACATTTTCTTTAATAATCTTCTTATGTGTTCATATATACCGTACACACTACCTTCTGTTCCAAAGACACTATTTGGAAATAAATCACCTAACATCTTATACTTATACGCTGCGTAAAACGCTGAAGGACTTTTTCGTCTAAAAGCTACTATGTTATTATTATATTTAGCAGCCTCATCTTTAAGTGTATCCTTATTCCACTTAGGATCTATCGGTCTTTCGGGGAATAATAACATAGGATCTATACGGTGAAACAATGCAGCTTTATAATGTAACGGACTACCCGCACTAAATTCAAATGGATAATCATATTTAGCCGCTTCTCTTTCAATTTCACCAGGTGTCATATATGGAATTTTCATTGGAAATAAATCATCTATCATTCCTCGAGTACGTGCCGCATCATAAGCACGACGAGAACCTTTTTTAAATTCATTTCTTGAATTATATTTACTAGCTTCTTGTTTAATTTCATCAGGTGTTACTCTTTTAACAGTACTTGGAAATAAATCGTTTAATATTTTATAATTATATGCCGCTTCATGAGCACGACGATTACCTTTTTGAAATTCACTTCTTGAATTATATTTACTAGCTTCTTGTCTAATCAAATCTTCAGTCCATTTTGTAAGTTTTCTTCCTTCAGGAAATAAATCATCTAACATTCCTCGTTTATATGCAACATTATAAACCGTAGGATTACCTCGTTTAAATTCTGCTTTTGAATTATATTTACTAGCCTCTTGTCTAATCATATCTTCAGTCCAGTTTGTAAATTTTCTTCCTTCAGGAAATAAATCATCTAACATTCCTCGAGTACGCGCTGTTTGATACGCCGAAGGACTACCTCGTTTAAATTCTACTTTTGAATTATATTTACTAGCTTCTTGTTTAATCAAATCTTCAGTCCATTTTATATATTTTACTTCTGGAAATAGATCATTCATCATACCATACCTTAGTCCTGCATGATACGCCAAAGGATTACCTTTTTGAAATTCACTTCTTGAATTATATTTACTAGCTTCTTGTTTAATCAAATCTTCAGTCCATTTTGTAAGTTTTCTTCCTTCAGGAAATAAATCATCTATCATTTCACGTCTAAGCGCCGCATCGTATGCCCCAGTACTACCTCGTTTAAATTCTGCTTTTGAATTATATTTACTAGCTTCTTGTTTAATCAAATCTTCAGTCCATTTTGTAAGTTTTCTTTCTTCAGGAAATAAATCATCTATCATTCCTCGATTATACGCTGATTTATACGCCAAACGATTACCTTTCAGAAATTCACTTCTTAAATTATATTTACTAGCTTCTCGTCTGATCATATCATCAGTCCATTTTGTAAGTTTTTTTCCTTCAGGAAATAAATCATCTAACATTCCTCGATTATATGCAATTGTATACGCCGAAGGACTACCTTTTTGAAATTCTTTTTTTAAATTATATTTACTAGCTTCTCGTCTGATCATATCATCAGTCCATTTTGTAAGTTTTCTTCCTTCAGGAAATAAATCATCCAACATTCCACGTCTATATGCCGCACCAAATGCCGCAATATCACCTTTTTCAAATTCTTTTTTTAAATTATACTTACTCGCCACTTGTCTGATCAAATCTTCAGTCCATTTTGTATGTTTTTTTCCTTCAGGAAATAAATCATCTAACATTCCACGTTTATATGCGGTTTGATATGCCGAAGAACTACCTTTCTGAAATTCTACTTTTGAATTATATTTACTAGCTTCTTTTTTAATTTCATCCTCAGTCCATTTTAATGGTCCGACATCTTCTAACAAAATACCTTCTGTTAAAACCCTTAATTGTAATTCTGTTAATCTTAATCTCATAATTAATAAATATATTAATTATTAGGTCTTGATGCTTTATATCCTTTCGAATTCAAATAATCAATCAATTCATCCACCATACTTTTATCTTCTTCTTGAAAGGCGTGTCTAGATGGACTAACAATAATACCATTATTATTTATAATCGTGAAATTTGATAAACCAAACTTCTGTACTAATTTGGATAATCTTTTCCCTAATTGCTCACGAGTTAAATTATATTTCTTATAAACTTCGGAATCATCTGAAATTATAATATCAGGAACCACTTTACTCAAAGTCTTTCCTTTTTCGATAAACTCTTGAGATGCAACTTCCTTTTGACCATAATCAGGATTTTCACTCACACTTAACGACTCATCACTTTCAAGAACATTCATAGCCTTATCAACTAAACTATTATCCACTTTAACGAAATATTGTATCACACCAAATGGAAATGGTACATAATACATACCAACCGAACAATCTATGTTGGCACGTTTTAACATTAAACCAATTTTCTTTAAGATATTATTAGTGTTATTCAAATTCGATTTTGAATGATAAAGCAATATCTGAGACGCTATCTTGTGTTCAAATGAGTTTGGTTCCACTATGTCAATCTCAGAAGGTCTATTGAATTGAAAACTACTATCCTCACCACCTGATTGTATGTGTTTAGTGTATTCCCCCATTTTTTTCCTGTCCTCATATGATAATTCCTCACCCCGATTCATCTTGTCCAAAATGTCGTCGATGTTTTCGGTAATGAGCCCCATAACCTCTTTAATCCTTTGTATGTTTTCTTGTAGGTTCATAATATTATAATATAATCTTCACTCTTTTATAATCTTTAATTTGATATATTGAATTTGTCACCTTGGGAACCATCATATCTGTTCTTGTCACTATAAATTAGTTTCATCAACAACTCTTACTATCGCTGGACCATATTGGTCGTTATACATATCAAACGATTTTGAACTTCTGTTTGGATGTCCTACAGGCAGTCCTCTTGTACCAAAGTGGGATTCTTTATGACCAAATTCTTTATCCATATCATAGAAATTATCAAAATAATAATCGTTGTAAACTTTGTCATCAAAATAACTATCTTTTACAACTCTACCATAATCATCTGACCATAAATTTGGTATCCCTTGAAATCCGTAAAAAACTTTATATCTCCCATTTTCATCACCATCATACGAAGATGTTTCTTCCCTTAATATTCTTATTATAGATTCTTCAATATTATCCTTATTTTTTTTAGGAAATAAATCATCTAACATCCCTCGATTTTTAGCAGGTTGATACGCCGAAGAACTACCTTTCTGAAATTCACCTCTTGAAGCATATTTGCTAGCTTCTTGTCTGATTTTATCTTCAGTCCATTTTAATTTTCTTTCAGGAAATAAATCATCTAACATTCCACGTTTGCGTGCCGCACTATATGCCAAATAACTACCTTTCTGAAATTCTCCTCTGTATTTGTACTTACTAGCTTCTCGTCTAACTTCATCATCTGTCCATTTTAATTTTCTTTCACCAAATAAATCATCTAACATTTTATTTCTATATGCGAACCCGTATGCCGATTGACTACCCATTTGAAATTCTCCTCTTGAATTATATTTACTAGCTTCTTGTCTGACTTCATCTTCGGTCCATCGCTTATGTCCTCTATCACCATAATTCTCAAAATTCAAATCTTGCAAAATCCCAATTTTTGACGCAGCTTGATAAGCTTCAAAATTACCTTTTTTAAATTCACTTTTTGACTTATATTTACCCGCCTCTTGTTTAATCAAATCTTCAGTCCATTTTGATGCTTTCCTTTCAGGAAATAAATCTTTCAACATTTTACGGTTATACGCCGCACCATACGCTGAAAGACTCCCTTTTTGAAAATCTCCTCTGTATTTGTACTTACTAGCTTCTCGTCTGATTTCATCTTCAGTCCATTTTAATGGTCTAGCATCTTCTAACAAAATACCTTCTGTTAAAATCCTTAATTGTATCTCTGTTAATCTTAATCTCATAACTCTCTTTTAATTAAATTATAATAGAATTCACTAATCCTATCAGGTGTTGTAATGTTGTTCGCTCTTAATTGTGTTCTTATTTGATTAATAAAACCAACCAACTGAATAAGTTGTACATTTTTATACATTTGAGGACTCTTGAAGTGTGGTTTAATTAAACCCATCTTCTGAAGTTCCCTAATCTTTCTTGATCCAAAATCATCCGCAACGTTCTCACTATACTTCATAAACTTGGCAGCATCCATAACCGATACCTCCTCATTATAAAAATCATACATAGTTTTCTCACCATACTTCTTATATTGATATTGATGTGCTATCTCATGAAAGATAACAAACAACGCCATCTCCAAACTAGTATTTAATACCGACTTATTAATTAACACCCCATTATGTAATGCCGCCCCAAGTGCTTGATACTTAAAATCCGCAAACTCTATTTTCTGACAACCCGACTTCTCAATGAAATCAACCAAAAAATCTGTAACCTCATCCGACATATTATATGTGGATCTTAATTTATCAATAAAAGGACCCAAATTGGTGGTTTCCTCTCTTAATATTCTTCTTATGGTTTCTTGTAAGTTCATATATCGATATTATTTTTTTAAATCGTTTTTATTTAGGGTTGAAATAAGTCTATGAAAATCTTCCCACATTTCCACTTGTTCTTCCGTATATTCATCCCAAGGTTCTCCAGTAAATCTTTCATAAAAGTTTTCGGCGTTTTTATTAAAATTATTATCAAAAATAAAATAACCAATATAATTTCCCTCTACAGGTTTTTTATATCTTACTTCTTGTATATATTCAAAATCATCTACCCTAACGTGGGATAAATCTTTATTTGGTTTTTCGTTAATGGAATATAAATATATTTTATTATTACCTGTTAATGAACCATAATGATTTAACATACTCCAAACACCCAATAAAGCACCACCAATAGTTTTTGAAGCAGATATTTCTGGTGTTGTACTTCTTGCAATAATATCATCTGTGTGAAACTCAGGGTTACCATCATCATCAAATGACTCATAATATCCTTCTGGCTCAAAAATTATATTATCACCTTTGAATTCAGTTATAGCCCTATAATAGTTTTTAGTGGTTTCCTCTCTTAATATTCTTCTTATTGATTCATAAACATTAGTCTTCTTCGGTGTATTATCATTCCCACATTTGTGACAAACATATGGATCTTCACCACCATCAGATAGATACCAAAACCATCCACAATCCTCACAAACAACTGCCGACTCACCCTCTATCGCATAATACCTATCACGTATCTGATCATAGTAATGTTCACTGAAAAAATTATATAAATCATCCCACATTTCGGTAAATAATTCACTGTTATAATATTCCTCATCTGAAAAGAAAGTATCCACCATATATGAAACAACCATTTTATTGAATTTATATTCATCCATAAAATTCCACTTGTCCTTATTCTTTGCAAACTTCTTGGACGCATCTGTTAACGCTTCCTTAAATATTTCATCAATCTTCTTAAAGTCTAACCTTCTCAAAAGATGCTTTGGGATTTCAGATTCTTTTAATAATCTTCTAATCGTTTGTTTAATATTTTCTTGTAAGTCCATAAACTATAAATATACAAAAAATGGAGATGTTTTCACATCCCCATCTAATTAAAAATTAAAAATTATTATGAAAAAAAACAAATTTCCTAACTCATAACATATAAAGAAGAACCTTTACTATGGATCAATTCAAACTTATGGTCATCAACATTCCAACCGTTTAAGACCCAATTGGGTTGTACCCTCGGATTATACTTAACACGAACATTACTAAGTTCAATATCTGGATCAACAAGAACCTGAACATCCTCACATAAAACCCAAGCACAAACCGACTTGTGTTGCCCATTAAAGATCTTCTCCGCTGTTGATTTTTGATTTTTCAACTGACAACCTTTCATAATCAATTGAACAACTTTCGGATCAAAATACTTAACCTCCGTTGGATAAGTAATTTTCCATTTCATATAGTTCTTACCTTGACTAAGATTAAACCTAACTTTGATCCGTTTCATAATCTTGTTATTTTTCTTTAACAATACAAAGATACTAGAAAAATTCTAACCTACAAATTTTTTTTGAAATTGTTGTATATGAGATAAAAACCTTCTTTAATAAACTAGTTATAACCAATTAAACAGTCTTACCCATTTTATTTCGTTCATACCATACCCACAGACTATCTCTCCAAGGTGTGTCATTCATGCCCCATTTTTGAGCATCAATTCTCATATCTTCTGGTAATTCCCAAAATAATTGTTCCATTTCTTCTTGGTTTAAATTTACTTTACCATTATCCCAAGTTACATCCAATATAACATCGTGGAAATGTGCCCAATCATTTTTGTCAAAGTTGTAATCTTCTATTTTATTCATAATAATTAACTGGTTATAACAAAGTATATGTGAAATACCTCATAAGGTTTCTACTAATTATTTAGGTTTGTCGTCAGGTACTTCACATATACCCAACCGTTAGTGATAATGATTTATTTTAGTCTCTCAAAATATATTGTTTGTGTTGGACCACCTACATATGTTTCTAAACGAAAAACAAAATTATCATCGTCAATTTTTGAAAGTTTCATTTCTTCGTGTCCAGAGCCTAAATTAAACTTTTTAAGTTTTTGTAATAATTTTCTTTCTTCTCCTTGTTTCAAAAATTTTCCTTTAATTTTGATTTTCTCATCTCTATATTCCGCAGAAAATAAATCACTATCACTAACATCAGATATATTCAAGTTTTCATTGAACTCTCCGAAACTTTTTATGTGTTTTTTATCTTTCATATTCGTTTATTAAGTTTAGTGTTTTCATAATCTTGTTATTTTCTTTAACAATACAAAGATACTAGAAAAATTCTAACCTACAAACTTTTTTTTAGATAATTTCCATACTCTCAGAAAATAAGATTTGTTCCACCATCGGACAATTATTACGAATAATAATGTTAAACCATTCCTTGAACTTCCCCTTATCTTTGAAGTCAAAGGTAATTCCATCATAATTAAGTTTGAAAACTCCAACCTTTTCTAAAACATCAACCTTATTCACAACCATATTTGTAACCCCATTTATGTTTGCCGCTTTGATAATCATATCCATATCGGTCCAAGCAATCTGTCTTGGTCTTCCCGTTGTGGAACCAAACTCATTCCCCACTTCCCGGATTTGATTAAACACATCATCGGGTTGTTCAAAGGTCTTAGCACCAACATAAGTGTTATACGCCTTACATACACCATAAACCTTTCTAATCTTTTGTGGCGGAACTCCGTTCAATACCGCAGAACCAATCGTACAATGTGATGATGTTACATATGGATAATCACCCCAATCAATATCCAATTCAAAACCTTGTGCCCCCTCAAATAATATCCGAACATCAAAATCATTCTTGTGAAATACATTATAGATATCACATACATAATTCCGAATCTCTTCAACATCCTCAGCTCTAATACCCTGACGATAATACTTGTCACGATATGCAGGACCATTACCTGTTTTGGTTGTTCCAATCTTTGAATCCTTGGAATCCTCGGCAATGTGATCATCGGTAATAATATGAACCCTCTTGTCAATGAATAAGTATTCCCTAACACGAATACCCTTACTCTCCAAATCCTTAATCTCACTCATAAGTGAATTGATATTCACAACACACCCAGGCCCAATGATGGATATCAAACCATTAACAATCCCCGATGGTATGTAATGAGTAACAATCTTCATATCACCAACATAAATGGTGTGACCAGCGTTTCCACCACCATTATAACGAACAACGTGTGTATATTCACCACTTTGAGTTAAATAATTACAAACCTTACCTTTTCCAGTATCACCCGCTTGTAAATCAACTATTACATCTGCAAATTCTAACATAATCTTAAATTAAATTTTATCCAAACACCAAATCGGTGTCTTTTCACCAACATATGAACCCTGAACATTGAATGAAAAATACTCAATAGCATCTTCTTCACTCATATCACGACATAAAATTGTAATACATTTACTGATTGAATAGATTAGTCTCATACTTGACTCATCTAACCCTATGATGGCATCATCAAAACCATCCGCCTTCAAAAATAACTCATCCTCATAATTCATGAATAAGTACTCCAAAAAATTTGTTTGTTCCATAATTCTTAATCAAGAATAAGAAACAAAATTCATAAAAACAACTAAATGATTATTCTTATAATGGAAAGGTTTCGCCAACAAATTGGTTAGGAACAGGAATGGTTTGAATGGTGTTTATACCCTCAATTTGAAAGGTTTCACCAACCCATCTACCCATAAGTGATTCTAACATAGATAGTTCCATAGGAAGGTATCGAAGAATATTTTCACTAATACCACGATAGATAAATAAGTCTTTATTTTTCAAACCCAAATGACCATCTCCTTCAGGATCTATTAACCAAATAATCCCAAATATATCTTTTCTCCATTCATATTTCTTAAACTGAGTTTCCATGAATTTTTTGAATATTGGATATAACTTTTCTTCTGTTACCTTGACTTTCATAATGATAAATATCCTTATAATGGAAAGGTGTCTCCAACACTCAACGGTGATGGTCAAGTCATCACCTGGACGATTAACCCCTCAATTTGAAAGGTCTCTCCAACCCATCTACTCATAAGTGATTCTAACATAGATTGTTCCATAGGAATGTAGCGAAGAATTCCTTCACTAATATCCACATAGACATGTAAATATCTACCTTCCACCAATTCCATTTGACCATATCCTTCAGGATCCATAAAAAATATCCCACCATTATTTTTATCTCTTCTCCATTCATATCTCTTAAACTGAGTTTCCATAAATTTTTTGAATATTGGATATAACTTTTCTTCTGTTATTTTAACTTTCATAATGATAAATATTCTTATAATGGAAAGGTTTCACCAACCTAATGGTTTCAAAACGAATGGATTCATTTGGGGATTTAACACCTCAATTTGAAAGGTCTCTTCAACCCATCTACTCATAAGTGTTTGTAACATAGATTGTTGTATAGGAATGTAGCGAAGAATTTTATCTTTAATACCACGATATATCCATAATTTTTTGTTTTTTTCCAATTCCAAATGACCAAATCCTTCAGGATCTATATACCAAATGGAATCATATTCATCTTTTCTCCATTCATATCCCTTAAACTGAGTTTCCATGAATTTTTTGAAAACTGGATATAACTTTTCTTCTGTTACTTTAACTTTCATAACATTTCATTAACTCTGTTTATAAAGTTATCTATCTTTTCGGTATATAAACTTCTAATTATAACCTCAACAATTTCTGATATATTAACATACATAGTATCATATACCATAGATTCATCCTCATCTTCATCACCAATTATCGGATAGAATGATGAGTAATACTCATTTGTTATATCATCTGTAAGATCCAAAATAAACCTTTCACTATCAAAATAAACAAGATTATCAAAAGGATTAGATCTTAACTCTTGAATCAAATCATTAAAGAAAATATCACTTTCCAAACGTTCATCCACATAATTAGTAAGTACTGACAATTTACGTAATATTTGTTGTTTAACACCTTCTTTTGTTGTAATGGATTCCATAATAGTTTCTGTTATTTCCGTATTTTTTTTGAATATTGAGATCATCTCAACGGTATGAATTTTCTCAATCTTATAACCAACATCAGGTGGAAGTTGTTTGATTAACGATTTCCAAGCCCTTTCCGCCTCATCAGACCTAAACGCCGATTGAATGATGATATTCGGCATTTTATCCAATAACTCCAACATCGCTTTCTTATATAAACCTCTACCCTTAAATTCTTCCTTTATTGTTGCCATAACAACCATATAATGTTTTTCATCAGGTGTTTCCAATGTCATATCACCAACCGCCTCACCATCACTCATAATGAACACCTCAATGAATCCATCCAATCGTTCAATTTGAATTTCTTCATTTATTACACCCATAACCTTACGGATTCTACCTATCTCTTCATTTAATCTCATAATATATAAATATTACTCTTTGTTCTCATGTTTTTGTGTTCCAAAATAATATGAAAATATCATCAACACAAGTGTTTTTATTAAATCAAAAAGTTCTTTACTTTGACCTTCAGTTAATAAGTTAATCTTGAATGCTATTATTTTATCAACAACATAAACACCCGTAAGTGCCGCAAATACCATAAGTATAAACCTAACCAAAACGTCTTTGGTACCGGTGGCAAACAATTTGTATGTCCCATACATAAATCCACCAACAAGTAATAACGATAAAATTACCGCAAAAATCGTAATCCAAATATCACCTGAGCTATACATCTAAATAAATATTATTACATTTCAAAAATGAAAGCAATCATAGCAGTTAATAACAAACAATACATCGGATTAAATAATAAATTACTTTGGAAAAGTAAGGAAGATCTTAAACACTTCAAACAACTAACCGAAGGTCAACGTTTATTGGTCGGTTATAACACCTTCACAGAATTACCTCCATTGAAAAATAGAACTCTTATCATAGATCAACGGAACGAGTTTTTATCTGCCGATTGGTGTATCGGTGGAAAAAAAACCTATGAAAAGTATTGTCATCTATTCACAGAACTACACATATCAAAAATAGATAATGATGACATCGGTGATACCGAATATCCGAACCTTGAAAATCTAAATCCCGAGTGTAAGGTCTTCACTTATTACTTCTCAACAACAGATTAACGTGATCTTGCCGTCAGTTAAGTAAGGTCTAATATCACCTTCCATAAAACCAATGTTAACATATTCTGAAGGTCTTTCAAACTCATCATAACATTCAACTGAACAATCACCACTATTCATAATGATCTTGTTAATAATAAACGGATCAATATCCATTTTATGGTTAATCGTCTCAGGTTTGGTATAATACCCAATCTGATCATCAATACCAATCACCTTATAATAACGATTGATATCAATTTCCATATCCCCACAATCCTCAGAACAATCATAAGGATATTGTGTAACTTTATACGGATTCAGATTTGTTAATTTCTTAGCAACTGATTTACCATCCGTCATAATATCACCAACTTTCAAATTCTTTTCACGAATCCCTAAAAATAACCTCGGCTTACATTGACAGTTTTCACCCAATTCATCACACCATAAACATTCACCATTGTGATCCATTTTTGGTGATACCGAAAATAATTTTGCGTTTTTCTTCATAATTTCTTTTTTAATGTCTCTAATAGATCAATATCGATCTTTTCACCCAATAAAAATCTCATACACTTTTCAACTAACTTCTGCTCAGGTGATATATCATTCCTACTAGCCAAATATGTTACGTGTTTAACTTCCGTATCATTAAAATAAATATCAATACCATCAAACAACTTTTTTAACTCCTCAAATCTCTCCCCCTCAAATACTTTGTAGTCGGTTACAAAAACCACATAAGCATAATCCAATTTAATCTTATTAAGCAATAACATAACCCATCACTTTAAGATTACACCCAATCATAAACAACAACAATATCTTCTGATAAAATTCCAGCATAAGCACCAAATCCCTTAACATATTGCCTATTTTGCTCCCTTAAATCCCAATCATTCAACATATGTTTGTGACTCAATGTTAAATAAATAAAAGCCAATTTACCTATGTTATTAATTTTATAATCATAGATAAAATTTTCAGGTTCTTTGATGTAATACCTATCTAAAACCATATTCAAAATGTAAATTAATTTTTCCATCAGAGCAAATGTAGTGAATTTTTTTTGTAATACCAAATGTTTTCTACTATATTTATTGACATGACAACAATAGAACTAGCAAACAAATTTATATCTAAAAAATTAAAAGGTCTAACAATTAAGGATATCACTTATGAAACCGATATTAAAGACAACCCCACGTACGGTGTTGCGTTTATTGAAATATCTAAAGACTATTTAATGTCTCACTCAACTCCGATAGATAGAGACACATATAAAGATATGAAAAGTAAGGAATATTTCCCTTGGAGTGATCCTCCACCAAACCCTAATTATCCTGATATAAGGGTTTTGAAAGATTTTGCCGATTCTATTGATGAGAAAACTTTCGATACAATTTATACTTATATAGTTGAGTCACATTATATAATAACCGAATTACATTTTAAACATTTATCAATACGTTTTGGTCCTTACGAAGGTTTTTTTGACGAACCTTTTGAATACTTCCGATAAAATTAAATCAATTTACTTCTTAAGTAGTTTTTCTCATCTTCATTCAATGTATCCAAAAATCTATTAACTTGTCCCAATCTTCTAATTCTAAGATCATCACCCGCAAAATCACTATCACCATAGTCAGTGTCCGCGGCTTCAAAATATTCTTCATACAAATATTCACTCACAATAATCCCACCCATATCGTCTATCATATCTTTACTTGTTGCAAACATCGTTCTATACCAAGAATCTGTAAAATACGTTTGCCCATGTTTTTCATATGTTACATCAAATTTATACAATTCAGGAAAAACAACATCATCTACTTTAGTTTCTTTGGTAATTTCATTATTAGAAAATATGTCAAATATATAAACCAATAACTCCATAGCACTAACTTTATCATTACCGAATTTACCACCAACAAAGAGATCCATTTCGTGATAATATTTGTCGTATATCGTTTCAACCGCATCAGTATAATCTAAATTATCACCATACTTTACAACAAAATATTTACATAATTTAAGTAATTCTTCTTTTGACATATCGGTGATATCTGCAGACTCAGTTAATATACGTTTAGTTTTGGGTTTTGATTCATTAATAGGTCCTTCAATTGTAAAATCTGTATAATCCCAATCATTAAATTCCTTATCGTCAGTATCGTAGTCGTACATTTCCATCTCATCCCAAATAAAAGTACCACCCTCATCATACCATGATACTATGTCACGAGCATCTTCCTCAGTTACCGCATGAACCACTCCTTTGTGGAATTCTGTCTTCCATTCCATTACTTTTGATTTTCCATAAACATTGATCTTATTTAACGGAAGGAATATAAAATCTTTCTTTTCAAAATTATCACTTGCAATTATTTCCATATTAACCAAAAGTGTTGATCGGATCCAAGCTGCTAACTCAAACTCACTAACACCCCTAAGTTGTTCTTTAGTTACCCCCACATAACTCAAATCGTTTTCAAATACTGAATAAAAATCTTCCAAGTCAGAATCGTGAACAAATTCATAATCCTTCAAATCAGGAGACATCTTAGTTAAAATCGCAATAATCGTAAACATGTAGTTACGATCTATTTTTTCTAAAATATTAGCCATATTTAATAAATACCTATTGAATTATAAATATCAATATGTTACTATTATTTAACTATGGAAAAACAACACATTTTATACGATTGGATCTTTTGGTGTAACACTTATGAAGACAACACCTGGTACGGAATTAAGAAAAACGATATCTCCAAATTTTTTATGGGTGGTGATATTATAAAAGAAGTAGAACACTTCACAGGTAAAACAATGAAGGAAGTAGTTTCAAAAGCATTGAACACTTATCTTGTTTGATATATTTATAAGATAAAAGAAATCATGATCAACGAAACACATAAGAGAATATTAAAGATGATGGGTGTTACATTAACTGAACAAGTTAATCAAGAAAATCAACCATTAACACCATTACAAAAAATAGAATCTCTATTGAATGATGAAGGTTTAACTGAGAAATTATCCTACCTATTGGAATCTTTCAATGTTGAAACAAAAGAAGAGTTCTTGGAATCGTTATCCAAGAGCGTTAATAAAACTTTGATTATGAGATTAATGAACACCTCAAGACAGAAATACGATACCGATAAAGATGATCTTTACAAACAAATTATTGAAATCTTATCTGAGGTGCTCAAAACATCTGATACCTTAAAATAACAACCTATTTTATGGTTGATAGATCCTAACAACCTCACAAGATTTATACTTACAGATGTCTTTTTTAGCCCGTCTTTTAGTATAATCTTTATTATCAAAAACGGATGCTTCGTTGATCGCAACAAACTCTTCTCTTTCATCCGACCAATACTCATTAGGGTTAACCAATGATCTTACAACATAATACTTCATATCTTATTTTTATTTAAGTAGTTAGCCCAATCCTCAGCGCCATCATCATCACGTCTTGATGCGTATTTTTTAGTTAATAGGTTATTCATACGTTTCTCATGATCTACCTTGATCCAATTATTCGGTATATCATTCTTAACGTCAGATAATTCAACCCTATGTTCAACATAATGCGTGATATAAACAACTCCGTCTTTATCACTAATAACCATATTCGGTTTCATTCCAACATATGGTATATATGTTTTTCCATCATAAACCATATTTTGGATCATTACCTCGGAATCACCATTCAAAGATTCCAACTTTTCCCTTAATTCAGATACTTTCATCAGTTTTTTATTTAATAATACGAATTACTTATCACAATGTCAATTAACTCATAAAGAATTAAATATCAATCTCAGAAAGTCTTTCTCTCACAAGTTCATTAACAATATCATCGTCGGGTGATGGATACCACCTATCATCATAATCAAATGTTGGTTTTTCAATATAGTCTTGTTCCATCAAAGTATCAAGAACACCATCTAAATTGTAACCTCCGGTATTTTCATAAGAACTACTATAAGGGTAAAAGTGTTCATCAAAAATATCCATAACAGATTCATCATCCACATCCACCAAGTTTGATAAATCAACCTCTATCTCAACACCACCATCATCAAATCTAGAAACATTACCATATTCCTCTAAGGCTGATTTTAATAGGGATTGCATATGATCAACATAATCGTCACCATCAGCAGAATTTATTGCAGATCTAATAGCATTCATTATCTCATAATCACCATCAACCTCTTTAATAGAATCTTTCAAATCTAAATCTTCATCCAATTCAATATTATTTTTTTGTGCCATTTGTCTAACGATATCCCAAAGTTTATTTTCAGTTTCTTTGTCAATCGTGTAACTAAAAAAGCTTGAAGTATCTACATCATTATCATATCCCCACAAATCCCAAGGAGCTACCATAATTTCTTCAAAAATATGTACCGTTCTCACGTCTCCGTTTCTGTTACGGTATCTATTTTCCCAACCTCCATTAACATAATATTTTATATAATCAGGATCTAACTTTAACGTAAAGTTTGTCGGTAACGGTGGAAGTTCAATAAGACCCATTTTAGCTAACACCCTTTGCATTGATTTGGATTCAAATAAATCAGGTCTTTCTTGATATAATTGTTTAATTGTTTCATCGGGAAGATCACTTATTTTGAAATCTTGTTGTGCCCCATACTCAGAACCAAACTTTTGAATTAAATAACCATCTTCACCATCCATTACAGAAAACAATGGCACAATATATTGATGGTATTTATCACTAGGTTTCGAGTTTTTAGGACCTTTTAATTGATACAAAACATTATCATCACCAATCGCCGCAGTTAATAATGACTTATTTATTTTAAATTTATCATTTAATGGAACATATTGTCTTAATGAATATAAATAACCATATGAACTTCTTCCACAATGTCCCATCCTTTCACATTCTTCAGGTGAGTTATTTGTGTTCAAATCCACCCAATATAAACCATTACCATTTTTATCTCTAAAATCTAAAATCACATCGTGATCCTCAACATAATTAATTTGACCTTCACCAACTTCTAAACTATCGTGCCATTGTTTTGATAACGAATATAACTCATTAAACGTGTTATTTTTGTAAGGTTGTACATTACCATTTAGTCCTACCCTAATCCAATCCATTATTGATTGGATTCTTTGTCTAATATAAAGAGGAACTTCGTATTTTTCTTTGAGCATGTTTTCCATTTCCAATGGTGTTAACATATTTCGCATGTTAGTATTCAAATAGTCAATAACTTTGTTCCCCATCCAAACGGATAATGGTCCGCACAATTCATCTAATGTCTCAGCCGCCTTCTCACTAAAATTAAGCTTATCTATTAGAATTTTTTTCTTTGACGCTTCTAATATTATTTGTCTTATGTTTTCTAATAATTTCATATACTAATAAATATATGAAAAATACTTAATTACGAAATGAAGGACAATCTTGACCTTTTTTCGGATGTCTCTCACGTTGTCTTTCAATCTTTTTTAGTTTCTTTTGTGAAACAGTATAAGAAGATGATTGACAAGAAACCATTAATACCACCAAAATAAAAAGATATCTCATATTATTTAACTTTAACTGCGGTTGCATTAACAGGATTGAAGTTATTACCATTCCAACTCCAAATTACACCAACAACTTTAAGATTTTCTTTTTTCCAAGAATTACTAATCGGAATGACATATGAAAAATCTTGAGTTGAATTTGTTGTTATTGTTGTTATGGTTTCACCAAGGATTTTTGATCCACCATATCCACGAACCACATTATTATGTAATGGATTTGATGATCCGGTCTGACCTTTAATAATACTATCCTCCAATACCAATATTGAAAACGTATGACTACCGAAACCATCTTTGAAGTATTGAACTTTAGATTTTACCTCAATTTGAAAATTAACACTTGATCCATTAACAGGTTTTACAACAGCATCAACATAACATCCCGCAATCGGTGATAACGCATTATTCTGAGTTAAATAATTATTTGCCGTTGATTGGTTTGGATAAAAGTTTTTGAAATCTGTATTAACACCCATAAACAAATGAGGAATACCATTTTGATTGAATCTTTTCATCAATCTATCACCAATGGTATCTCCCGCAGGTGAATTTAACCCATCACTAGTTTGAGATGACAAACAAATAATCTTATCGTCACCATACACTTCCATCGCACGTAACACAGGTTTTCCCGACGATCCACAAGGACCACACCAAGTCGCTCCTTTATACACTAATACCGTTCTTTGAACAGGTTGTACCGTAATCGTTTCCGTGATCTTTACATCTTTTGAACAACTAAATAATGTCACACCAAAGATGATTGAATAAATAATTTTTTTCATAATATTGTTTTTATATAATTATAATGATTTTACAAACTTTTTTTAACCTACCAACTTACAATCTTTAACAGACATCACAACTTTAATCTCAGTTGGTAAGTCACTAGACCAATCCAAAATACCGAAATCAATTTCAAGTATCTTACCTTGAATTTCCCATTTTTCAACTTCATAACCTGTCGGGTCTAACATCGTCATCTCTAAACTCAATAACCTACTCAGATCCTCCAAAGA
>Ga0315909_10001544_pt1 | contig 30971 bp, 59 predicted proteins | sample LakEriMetagenome_11_FD_203527 | JGI IMG/M metagenome (GOLD analysis project Ga0315909, IMG submission 203527) | Freshwater fungal communities from buoy surface, Lake Erie, Ohio, United States - Buoy 2 MA125 | ecosystem: Environmental > Aquatic > Freshwater > Lake | place: USA: Lake Erie, Ohio... | reverse complement strand
AGTCATATTCCTATATTTTCTAATTTTTCATCTCTTCTTTTTTGCAAACGATTATCATACCACCTGCGAATTTCTGTATAAAGTTTATCACCTTCATAAACATAGCGAGTTCCGGTTGTTATTATATCATAACATTTATCTGAACCATTTACTTTTATACAGTTGGTTTCTACTTGAAGCATTGGAGCTCCAATATGTGATCTTCTTGATACCTTTTGTTTTGTAAATTCAATATGATTTACTTTTACATAAACGGATCTATGCTTATCAAAATCATACATTATCTGACAAAGTTCTTTAGACTCATCTTCATTACAAATTAATTTCATACTCCTAATTCATTTAATTTTTGTTCTCTTAACGGTTGTTTGTGTAATTCTAACTTACTCTCAGGAACCCAGTGATTTATTAAATCTAATTCACTATTCTCTAATAGATACCAAAGATTTCTAAAATTACTATCATAATTGATATGTGTAACACCGTGGCGATGAGAACCTATCTCCTGTAAATGGTCTCCTATATTAAATTTCATATTCCTAACTCATTTAGTTTTATATCTCTAAACTCTGCGACCGAAACAAATCTTTTTCTACTATAATGTTTTTCAATTCCTAAATCATTTACGACCCAAATATTATTATACTCTTTATCTGAGTTGTCATGTTTTCCCATATTTTGTCTTACAATAGTATAGGTCTTACCAGGTGTAAGATTTTTGATTTTACCAACTTTGACACAGACCACAAGTTCTCCATATCTCACTAAATTATTCATAATATCTCATCTAATACCTTTTGTCTCCAAACATCTAAGGTAACAAAGTTTTTGGTTGGAAACCAGTCAACCTCACTGAATCCCTCTAAGTTTAAGAAGTTTTTATCCCACTCTACGGCTTTTGAATCTTCGTTATAAAAAACAAAACTTGCCTCATATACTTTACCCCATTCCAATTGGGAGTTTAAGCCAGGAACAAATCGACCATACGAGGTTCCATTAAAATCAGTATCTATACAAACTACTTTCATATTCCTAAATCATCTAATTTACTATCTCTTAAAAACTCTTTAATAAGCAAATTTAATTCATATTTTCCATCTTCACAATCCTTCTCTAAAACTTTAATTGGTCTAATTTCCAAAGTGTGAGTTTTTCTAATATTACCATGGTTTCTGCTCATTAGAGGATAAGACTTCACAGGAATGCCCTCAAATACACCAACAACTTCACTGGTTTTATCTTTTGATAAAATCTGATAAGTCATAAGTCTAATTGACTGCATCTTTTTTCCAGTAACTAATGTTGTCTTAAAGTAATCAACTTTTTCAAAAGTAATCTCAACTATGAAATGAAACTTTTCAGTGACTTCTGATAAATTTGATGGCATAGTTTTATAAAACTGAGGCTCTTCAATATGAGAATAGGTAATGATACCATCACTTTCTGAAACTGCGACATCATCAATTGTGAAAAAATCATCAGATGTTAAGTCCATAAAATCCTTTTGCTCAGGAAGCCAACTTAAAAAGATTAAACTTTTTGAGGCCTTAAATGATATGTTATAATCAATTGCCATATATCCTTTTTATTTTATGCATTCTAATTATGTTTTTGATACCAAAATGGTATTTAGGAACACCAGATGCTTGTAAAAGCTTCTCATAGAAATATTTTATATCTAACTTATTCACCTCTAATAACTTTAATAAGTTGCTCTTTAGCCATACCTGTTCCAATAAAATATTCTAAAGCCGTATAAATGTTTTGATTATGATCTCTATAAGAATTACAAATTCTTAATTCATCTATCTTAGACTCTAAAACTGGTTTATCTGAAGTAACATTCATCATTGTGCATCTTCCATGAAGTGAGATAACTTTCTTAGTATAACCAATTGATTTTATCCGGTCATAGAAATTAACATCACTAAACTCTTCAGCTAACCTACTATCAATGTGACCATAATACTTTAACCATTCGGCTTCTGTTTTGGCACACTTCCACATTTTTTCTAAATCTAACATACCCAATATTGATATTCGTTTTCGTCTCGTAAGACTTTATCTATTTTTAATTCCCTCTTATAAGCAATCATCTTACTTAAAGTTTCTCTGGAGAAATCTAAAGTTTTTTGTCTTCTTGTTTCACTTCTCCATTTAGTTGCATCAATCTCATCGATATATTCTTTCATCATTTCGATGTTTAATTTCTTATCGATGTAATAGTTACTAGCGTTCTGCCAATAAATAATCTCACCATCTTTTAAGATGATGTGATCTTTTTTCTCATTAAAAGGACACTTAAGATCCTCCAACACTTGGAAGTAATCTCCACTACTATTTGATATAATTCTCATATTACGCCAAATATAATAAAAAATTTAATATATACAATGTGAAACACTTAAAAACATATGAAGGTCTTTTTGATTTCTTTAGAAAAAAATCAGAAGATGATAAACTTGCTTTAGACTTTATGAAGAGATTACAAAGAATTAAAGGTATATCTCCGTATAAAATTGAAAAAGATACCGAAGGAACTGAAGAAGGGGAAAGTTATTTCACAAGATATAAGATATTTTTTGATGATACTATTATTAAAATCACAAAAGCAGTGGCTGATAAAAAATATAAATCAGGGTGGCATGAGGAAACTCAAGAAGCTTGGATTAAAGATGGTGCTATAAAGAAAGACAATCATACATTTTTTGGAATTATAGCTGAGTATGTTGGCGAGCATATTGTTTGTAGTCCTTCTATCGCAGAAGACTTTTTTGATTTAGCAGAAGAAGTATATAATAGAAATATTAAATTATCAAGAGTTAAAAAAATCCGAGATGAAATGAATCCAGCTGCGGATAAACTGGATCCAGAAATCTGGGGAGAACAAGAAGAACCTGAATTATGAAACACTTAAAAAGATTTAATGAGAATATAACTTCTGATAATAGAGGGGAAAGATTTCAGTCTATGCTGGATCTTGTAAAAGGAATAGAGACCTTAAGAATAACACCACCAACTGAAGATGTTTCTATAAGTGATGTTTATAAAGGAATAGTTGTTAAGACGGTAAATAAAATTGATACAACTGGCTTAGGCGGAAGACTTGGATCCCCTGATACAGAACTTTCCGGAATTGAAGTCCATACAGATATTCCTGAAGATTGGTTTAGAAGAACACCAGATGTTGAAAATAAAAAATTTCAAACAAACTGGATTTATATAGAACTTGCAAGAAGTAGAACAGAGACATTCGCTGCAGTTTGTTTTTACCAAAGTGAGGCTGGGGTAAAACAAAGAGTGAGATCAAATTTTGGTGGTCTCGATTTTCATGACCACTTAATACTTAACTACAATGATGTAAATCATGCTGAATTAGAAAACCTACTTTCTGAATTTGGAGTTGAAGTAGATGAAATGTGGGGAATTCCAAGATGACAATTCAATTTAAGTATGTCTTTCAGCTAAGCTAGTAGAAATACTTAATCGCAACTAATTATATACATTCAATCTCAAAACACAAACCCTAAAATCCAGGCAATTTCCCCTATGTAAATAATAAATAATGTAAGAAACAAACAACTTACATTATGAAAAATTTATTCTTAACAATAGTATCAATTTTAACAACAACAATCCTTTTTTCACAGGATAACATTTGGGTAAAAATTCCAAATTATGACCAAAAATCAAAAGAAGTAAATCAATCTCTTAGTGATCTAAATATCACCGAAATCAGAAAAGCATTTCCTTCATCTAGAAATCTAGAATTAAAACAAGTATATGAAATTACTTGTAATTGTGATGTGAATGACTTACTACAATTTACATCCAAAAATTCACTTTTTGTAAAACCAGAAATGGGACCACAATACCAAACTTTGGAAGTTCCCAATGACTACACAATTCAAGGTTTTGATTGGGCTCTTAATTCAGTAAATGCTGAAGGAGCTTGGAATATAACTCACGGTGATCCATCTATAACAATCGCTATATCAGATGCTAACTATTATCAATATCATGAAGAATTAGCAATGAAAGTAGATTGGATTACACCTGAAAACTATGACAACAATTACACACACGGAACAGCAGTTGCCACAACAGCAGCAGGTAATACAAATAACGGAACCGGTAAATCATCAATTGGATATAACTCACATCTGCAACTAAGAAGAATGGATTATAATGAAATTCTTGATGCTACTTACTCAGGTGCAAAAATCATAAACACAAGCTGGGCATCTAGTTGTTATTTTAATTCATATGCTCAAGCAGTAATTGATGAGGCATACAATAATGGTTCTATTATCATAGCCGCGGCTGGAAACGGCGGGACTTGTGGTGGAGCACAAAACTTAGTTTATCCAGCTTCTTTTGAACATGTTATATCAGTGTCATCAATTGGAAGCGAGAATAATCACCAAAGAATTACTGGCGATGATAATTCAACACATCAACACAATACAATGGTTGACATAGTAGCACCTGGATATGATTTATTACTCTCAACCGCACCTGGTCAATATGTAACAGGATCTGGTACATCTTTTGCAGCACCGATGGTTTCAGGAACAGTTGCCCTTATGTTATCCGTAAATAAATGTCTAACACCAGATCAAATTGAGTGGATTTTAAGACAATCAGCGGACTCAACAATCTATAATTACAACTCACTTTACATTGGTCAATTGGGGTCTGGAAAGTTGAATTCACAAAGGGCGGTTGAAATGGCAAAAAGATTTAATACCCTTAATGGATCAGTAACAAAATCGGTAAATTGTATCTTAAATATAAGAGGAGCATCAGTTAATAGTCTATCGGGTCAATACCCATACACTTATCTTTGGTCAAATGGTGAAACCGAAGATAAAATTACAATAGACACAACTAATATTTATTCAGTAGAAGTTACAGACAGTAATGGTTGTAAATTTTACTATGAACAATTAATTACTAAATATAATCCAATTCAAATACAATCTGATATTGAAAATGTTAAATGTAAAGGAGAAGAAAGTGGTGAAATTTCAGTGATGATAACTGGAGGAGAAGGTGAATTATCTTACTTATGGTCTAATGAACAAACTGAAAGTTTCGTAACAAACTTAAAAGCTAAAGATTATTCAGTTGTAATTAGTGACCAAACTGGATGTAACAAATTTGAAACTTGGACAATCACAGAACCAGAAAAACTGGAGACATCGATGAATTGGCAACAACCAACAGAGATAAATTTTGGATCAATCGACTTAGAAGTTAGTGGAGGTGTAAAACCCTATCAATACTCTTGGAACCACGGAGAGATTTCAGAAGATTTGAATAATGTCATATCTGATTTTTATGAAGTTTTAGTAACAGATTTTAATGGTTGTATGTCTTCTGAGAATGTAATACTTGAAAACTTAATAAATTCAGTATCTGTTAATGAATTAACTTCAGATGATGTCAAAATCTATCCAAATCCATCAACTGGAATAGTAAATATAGAATTTGAAACACTGACAGAAGCTACCTTATATGATATCTCTGGAAAATTAGTAATGACCATAACGGGTTTATCAGAAACAATTAATATCGATCAAACGGGTCTCTACTTCTTAAATTATAAAAATGAAACTAAAAAAATAATTATTAAATAAATGAGAACACTATATAATAAAACCAAAGACACACCATCCGTTATCTATAATGAAGATAACAATAAACTTGAATTAAAGGGAAATATGATTTCTTTTGATAGTGGATCATTCTGGAATGATATTACTAGAGAAATTGTTGAAAATTCAAATCTAAAATCAGTGGATTTTGATTTAGAATATATCAACACCGACTCAATTAAAGAGTTACTTATTATCCTAAAAAATCAAACAAATTCTGATTTAGAAATCAATTGGCTTTATGTCGATTATGATGATGATATGAAAGAACTGGGTGAAAACTTAAAAAAAGTTTCTATGAAAAAAATCAATTTAATTGAAAAATAAAAATGTATTAAACTTTTTCCTTAACTTCGTATATTAAATTTATAAACTTAATATTATGGATTACGGAAAAGATTTTAAAAAATTCGCACTAAGCGAAGGAATTTCATCAATGAACCTCAATTACTATGGGGAACAAATTGAAGCATCAATGACACCTTACATTCTTGAAGAAAGAGAAATGAGAGTAACTCAAATGGATATTTTCTCTCGTTTAATGCGAGATAGAATTCTTTGGGTAGCAGGAGTTGTAAATGACCAAATGTCTACAGTTGTTCAAGCTCAACTTATGTATTTAGACTCAGTTGAAAAACGAGACATCACAATGCACATTGACTCACCAGGTGGATCAGTAAAAAGTGGATTATCAATGATTGATGTTATGAACTATATCAATTCAGACATCCAAACAATCAATACAGGAATGGCAGCATCGATGGGTTCTGTTCTTCTTTCATCAGGAACAAAAGGAAAACGTTCTTCACTTCTTAACTCACGAGTTATGACACACCAAGTCAGTCACGGGATGCAAGGAAACATTCAAGATACAACAATCTCACACATCGAAGGACACAAATACAATTATATCTTATTTAACATTTTAGCACAAAATTGTGGCAAAACATTTGAAGAGATGATTGAAAGTTCTCGCAGAGATAAATGGTTTAACTCACACGAAGCTCTTAAATTTGGTTTAATTGATGAGGTTATCGGTGATAACTCTATGGAGAAAATGCTAGTAGGATTTGATGATTACTATAACCGAGAAGTTCTTTCTAAATAATGAAATATACAATTAGCTTAAGTGGAAGAGGAGCAGATGCTTCTCTTTATCCACTAACAGAAGACCAAGCTTCTGAATTAAAATCAATGGGCATTGAAGATGATGTAATGTCAATGGAAGAAATTGCAGAGTATTTAGAAATTGATGAAATTTTTTCTTCATCTGAGCATGTTGTAACTGGTGCTTACTGGGGAGAACATTATATTACAGTTACTAATGATGAAACTGGTGAAGAAATTTGGAACTCAGAAACCGGAGAAACTGACGATACTGAATGGAAAGATGGAGGAATTAAAGATTCATCCTACTTAGTAGTAGAGGATTATTGCAAAGGTGAGTTCTTTACGTTTCGATTAGAGACAGAAGAAGAATTTGATCCATTAAAATTAAAACCCGTAATTTATGAAGTTGCTGAAGTTAGAGATATTGTTTCAGGAATGATTTACGATGGATTAGATATCTCCGACTCAAAAGAATTTAGTAATTATTGGTCAAAGGGATTTTATTATATAGTATATGAAAATAATTGGTAATATGAAAAATTTAATTTTAACTTTAGTTTTTGGACTAATTTCAATAGTCTCTTATTCACAAACATCACCTGTAATGGTTGTTGGAAATCAAACTTACGACTTTGGTAGAATCGAACACATAAAAGATACAATTGTGGCACACTTTTGGTTTAAGAATCAAGGTGTTGGTGAATTGAAAATTCTATCTGCTAAAGGATCTTGTGGATGCACTGTAGCTTCTTTTCCAGAATCAACACCAGGTATGAATGGTGGGGAAATTGTTGTAAAATATTTTAGTAGTAATCCAGGATTCATCAATAAAAGCGTAACAGTTCATACAAACGATCCAAATAATGAAATAATTATTTTACGAATCAAAGGTGAAACCTATAAACCTGAATAAATGTCAAATTGGACTTTAATTAAAAGAATTTGGGAATTCGCAAAACCATTTAGAAAAACTATTGCCTTAATTTTTGTTTGTGTCTTACTTACTTCAATAATTGAGGCGGTTAATACCTACTTTTTAAGTAATATTTTTGATGTTATCCAAAAGCATTCTAACGATCCACAGTATATGACAACTGCCTTAATGTTTGCAGGACTCGCTGGTATCGGTGTGTTTTTTAGAATACTCGTTTCTCGTTTTCAAGGAAATCTTGAGATTAGAAAACTAGATGTAACTGCTTCTAATCACCTAAATCATTATTCAATTGCTAAGTATTTTAACTTCTCAAATGGTCAGCATATTAATGAACACTCAGGAGTAAAACAAAATATTATAACATCTGGATTTCAATCGGTTCAAGGACAAATTTCAATGTTTGTTTATCATCTTTTCCCAGCAGTTGCTAACTTTTTAGTTTCGATTGTGATGCTTTTTACAATAAGTTCTTATATTGGATTTGCTTACTTAGGAGTTTCTTTTCTTTTCTTATTCTCAGTTTATAAGTTTAACAAATTCTTACAACCGAAATTAAGGGATGTTAGAGATGCTAGAAACCAAACAGCAAGAACTATTTCAGAACTTTATCGTTTTGTTTTTCTAATCAAAAATGAAGTTGCTGAAAAGAAATCCTTAAATGATTTAGATGATGTTCAAGACTCACACCAGTTAGCTTATGAAAGAACTTGGATTCCAGGAAACAACATTCTAACTTTAATTAGAATCGGAACTGCTGGGTTTAGATACTTAACTATTCTTTTTGCAGTTTGGTTATTGTTTAATGGATTTATTACCGCAGGTGCAATCTTTTTGATTTTCACTTGGTCTCAAAACTTTATTATGTCACTTTGGATGATAACAGATATGCAAAAGCAATTCATCACAGATAAAATAAATATTGAAAAGTATTTTGAGTTACTTGAAATTAAACCAGATGTTGAAGAAATTGAAAATCCAATTAAATCAAATTTAATCGGAGACATTCAATTTAAGAATGTTGAGTTTAGCTACCCTCTAAGAAAGAAAGATCACAAAGACGGGGATTCGGATGAATTACAACCAGAAATGGTATTAAAGGGTCTCTCATTCAATATTAAACAAGGTGAAAAAGTGGCGTTTGTTGGAGAAAGTGGTTCTGGTAAATCAACAATTGCAAATCTTATCCGAAGAGCATTTGATCCACAGTCAGGAGATATTTTAGTCAATGGTCATAACTTAAAAGATTTAGAACTTAAAACATTCTTAAAGAAAATTGGAAGTGTGGATCAAGAAGTAAATTTATTTGATAAAAGTATTCGTGAAAATATCTCTTACGGAACAGATAGACTTCTTTCTGATGAAGAACTCACTAAGATTGCAAAGATGGCTCGTATTGACGCTTTCTATAAAAAGTTAGAACACGGATGGGACACTATAGTTGGTGAAAGAGGAGCTAAAGTTTCTGGTGGAGAAAAACAAAGAATTGGAATTGCAAGAGCATTGGCTAAGAATCCAGAAATACTTATCTTTGACGAAGCAACTTCTGCTTTAGATACCGTAAGTGAAAGAGTTGTTCAGAAATCAATAGATGCTGTAAGTAAGGGAAAAACATCTGTGATAATTGCACACCGTCTTTCAACTGTTAAGAACTGTGATAAGATTTTTGTACTTAAACAGGGAGTTTTAATTGCAGAAGGAACACACGATGAACTTTTGGAAAATTGTGAATATTATAAAGAATTAGTAAAACATCAATTAACAAATAAAATGGTAGAAAATGAATAAGGCTTATATTGTAATGAAAAAAGGTTATGAGTATGATGATAATACTTATAATGAAACAGAAGGCGGTACTCCAAAAACAGTTTGTTTCTCAAAAGAAGATGCTATCGAAAAAGTTAGAGAATTGAATATCAAAGAATATCAAGAAGTTTCAATCTTAGACTTTGCATATGAAGATGATTGTCTTACTGTTGAGTGGGATGAATTTGAGAAATTCAATAAATCTCTTTTAGAGAAATATGGAAAAATAGAAACAAAATATAAATGGGATAATACCGAAAATAGACTACATCCTAAGGCAACCGAAGAAGAAAAGTTGGAATATCTTAGGATGGTAGATGTTTCATTCTATGAAGTTACGGAAGTTGATGTTGATATGTCAAGTTGGAGAGATAGCCAAATAACTCAAATTTTAGACTAAACCACTTTAATAAGTGGTTTTTTTGTTTTAATATATAAAGAAAATAAAGAATTCTTTATGGATAACTATAATACAAATTCTAAAGTATCAAATTACTCAGATTTCTGTAATAACTGGGAATCAGAGAAGGAAAAACTTAAAAAAACTAAAAGAAGTTTCCAGCCTAATTCTGATAGACAAAATCACACAACTGATAATAGAAATGAGTATAATCCAGTAACTCATAAAATTACTGCTTACACTAAAGATGAAGTAGAAGATGCTTTAGATAAAATGGAAGAAAAAAATGAAGGCGTGTTCTCTGATATACCCTCAGAAGAATACTCAATCAATGATGATATTAAAAGAGATTTGATGGAAATGTCATCCGAAGATGGTATAGAATACCTAAACGATATAATTAGTTTTTGTCAATCTACTATTAAGGATATAAGAACTGAAAAAATGGATGAGTCTAAAGTAGAAAAATCTGAAAGTCTTGAAGATTGTCCATCTTTTAAGGAATTCAACAAATCAATATCTGATCTAAAAAAAGTAACTAAAAAAATTCACTCCGAATTGAAAAGAGGAACAAAAGGAGAAATCGACGACTATATAGAAAAGAAAATTTTTGGAAGAGATGTTTAACATCTCTTTTTTTATTTAAAACTATTCCTTATATTTGTATAAAATATTTTATATGAATAAGCTATTAGAAAAAATTCGTGATTACGTTTTTAAACCAATTCAGGCAGAAGGTGAAGAATTCAATACAGGTTTTAAAACGACTTTACCCAAAGAAAGAGCAAGTTTTGTACAAAACTCTATGAGACCGGGCGATAGGAAAAGATATTTCAATAATTACAATCAGGATCTTATAAATAGAATCTCTGATATAAAATCGACAAACTCATGAAAACTATATTTATCATATTTTTATTTTTGTTGATACTATCGTTAATATTTTTCGGAATAATCGGAATCTCACTCTACATACACAAAAATATGAAGGGTAGTAAAATTTGGAATTTTGTAAATAAACATATCATCACAGATGAAGATGAATATATAAAAAATAACTAAACTAATGGATGATTTTTTGTCTTTTTACTTACCAAGAACTATCTGGAGTGTAACAAAAAAGTATTTACCAATTGGTGTTTCAAAAGATGACGCAAGAAAAATTAATTTAAAAAACAAAGAATACTTTTTTTATTACGAGCACAATGCTCGAGAACTTTATGATATTTTAAATATCGAGTCAGAAGAATTTGTTGAACTAGAAGATGGTGGATACACACTTCCCGTCATAGTAACAATAGAAAATTTAAATACCGTCGATTTAATTCCGAAGGTTTTAGATATTTAATTCTAATCTTCTAAGACAAGCGAAACAACTCTGACATTCTTGATCATTTTCTGGATACCAACAAGACCAAGTATTGGTAAGTATTGGTATCCACTTTTTTGACTTTTCTAACATTTCCTCTCTAGAGATATTATAAAGTGGTAATTGATATCTTTCAAAAGCAGATATACCTTTAAAAGGCTTAAATTTAATTTTATTATTGATATCAATAGACTCAAATAAATAAAATGTATTTGACCAAACTCCTCCTTCTTTTTCTATTCCTACTTCAGCTTCAATGTTAATTTCATCCAATATCTGTGATATAGCACCATATTGATTAACAGGTCTCGGGATAATTCCAATTGACCAAAGATCAAACTGATTCACCTTAACCTTATCGGAATATTCTATATTTTCTCTACCTATAAAATTTACAAATCTAAAAGGTAAAATAAAACTATACATTAGTAGGTTCTCGGACTTTGCAAAAATTGTTAAATTTAATTTAGAAGTATTTATTAGTGAAAGTATTTTAGACATAGCCTTTAATTCATTAGTGATAGAAAGTCTGTATTCGGATGAACTCTCAATATCATCTATATTTAGTGCTATATAAAACAGATTAATTTTAGATATTTTATCATCATTTACAAGTTCCAATAATCTAAAAGTTGAGTCAAATCCTCCTGTCCAAAATAAATTTTTTTCCACTATTTTTATATTTTATTTTCATATTTAGTTTATTTCTATTATATTTGTGTTATGGAAATTAGTAAAATGAAAATATCTGAAGCTATGCCTCATTTAGAGAGCATCGCTAAACTATATGGACTCAGGTTAAACAGAGTTAAAGAATTTAAATTAACGAGATTGATTCTTGTCAACTTATATAGTAGAGAACTAATATAATAAATTATGAGAGTTTATAAAATAAGCACTAATCTTACCAACGATGAAAACAAAGAATTAGTGAGAAATATAAGTGAAGAAGATTCACTTCTTTTATCAACATTGGACATAAAAGTATCTGTTGATTTACTAGATGAAGAAGATAAACTTACCACAATTATGGTTATTAATCTTATTAATTTAGAAAAGTTAAAATCTTACTTCTATAAAATTGAAATAAAGTTTGATATTGAAGATATTACAGAAGAGTTCTCAAAGGAATCTGACGAAGAAAAACTTAACGATTTTCTCGAGGAACTCACAACAGAAGATATTCTTAAAACATTCGGAGTAGAAATCTAACTAAAAATAAATTATAACTATGAAAATTAAACTAACCTTTGTTTATGTTGCCTTTTTTGCACTTATAGGATTTGCAATCTGGGTAACAGAATCAGCTGTTCCGCTTTGGGCTTTACTTCTAACAAATGCGGTTCCAACATTTTTACAAAATGAACTTAAAGAAAACAAAAACACAACAAACGAAGAAATACAAAATTAATGAAAGTAAGCTTTGATTTCGATTCGACTTTATCAAGAAAAGACGTTCAATTATTTGCTAAAGAATTAGTAGATAAAGGATTGGAAGTTTGGATAGTAACATCTAGATTTGATGATGAACACGCTATGCAAAAAAATTGGCACTGGGTTAAAGGACAAAATAAAAAAGTATTTGATGTCGCCGAACAGTGTGGTGTAAATAAAGATAATATTTATTTTACATGCGCTGAGTCTAAATCTTTATTTCTAAAAGGCAAATCTTTTGTTTTTCACTTAGATGATGATGAATTTGAATTAATGGATATTCTTGAAATGGATGATAGATGCCATCCAGTAAATGTTGAGCATTTTGAATGGAAAGAAACTTGTAGAAAAATTTTACAAAAAAATTTGGAAAATTAAAAAATACATACTATATTTGTTCTATTATTAATCACTTAAAAATTTAAAAGAAATGGCAGTAAAGAAAAGCGTTGGAAAAGTTATTGGACAAGTTGAAGGTCTAAAGATTCGTCAAACTGACAAAACAGCAACAGTAAAAGGTAAAATTGTAACAAAATCTACTGAAATCGGAATTTTTCGAGGTAAAAATATAGTAGAGAGTGGATTTAAAAACAAAGAAGTTGCCATTCTCAGAGCAAAAGAAATCAAATCTCAAATCGTTAAATAATTTAAAGGAGACCAATGGTCTCCTTTTTTTGATATATACTTTATGAAAAAATGGTTAAAAAGATTGGGATTGATTGGATTTATGTTTTTCTTTATTAAAGGTCTCATTTGGTTGAGTATCTTTGTAACAGCTTATTTTATTTCAAAGTGATTTTTACAAATCAAAAACAGTTGAAACTATCTCACCTTTACTATTATACCAAACTCTTTTTGATAAAACACCATCGATATAAAAGTAAATAATCTTTATATCTATTCTTTGTTTTTTATAAAATATCTTTTCTATGATAAAACTATTTTTGAATATTAAAATAGTTTTATCATATCTAACTGTATCTTGGGAACAACAATAGTTAAAAAATAAGAAAAATAGTAAAGAGTTAAACAACTTTCTCACATATTATATATTCAATAAGAACTTTCAACTCAAATAAACTATAAAACATATGAGAAATTTATTAAACCTAATTTGGATATTTAATTTTATATCATGTTTATCAATAACGATTTTATCACATAATAGTGGTTCAAGCATTTCGGAATTGTTAGCATGGCATTGTGCTTCTATTTACTCACTTGTTGTTGTTTTATATGATTTTAGACATATGATGCAAAATAAAAAGATCGAATCTAAAGAAGATATCATAGATAATATATGACAAAAGACTTATTAAATTATAATCTAATTATGATAAGCGAGCAACTAACAACCGAACAAATTATACACGCTCGTCGTTTCAGAAATTGGAGAAAATTTGATAAATTAGATGAAATAGGTAAATTGAGAATTAGATTAGAAGAACTTCAGTATTACGAAGATGATATAGATCCAGAATATAAACCAAAAGGAATCAATGATAGATAATAAACATATCGAATGGTATTTCAACTGGATGAAATCAAAGGGTGTTATTTCCGATGGTTGGACTTATGATGGTTTCAATTTAAGAGAAGATAAAATAATAATTAGATACTATCATCACACCCGAGAAAAAGATAAATACATTTCTAAGAATTCATCCTACTCTTTTCCAAAAGAAAGAGTTATAGAAGAATTAAGAGATGCTAAACTAAGACAATTGTTCGATTGATTCACCCTCAAGTTTAATAAACTTCACATATTGTTTTTCAATACAAGAAGATAATTCAATATACGATTTGCCCTCTTCTGGAAAAGTGTGAATTGCAAAATGACTTTCAGATAGTAACCACAATGCTGTATATCCTTGTGGTTCAAAATTATACTCAACAAAACTCAGAACTCCAAATCCACTTTCTTTTAATTGATTATCATATTTTTTTCTTAATTCAAATGGATTAGTTTCTTCAACCCAGCTATTATAATTAAACATTTGTGCTTTCATCAATTTATATTTATTTTTTAAGATGTATATATAAAACCAAAATATTTAATATATTTGTAACTAATTTTTTAGTTATGAGATTTTTATTTTTATTATTTTTATTTATCACAACCTTTGCTAATTCACAATCAATAAATGCTAATTTTGAAAGAAAATTCGCTGATATTTATGATAAAGAATATATTCAGGTGACTATACAATATAGTAAGCAAATAAATATAAACTGGGAAGGATACGTTGATTATATTATCATAGAAAGCGATGGTGGTATTATGTTTCCAATAATAAATTGTGAAAAATCTAATCAATTACATCTTTCAAATCTATCAGAAGGAACCTACTATTTAAAATTTTATACGGACGATAAGTTAATCTGTACTGAAAAAATAACAAAAACTTAAATTCAAAAATATCATATATAAACTATGAAGTTATTTGTTTTATTTTTATCATTATTTTTATCCAGTTATTTAATCTCACAAAACTGCCCTTATATTGGACCTGATTTAACTTTACCTTGTGGTCAGACATCTACTACTTTGAATGCAGATTTAAGCCAGTGTAGTCCTGGATTAAATCCTAACGCAACAACAAATTATCAAAATACGCAAATTCCTTATGTTTCTCAAACTAATACCGGTACATCACTTACAATGACGGACGATTCACAGCAAGGACCATTTAATATAGGGTTTACATTTTGTTTTTATGGAAATACATATAATCAATTTTACATAGGATCGAATGGATGGATATCATTCTCACCTAATCAACCAACCACTTACACATCCGCTTCAATACCATCAGTTGCAAATCCAGTTAATTCGGTAATGGGAGCATGGCAAGATTGGAATCCAGGAATTGGTGGCCAAGTTCGGTATCAAGTTCAAGGAACAGCTCCTTGTCGTAAATTGGTTGTTAGTTGGATAAACGTGCCTTTCTACTCTTGTACCTCAGTCACTGGAACATTTCATATCGTTCTTTATGAATCGACAAATATAATCGAAGTTCACATTCAAAACAAACAGTTTTGTGCTTGGGCCAACGGAACAGCGGTACAAGGAATACAAAATTCAAATGGAACTCAAGCTGTCACGACACCAGGAAGAAACTCAACTCAATGGACCGCACAAAATGACGGCCGTCGTTGGACACCATCAGGTAACCCGGTCACACCGACACCAACTTGGTATCAAGTAGGAAACCCAGTTGCTATAGGAACCGGTCTCAGTATTACGGTTACTCCTCTACCAATTGGATCTTATTATACTTGCCATTTAGAATATCCATCATGTTTTTCGGGTTGGAACTCTTGCAATGGCCAGACTGGTCTGGGTCCAGATACTATCTTTATTCTTCCTGGTAATACCGGACTTTTACCACCACTCGTTCAATCTACAAATCCAAGTTGTAACGGATATTCAGATGGAAGTATTATTTTAAATCCACAAAATGGAACGCCACCTTTCACGATAAATTGGTCAAATTCAATGACAGGTTCTAATATAACAGGACTAACTTCAGGAACTTATATAGCGACTATTTTTGACTCTCAAGGATGTAATGTAGTAACAAGTCCAATTACTCTAACCGATCCACCAATACCCACTACCTCACAAATTACTGGAACTGATACTATCTGTATAGGATCTAACTCTGAAATTTTTTCTGTTAATCCTAATCCTAATTTTCAATATTTGTGGCAAACAACAGGTACAGTAACAAGTGGACAAGGTACAAATCAAGTTACAATTGATTTTTCACAAAATAACGGACAAGTAACTATTGAAGTCACACCAAGCTCTAATGGGTGCCAAGGAACTTCAGTTCAGTTGATTTCTACTATTTTAGATATTAATCCAGTCATAACTCAAATTGGTCCATTTTGTATATATGAAAATTGCCAACAACTAACCGCACAACCAAATGGTGGTCAATTTTCAGGAGTAGGAGTAATTGGAAATACATTTTGCCCACAACAAACCAACTTACCTGTAAATCAAATAAATTATACCTATACGATATCAGGTTGTCAATTTTCAACAACTTCCAATATAGTAGTTACTCCTAAACCAACGATATTAGAAATAACTCCAGATAATGCTTTTATACAAATTTGTGATGGAAATGACTCAGCAACAGTTACTCTTTCCGTATTATCAGATCAGTTACCGTCAAATAATTATTGGATAGTTGGTGGTGATACCATACTATCCGAAGTTTTGTTATCAAATTTTGGAGAGGGTATAACCACCGTTCATGTATTTGTTGAATCAAATGGTTGTTTTTCCGATATAGAATCCACAACTGTAAATATAACAAAGTGTCCTGAGGTAATCTACTATATCCCTAACTCATTCACACCTGATGGAGATGAACATAATCAAATGTTTGAGGTAGTATTCACATCTGGATTCTCACCCTCTGAATTTCACTTAGAAATATTTAATAGATGGGGTGAAATAATCTGGGAATCTTTTGACCATACCGCAAAATGGGATGGTACATTTGGTGGAAAAATCTGCCAACCAGGAATTTATACTTGGAAAATAAGATTTGGAAATGAAGACAATGATGGTTTTAATTTAATTCACGGACATTTCAATTTATTAAAATAGATTCTATATTTTCCGAATCACAGAGGTTACAAATGGATTGATTTTGATATGATACAAAATCAAAATGACAATTATTACAGTGATAGTTGAATTCTATTTTTTCTGGAAATATAGAATCAACAGACGGTCCATACCTTCTGAAGTGTTTTGATGTACCAACGTTAATCTCAGCCTCGTTAAAACTTTTAATGTACTTCATTATTTTGTTACAAACTTTTGCAATAATTCTTGATTTTTTTGAATCATTTTTATTTTTTTTGCTAAGTTTTTTCTATTTTTCTTAGGTTTTCCATCTTTTTTAGCCTTTGCCATAATTTACATAGTGATTTTTTGTAAATTATATATTAAAGACGGAATTCAACTATTAATTAGTTCCTCTTCTATTTTACCTTTTTTACGAAATATCCACATTGTATAAATCAAAGTGTGTAAGTGATACGAACAAAGAATAAATAAGCCAAATATTTCAAGCCACAGTAATCCATATAATAAACCTACTGGTATAGTTAAAAAATAAAAATAAGCGTAAAATTTAAACCTCTTACATCTAAAAAGTGGTATTAAACAGAATATAAAAAACAGTGTGGCTATAACATCATGTGTTCTCGGATATAATTGAACAGAAAATGCAGTCAATAAGACTAAGAAATAGGAAGGTAGTTTCCAGTTATCTATTGAAAAAAAGAAGTATGCTGTCATTACATTTGCTGTAATAAAAAGTGGCTGAAGTGAAGTATTCCAATATTGAGAAATTGAGCCGAGTTGTCCCTCAACTGACATTAAGACAAATGGATAAATAAACGATACTATGATCACTAATAGTTTAATCAAAAATTCTTTCCAATTCATATTGATTTTATTTTAATCAATTCAATATGTTTAATTATTATTAAAGAATAATACAAATAATATTAATTATCCAATCCTATAATTTCAAATTTAGGACAAGGTACTATAAATTTACCACCAGACTTTAAGAAGTCTGACTCTCTTTCTATAAACTCATTTATAAAGTGCCAAGGAAGAACAAGTAAATAATCTGGTCTTTCTCTTCTCATATCATCCTCCGAATAAATTGGTATATTAGATCCAACAGTTTTTAATCCCCATTTCCAAACACTACGCTCCGCAATTCCATCAATTAATTTATTATCTAAACCAAAGTATTGAAGTAAAGTATTGCCCTTAGTCGAAGCTCCATATCCCCATATTTTTTTACCTTTAGACTTTTCTTCTTTGATAAATTCCAGTGTTGTATTTTTTAACTCTTCAATTCTATTAAAAAAATCTGACCAAGTATGCACTGAATCTAATTTTAAAGTTTTCTCATACTCTAATAAAGAATTAATTCTAAATTTACAAACATCTCGGTAAGGTTGAGTTGAGAATCTTCTAATATCAGCTTCTTTTTTCATAGCATAGACTCTAAAAGAACCTCCATTGATATCATTTAATTGACAATCAACTATTTGAAATCCACAACTTTCAAATAATTTTTTAAGATTGAAAAGTGAATAATAATAAATGTGTTCATGGCAAATATTATCAAATGCCATTTGTTTTATCATAAGAGGTGTATATGACAATTGTAATACCCAAAGTCCGTTCCTGTCTAAAACCTTATCGATATCTTGTATGAATTCTTTAGGCTCTTCCAAATCATAAAACATTGCAATTGATGTAATAACTTTTGCTTTTTGTTTTCCGAATCTCGACTTGGACCAAGATGAGTAGTTGAAATAATCTTGTATTATTAAGTCTGCATGTTTTTCAGATTCAACTTTATATGAGTCATCTACTGGATCTATTCCTACTTTTATTAAATTTTTTGGAAGAAAACTTAAGAGTGTCCCATCATTACATGCTATATCCAACCATATATCATTTTCTTTTAATTTAAAAAGCGAAAGAATATTCTCGGTGATTCCTTTTAATTCATTTTTCATAGTTTGATTGATACCAGAACGATACCAATATTTACCATACATAGTATCTAAGGGCGCTGCCTTTTCTAGTCTAACAGCTCCTGTTTCTTCTTCTAACATCATTTTCATCTCAACTCTACCACCACGAGGTGACTCATCATCTGAAATGAAATCCGATACATACAAATCACCTAACGTAAATAATTCTTTCATTATAAATAAACTTTTTTTTAAATTATATTAGAATAGTAGAAATAAGTTTAACTATGATAAGTCAGTTAAGACCAAGTATTCACCATTTAGGCGACCAAATAATTTGGGTAAATTCAGAAATATCGAGAGGTAGAAAACAATTCAATGTTGAATTGACTAATGGAGTTTATGAGTTATTTCCAGATATCACTTGGTCACCAGACATAACAAGATACGGTTCTTTTTTTGAAATTGATTACGGTTGTAAATTTACTAAATTTAACCAAGATTCTTTTACACCTGTTGATGTTCCAAAAAGTGCATATATCACAATTCAATTTGACACAACACAAGCAAATTCTATTGAAGTCACTCCCGAAGTTAGAGCTTATGTAATTTCCGAAGATTATAAAAACTTCATCATTAAAAAATATAGAGATTTGGGACTAGAGGTAGTTGATGTTGGTGGAATGAAGTGGTCTCTTTCAGAAACAGCTTATATCATGAAACACAGCCAAGGTCATGTTGGAGCGTCTTCCGCTTTTGGAGTTTTTTCAAGGTGTGTTGGTGTTCCATTCACTCATATTTATTATAATTGCAATTTAAGAGAGTATATGAAAATACTACCGGATCATTTTGCTGGATATGTTCAGCTTTTTTCACTTAATGGTATTAGACATTTTTTTAAAGATGATAATTTAAATATATGGATATGAAAAATTTAATTTTTATTTTAGCTTTAATTTTAAGCTCTTGTACTAAAGTATATCAAGAAATCTGGGTCATTGAAAGATATCCAGTTGAGTGGGAAGAAGAAATAGTTATCGAAGGTGATCATCAACACTTTGAAGATGATGATTGCAAATGGAAATGTCTTTATTATGAAAAGGATACATTTTGCTGGTACCACTATGACACTATGGTCGTAAAAAAACTTGAAAAAAGAATCAGAGTTAAATGACCTTAGAAGAAATTCTAAAAATATGTCCAGGTCTATCAAAAGTAACATTTAAAGAAATCATAGATATTTTAGGAAGTGACTTCTACCCTGATAAGACCTGGCAAGAAATGGGGTTTGATGATTTAGACGTTATCGAAATGATTATGACATTAGAAAAAAGATTAGACTTTGTTTTCCCTGACACTCTTTATGAAGAAGTATTTGGACAAAATGTGAAACCTATAAACTTCACTGAAATAATCAGACAACTTAAACTTAAAGAATTGGGAATTTAACCTTTTCTTCTGACGGCACTTAATCTTAAAAAATTTTTGACGTTAGTCTTTGAAAAAAATTTTTAGGAATTTTCCTCTAACATTTCCCAGACAGCAACCGGATTCATTTTATCTTTTACTCCAAAAATTGATTTAAAAGGTTTTTTAAAAACTCTCACTTCTTCTCCAGTACCACTATGATAAAATTGTAAAACTGAATCAAAGTCATCTGTTCCGTAAGAAAAAAGAGTTTTGAATCGTTTATCCAAACGACTCTGTTTTGTAATGTGATTAATTTGATAACAAAAAGAATTAGAACCATTTACTCCGGTATAAATACGTGTAAGTACTAATCTTCTTTTAGAATCTACTTTTGGTGAGAATGACTTAAATTTTTTCATAATCACAAAGATAATAATAAAATTTAAAAATCACAAACTATTCTTCAGATTTGGAATTTTTTGTTCCAAAGTAGTAAGAGAATATCATAAGTGTTAGTGTCTTAATTAAATCAAACAATTGGGAATCCATAGTATCATCCAATAAAGATACTTTAAAGGCAATTGTCTTATCAACAATAAAAAGAGCTACCAGTGATGTGAATATGATAAGAACAAATTTTACTAATTGGTCTTTTGTGTTGTCTATAAATAGTTTGTTAACCCAATAAACAGCTCCAGTTATAAATCCTAATCCTAATAGGATTCCCAGAATCATTATAAAAATATTATCTGAACTAAACATATTGTATATATCAAATATAAACTTTATGAAAAAACATTTTGTATTCCTTACTTTTATATTTAGTGTGGTAAGTGCGGTAAGTGCTTACTTTACAGGAAACTGGATAGCACTTTTAGGATGGATAACAGCGGCAATTGCTTCACTTGACCATTTCTTTACCCTAAGGAATTTTGATTAAACCTCCCGAATGGGCACTGTCAAGAGTGTGACTATCGATTGAGTACTTGACCTCGCTCTTTCGTTTCGCGTTAGGCTTCGAGCGATTGGATAAAACCGCCCCTCTGTATAGAGCTGGTCCAGAAGATGGATAAATCGAAGCCTTTTTTATTTGATTATGATTATATTTAATACGATAAAGAAAGCCGAGCACTATGTCAAATGGTATAGTAAAAAATACGACTTTTCTCGTGATGGATATGACTGGGAATCACAGGAGACTTATATAAATGGAAATCTTGTAGTTATAAGACATCAGGGTGATGGTTGTGGATGTGGATGTGATAATCATCTTTTTGACTATAACATTATCATTGGGAGAATTAAAAAGTTTGATGATAAAACAATTAGAGACGGTAAAATAAAAGATTTAATAAAATAATTTTACTATATTTGCTAATTGAATATGAATATTAAAGAAGTAAAAATACCTGAGACTGCTGGATGTTATCTTTTCAAGAATGAAAAAGATCAGATAATCTATGTAGGTAAATCTAAGTTTTTACCAAAGCGTGTTACTTCATATTTTCAGAAAAATCACAAAAACCAAAAGACCGAAAGATTAGTAACCGAAATTAGAGCAGTTGATTTTATTTCAACTGATTCAGAAAACGAGGCCTTAGTCTTAGAAGAAGACTTAATCAAACTTTACAAGCCAAAGTTTAATATCAAAGGCAAAGACGACAAAACTCTTCACATCAATTTAGTCCTAACCAAAGAAGAGTGGCCTAAATTAGACCTTTACTATCCAAAAGAAGAGTGTGATGGAGATACTATTTACCAATTCACTTCAGTTTCGGTTGCTAGACAAGTACTTGAAATTATCTCAGACCTATTTCAGATTAGAAGTTGCTCTTATAATATCACATCTGAAGGAGTTGAAAGAGAAAAATTTAAAACCTGTCTAGAATGGCATTTAGGTAGGTGTGGAGCTCCCTGTGTTGGAGGAGCTAAAAAGTTGGATTACCTCCATCAACTAAAAATGATAAAGGATATTTTTACCAATGGGGCTAAAACAACAATAAAGACTTTCACAAAAAAAATGAAATGGCATTCAACCCATTTAGAATTTGAGAAGGCCGGGGAAGTAAAAGAAAAGATTGATGGAGTTAAAAAGATTTTGACACTTATAAAACCAACTGAAACTATTCTTCGTAGAAAAAGATGTGAAGAATTAAAAGAACTTTTAGGACTTAAATTTGTTCCTTTAACAATTGATGCAATTGATAACTCACATACAGCAGGAACTGGAGCAGTTTCTGGACTTGTACGTTTTGTTTTATTAAAACCAGAAAAGTCCGAGTATAGAAAGTTTATCAATAAGTCAGGTACTGGTGGAGACGATTGGGGTTCGTTTGAGGAGCTTATCTTTAGAAGATTTAAAAGACTTATAGATGAGAATAAAACTTTGCCAAATCTTCTTATAATCGATGGAGCGCGAGCACATTTAAATCTTGCAGTTAGAGAATTAAATAAGTTAGGGATTTCAGATAAGTTAGATATTATTGCAATATCAAAAGATGATGGTCATAAAGCAAATATAATTCATACTTTAGATAAGGATATTTCAATTAGAGGGTTTAAGGAACTTGCCCTTATATCTAATGAAGTCCATCGATTCTCAATTGAGTTTCATAGAAGTCGTAGAACAAAAGACTTACTTAATAGTAAAAAAAAATAATATGAGAGTAGGAGACATTGTAAGATTAAAAGAGGATCATCACTTATCAGAATTCATAAAAGGTGATTGTCACATCACTCAAGTGATTAAGTATAGTAATAAATGGAGAAAAACTCGTTATCATATAAAGAATGTTAAAGACTGTATGACCTGGGTTTATTTAGAAGAATTAGATTTAGTGAGTGATTTAAGGAATCAAAAATTAGAAAAATTAGGCATATGAAAATAGATTTTACAAATAGTGAATTTAAGTTTATATCAAATCATGGAGAATATTATATCGAAGGTGAAGTAAGTTGCACTGGTGATTATACCGAATGGAAATCACTTAAAAAAATTGAAGATGGATGGGGTATGTTTGAGGGTCTTACTATGGTTGGATTTAAAGGGTATGATGGACCACTTCCCAGAATGGATGAAGATACTTCTAGTTTTTCTGAATTTTCTATTTACTATAAAGATGAACTAATTAATCAATGGAGTTATGAAGATTTGGAATCTGTGATTAAAGCAGATAATAGAAGTGATAAAATTGATGAAATAATATAGATATGGAAATGATTTGTATAAGTACATTTGGTCGGTTTGGAAGAATAAAAGGACTTTCTTTTAATAAAGTTTATGTAGTCAAATTCTTTTATAAGGATAAATTAGTTATAACAAATGACTTTGGAAAACCACAAATGGTACAATCCAATAACTTTGTTAATTGGAATAATCTAAAAAAGTTTTCACATCTAATCGATTAATTTAGTCAAAAAAAGTAAATAATCCCCTTCCGATTTGACTCTATTTTCTTGTAAAATATATAAAAGAAAAAATTAACTTATGAAACTTACTAAAGAAGAACTTTTAGGAATTGTAAGACACGGATTAACTTTCTTAGGTGGTATTATTATCACAGGTGGTCTTATCGATTCTGGTCTTTGGGCAGAACTTTCAGGTGGTGTTTTAACATTAGCTGGTGTTATTTGGTCAATCATTGAAAAAAGAAAGGCTTAAAAAAATTAAACCTCATCATTTAGATGAGGTTTTTTTTATTCCTTAATTATTGTCTCATAAGTTCCATCACTGTAAATTAATAATTGATGGCCCTTTGTCTGACTATCAATTTCTTGTCCTATTAAATTAACACGTTTTACTAAAGTTTTATCAACTTGACTTTGATTGTCAATAGAAACAACATCTAAAATAGTATAATTTCCATTCAAATCTAACTCTTTTAATCTATAGTAATTGACTATACTTTTTGGATTGTTATCATAAGCGATATAGTCATTTTTTTGATTTTGATATCCATATGAGTCTTTCTTAATTAATTGATCCCAAGACTCACCATTTTCACTTTTTTCAATAATATAAGACATAACACCAACTTCAGATTGAGTTGTCCAATTAAGTTGATTGACACTTTTAACTTTCTTTCCGGTAAAACTAATCAATTCAAGTGGAAGAGCAATTGGATCAGAAAGTGCAATTTTGATATTTGGTCTCAAACTACTTCTTGCTCCATCAACAGTAGGATATGATGCGTCCTGATGATAATACCCAACTGTGTTTGTTTTTGTTGTGTAATAAAACCATGGTTCGTCAAATGTATAACTACCCTGACGGTTTTCCCACTTTATAAGTAAGTTATCAGTGTTGTTCCAAGCAAATGGTGTTTGTAAGGCAATTTCAACCCAACCAATTGTCCAACTCACTGAACCATCATATACTAATGTATAATTAGATGAAGCATAGTTTGACTGCACATCCTCTTCTACAGAGGTTAATGGAAAAGTCGATAACGTTGTATGAGCCATATAAACTTTTTGATTAGTAGCTGTGTATGGACCCGGTGTAGTTGGATCGACTTGAAAACGTATTTTTGTTATATTTCCCTCAGTGTTAATTTCGGATTGTAAATAAATCATTTCAGACCATCCATATTTATAATAGTGGTTAGCAGGTGCGTTATAAACAACACCTTCTCCGTTTCCGATACTAACTATGGTACTTCCTGAAGTGCTACCTTTTTGATACTTAACTATCGCACTTGCATTTATTGTATTACAAGTACTAGATGCTGACCATCGGGTTAAGAGTATTGAATAATTACCAGATGTTGTACAATACCATGTTATTTCAGATTGAGTGTTGAAATAATCATCACTCCATGCCAAGACCGAACCTCCGGTAGCAGTAGAATAAAGTCGAAGATAAGTATCTACCGTTGTTTGACCTACTGTAGAAAAAGTATATTCGTTACCTGCTTCTGCATAAAAGTTAAACGCTCTACGACCTGCTGCATAAGCATCAGTGTATTGAACTGTTGTCGTAGGAGTTATGGTCACATTTGTTGTAGCTGTGCCACAATACTGTGAATTAACATTAATTGTAAAAATTAACGTAAAAATTGCGAGTAAAAATTTTAGTGTTTTCATGACGTATATATTACATTATTATTTCTTTTATGTGAATAATATGTGAAGTTTTGGTAATTGATTATATTTTTAATTTTTAATCATTTATGTTTTTAATTTGGTATTAATTTTGTATTTTTATCATATAAAACTAATTATATGAATATAGAAATCCTAATTGGTGTTTTAACACCTGTTGTAATCTTTGTAGCTTTACTTATTACTGTTGTTAAAAATAGGAGATAGAAAAGAAAAATTAAAAAAGTTAGGTATATAATTTTATAATTAAAAAATTATATTACATTTGTAAAAAAATAAAAAATGATAAACTTAAAAAATTTAGGTAACTGGTTTTATATCACCTATGGTATAATCTACCTTTCTATTATGACCATCTTTTTCGACTATGTTATAAGTCGAGATTATTTCTCAACACCAATGGTGGTGTTTTTATCTTGGGTATCAATCCTTTTCACGGTTTATACCTCAAAGATTTTTTATAATAAGTATTTTAATCAATAATTAATAATCTAAAAACAAAAAACAAATGATCAGTATCGTAGTATTCGTAATCTTCGCACTTATTGGAGGATTCACAATTTTTAATGGTGCAAGCACCGGTAATCGAACAACACTAGCCAAAGGAATTGGAGTGGTAGTAGTTGGACTCTTAGTTTCTCTAATTCAACCATTCTCCTTAGAGAGAATTGATGCCGGTCATAAAGGTATCGTAGTCAATCTTTCAGGTTCTGAAAGAGGAGTCGCTTCCTACCAATACAAAACAGGTTGGGTAGTTTATAACACATGGTTCACACAAGTACTTGAGTTTCCAACATACCAACAACACATTGAGTATGATGATACTCCAGTTATTCTTAAAGGTGGATTCTCTGCAACAATTAGACCTTCTTTTAACTACTCATTAAAACCAGAATCTATTGGTGATATGTTTGTTAATCTAAGATTAGGAGTTAAAGAAATTGAACAAGGATGGTTAAAAAACGCGGTTATTGGAGCAGTTAATGATGTTTCTAATACATGGGAAGTAGATAGTATTTTTGAGCACAGACAAGCATTTGAAGCATCTATCGTTTTAGAATGTAATAAAAGATTATCTAAATGGTTTGATGTTTCTCAGTTAAGAACTAATATCACACCACCAGAGGCTCTTCAAGAATCTATTGTCGCTAAAACAAAAGCTATTCAACAAGCTGAAGCTTCTCGCCAACAAGCAATCGCAGCTAAAGCAGATGGTGAAAGAAAAGTAGCAGTAGCTCGAGCAGATAGTGCAGAAACTATTATCAACGCACAAGCAGCAGCAAAAGCCATTAGAATTAAACAAACTGAGTTGTCTCCACTATACATCGAATACTTGAAAGCAAATGCGTGGGATGGAAAACTTCCAACTACAATTGCTGGCTCAAGTGGAACATTCCTAAACATTAAGTAATAAAAATAGATTTAGCAAAAAACCTCATTGAAATTATCAGTGAGGGTTTTTTATTTTGAATATAATTGTTATATTTGTCGTTATGAATGTAGAGGAATTAAAAACAGCAATAGGTCACCTACAATTAGACTTAAGAGGTAACTGGGGTTGGGATTATGAACCTCGTTTAGAAGAGTTGATTGACCTACTTAATCAACTGAGAAGTTACGCAGTAAAGAATCCAAAAGACTATGACTTAGAAGTAAATAACTTCGAGATTGATAACTTAGTTGAAACAGCTCAGGGTGAAATTGATGAACCATCTGATGGTAGAATATTTCGTGGAGGTTATCTTTACGGATACGAGTCTGAAGAAGGTAGAACACAGGAAGTTTATGACTACTTAAATAGTATTCTTACTTACCCAGAAGATAATAATATTGAAGTTTCACTTCTTTATAAGAGAGACCAAAAGTTAAATGATTTAGGACTATGAGTGATTTTGAAAACGTGGTATTTCCACACATAAGATATATAAGCGGATCAATAAACAAAGAGGTAAAAACTGGTTATTATTTAGGTGGCGAGCCAGACGAAAACTCTGTTCTTATTATTGGTAAGAAATATGATATATCTTATTTATGGTTCTCACCAGATAGAGAAACCAAGCGAAAGTATGTCTGGTCTGTAAAACAAGACAATAAATACTACAATGTGAATCCGAAGAACTTCGGAACGATTGTTGATTTAAGAGACAATAAATTAAATAGTTTAGGTATATGAAAAAAGAAACACCTGAGGAATTTGCATTACGAGTTATGAGAGAATCTAAATTTGATGTTGATATAGAAAACCATTCTAAACAATTAGAAAGAGATATTAAATTAGATATTATATCAGGTAAATATAAGTGTATATCTGCTTATGAAATTCCTAAAGATGTCGATAAATGGCTAAATTGCCCCAATTGCCATCTTAAACCACTTGTAATACAACAACGGTCGTTCTACTGGATGTGGTTGTGGTAAAAATGAATACGACCACTTTTCAATATGGGTAGAATCTATTATGTCTCATGTCAGGAGACACGGAGGATCTGCTTTAGAATATGATTCACATGAATTAAGAAAGAATTGGAATCACTGGGTAGAAACCGGTGAAGAATTAGTTACAAGAAAAAAACTCCTTGAAGAAGGTAAGTGGTAAAAAATAATTTCATAAATTTGTAATATGATAAGAAAAATATATTTAATAATCTCTACCTTAATTTTAGTAGGTTCATTTGCTATTCCGATTTACTTTACAGGAGGAGTAGGATTTCCATTTGGAATAATCCTTTATTGTCTTTATGCCTTAATGACTTTAGTTGTAACATTTATATCTTTACATAGAGGAACAACAGAGGGAAATGTTGGTGATGTTATCATTCCACCTTTTGGATTTTTAACTTTTGGATTTAAAAGAGTGTATTATTCAGATTTAGGCCACTTTTGGATTAGAAAGAATGATAGACTGGTCCACTTATATGGTCAAAAATTATTTGCTATGTACAAGATTGGTGAAGTCTATTGGGATGGAAATATAGAACATTTAAAATTAGAGATTAAAAAAGAATTAGAAGAAATTTATAAAGTTCAACTTTCGATTAAACGAAAAAGAGATTTAGATAAAAAACTCTGGAGCGAGTGGGATGGGTCAGTTGATAAAAAGTCCGAAAGAGATAATAAATTAAATGAATTAGGAGTATGACAATATTAGACCTAAAAGAATGTTTTCATTCAGAAACAAAATCATTTCCTAAGCTCACACCTCAAGGAGCTTTCTTAAAGTTTTTAGCAGAATCTAATCATCCTGAGATAGTAAAGGCTAAAGAACAAAAAAAAATAAATTCAGAGACATCTGTCTTAGGTAAGTGTAGAGAGATACAAGAAAGTGTATTAAATCAAATATTAGAAGTACTTTTAATAGAACCAGAAGCTGATTACTTTTGGTATGGATACCCAGATTACGGAAGTAAATTTAGTTATTCACTTCCGCATCACGATGTGGTTCCATCGGAATCACTTAGAGTTGATAAAAAAAAGATTAAGTCATTTTTAAGAAATTGGAAATTAGAAAAATTAGGAATATGAAAATACACAAATTAGAAGATGGTGATATCATTAAGATATTACCAATGATTGATAAGAATAATAAGATCTCTTGGATAAAACAGTATGATTGTGTTGGTCTTAATACTAAGACATTCATCAGTGACACTAAAGGATATTTGAGAAGAATATCACTTATGCAATCCAACTCAAGTATTAAATTACCAATCACAACAAGATATGCTATGAATATTTATATTGATGGTGAGATTCGTATTTTAAATGTTGGTAGAAAGTTATTTCAAATGATTACGAATAATCAAAAGTTATGGGATATAAAAGGTAATTACCATATTTTTGTAGTTAAAAATGATATTAGTGCAGGTAATGGTCACGTTTTTCCATCTTATGATAAGTCTTATGTCTTAGAGAAAGACTGGACACCACCAGTTAGTGATATTAATTCCGAAGAAGAATGGTTATCTTATATTAAATCAAATCAACCAGACTTTGATACTCATATTGAAAAGAATAACATATTCAATCATAAACAATTACTTATTAAGCATTTAGGTAAGGATTTGTTGGGAGAATTGATATCAGAAGACCGACAGAAAAAATTAGAAGGATTAGGAGTATGAAAGTAAATTGGATGGAAGAACTCGCGGATGAAGTTTTTAAAGACGCAATGAAGAATACAATTAAATCAATGAGACATGTCATTAGAAGAGATAAAATAATGAGAATATATGATTTACATTTATAAACCCCGTAGTGATTGGCATAGGAGATTCGACCTAACTCCAGGAGAACACTACCATTGTGAGTGGAATGGAGAAATGGTTTATTCATCTGATGGAACTTATTATAAGTTATTAAATGATTTAGGGAAAGAGATTGAAGTGCATGAAACACATTTCATTCCATTAGATAAGTGGAGAGAAAAGAAACTAAAAGAAATTGGAATATGAAAGATTTATTATTAGACGATACTGATATCTTTATAAAAGATAACTTAGATGGAATTTTAGCAGGTGATATGGATGATAAGTTCAATAAAGAACAATTAGATAAGATGCTTGAAATCTCTTTTCTTTACAATCATTTAACATTTGAAATGGATTCACTTACTTTTGAACATGGTGGTACTAAATTAAAGGTTAATAACTTATACGAACAGTATAGTGATTTAGTGTATCAAATAGGAAAAGAAGGAGTTAAAAATATGGTAATGACTACAATCACTTCACAAGATCAATTTAAGTCAGCTTTTAAATCCTTTTTAAGAGATAATAAAATAAACAAAATACTATGAAAGAAAAAGCACTTATAATAGAAACCGGTCAGATTTTAGATATAAAACAAAACTGGATGAAATCACAGGTTACTTCCAGTTTTAGCTTCAATGATTTAGAAACAAAAGAATTTAAGAGTAAATCTTTAGGTAGGTTTTATGTTCTTTCTGATGGTGTTGAATACCCAGAAGATAAACTAATAATAGGAACTGATAATATAAGAGAATTTAAATTAAAAGGTATTGTATGAGATTTAAAGTAGTTAAAAAAACATTTATCTTTAATGACAAAGTATCAGAATACTACTATGTCCAATATGAGAAAAGAGTTTGGTGGAAAAAAGAACCAGTTTGGAGATGGTGTAGAGAAAGGACTTATTCTTCTTATGATAGTTGGAATGGGGAACCTGTAAGTCGAAATACTTTAAAAGAAGCAGAAGATT
>Ga0315909_10001543_pt1 | contig 30976 bp, 31 predicted proteins | sample LakEriMetagenome_11_FD_203527 | JGI IMG/M metagenome (GOLD analysis project Ga0315909, IMG submission 203527) | Freshwater fungal communities from buoy surface, Lake Erie, Ohio, United States - Buoy 2 MA125 | ecosystem: Environmental > Aquatic > Freshwater > Lake | place: USA: Lake Erie, Ohio... | reverse complement strand
TGTGACGTTGGCACCGCGACCACCTTGCGCGATGAACTCATGGACGCTGTCGGCAAAACGATCGACGGGAGCCAGCAAACGCTCATAGCAGATCGCTTGCCGTGTCTGCTGCGCAAACAATGCATGTACTTGAGGTGATTTGCTATGCTGTATGGGATTGCCGATCACTGCATAACGATCAGGGACGGATTCGAGTGTCAAGGGAAAACTCCGGTCGAACGCGACTCCAGTGTCTGATCGCGAGTGAAATGAAAACGCGTGACGATTTCCCACACATGCGTCTTGCCATCACGGCGCAAGGCTGAAGGAAACGGTCCGAAGGGTGCAGCCCGCCTGACGATGAGCAAGGCCGCCTGATCGAGCGCCGGATTACCGGAGCTGCGTTCGATACGCGGACCACCCTCTTTTTCGTAAATCGAGCCATCCTGAAAAATCGGGATATATACGATGAGCTCGCCATACATTTTTTTACCATCACGCTCGGGAAAATGCCGCGTGCCGGTCTGCTCAATGCGATGCTGTAACCCAGTGTAATACATCGCGTACTCAACCTGCCGAGTGCTGGGCGTGAGCTGGGTTTTAACAGGGCGCTTGTTGTAGTCAGCAATGTCACGCGCGATCTCGGCTTCGCGGCGTTCGAGCAAGCGAGTGCTTGCTTCGATTTCGGGTGCAACACTTCGCTTGCTTGCCCTTGTCTGTTCCGGTCGCGACAACTCATGCTCGGCCTTGCTTGCGGTGAGTTGTGCGAGCATGCGGGCCTGTTGCTGCTCAAGCTCGGCGACACGTTGCCGTTGTATTTCCAATAGCTTGCCTTCGCTGATGTGACCGGAATCCGGCAGAGGCGATGTCGCCCGACCGCGCTCGGCGTTACCGCCGCCATCCAGATTGACCTGCGCCAGCGCATCGGCCTGCAAGGGGGCGCGCTTCTGGGCCGTGTTCACAAGAATGACCTCAAGCCCGCGATCAACAGGCTTGAACGCCAGATCATCTGGACTGACAAAACGTATCGATAACAACATCGCGTGAAGCAGTAATGAGCTCGCGATCGCAATGAACAATAATTGACGCTCTGCCGGCACCACGTGTGTCACTCCGGGTTGGGAGGTGCAGTAATTTGCGGCTCTGCCACTTCGATTGCCATGCTATCACCGGGTGTCTCGCTGAGTTCGTGTAGCTCGTTTTGAGCGTCGGGCTCGGATTCTTCATCCATGTCATCACTAATGGAATCGCTGACAACGCTCACCTCCAGCACGCGCGCCTGGACGGTCAGATCCAACTCATCCCAGCTGATCAGTTCAAGCTTGACCTGTGTGCCGCGCGGATGCCTGACGCCAGGCATCGGAATCACGAGCGGCACATCGACCAGCCTGAGTACTTCGTCTTTGAGAACGACGGCATCGACCTGACGCACGGCGCCCTGCGCCAGCCATCTGAGGCACCAATAACGCTCCATCATGTTCTGGAAATCGGCATAGGCCGCATAGGCACTATCGAAGGCAGAGACAATCGCGAACAGATCGGCATCTCTAGGCTTGAAAGGTGCAACCAGGGGCGCGGTGACACCGAGTCTGACGCAGGCGAGTATCTGCCACTGATTGACCAGATCCGTGTAGCGCCGCAAGGGTGACGTGCTCCACGCATACTGATCTACGCCGAGTCCCTGATGGGGTGCGGCGTGGGTGAGCATGCGTACTTGCATACGCGCGGCCCAGCCATTACCGGTACCCTGTGTACGATAGATACCGGGTACACCATGCTCATGCATGAGCCTGCCCCAGCTGCTGTTGGCAAAAATCATCAGCTCGGCCACAATTTTGTCGAGTGGTGCACCACGTTTCCTGCGAGTGATGGTGACAATGTCGTCGACCACATAGAAATTAAAGTCCACACGATTGTTTTGTTCTGGTCGCAGACCGAAACTCTCGCGTTTCTCCATGCGCCCTCGCTCGAGCACCTGCGCCCATTGCCAGAGGAGTCCTATTTCCTCCTTGTGGGGATAATCACCGCTGCCCTCGGCCAGCGCCTGCTCACTCACATGTTCATCCAAGTCGTTGTGGCGCAGATTGGCACGAATCGGCACGCGTTCAACGACAGTCTCTGTTGACAGTACCGACCAATCACTCATGTCGAGCGTTGCGTACAAGGACACCGCAGGTCGCGCATCACCCTCGGCGAGGGTGAACTGCTGCACGAGTTCATCTGGCAGCATGGTGATTTTGTCACCCGGCATATACACGGTACTCATGCGTTCGCGCGCAATCGTATCAATGGCATCATCTCGTGCGATACCCAGAGCAGGTGCAGCAATATGAATGCCAACACGGACTTTTCCTTCACCGATTATCTGTACCGAGAAAGCATCATCAATTTCGGTCGTCGTGATGTCGTCAATAGAAAAGGCGCTCACCTCAGCAACGGGCAATGCGGATATCTGCGGCAGGTCGATACGAGGGAAATCAGTACCGCGCGGGAAATGCTCCAACAAAAACTTCGCATCATGGACTGCCTTCACTGAAGGTAGGGCACCAACCGATAGCATCAGACGCGATGGTGTCGTTTGCAGCTCTGCACAAGCGGCATCGAGTGCCTTGTACTCCATTGAATTTTTATCAGGCTTGAAAAGTAACTGACGCACCAGAGGTATCATGGATTGCGGCAATCGACCTGCCTTGAGTTCATCGACCATAGCCGCTTGCAACAAGGCCTGCTGTTTTTTTCTTTCCAGACCCGCGAGTGCGGCCTGCAAAATTGCTGCGGGCGCCGCTTTGTAACGCCCTTTGCCTTTTTTATGAAAATAGATCGGTGATGCTGCCATCTTGAGCAAGAGTCCTGCAGTCTCTTCGGGCTTAGGCACATGACCGAAATACTCGGCACCTAGCTGCTCGATGGCAAATTCCTCTTCGCCGGCCACTTCCCACAAAAACGTAATATCGATATCGCCGGCAAGCGCCTGTGCCCGCGACATCATTTCGGCAGGCGAAGGACTGTCGAACTGCAGCAGCACATCGCGAGCTCGCACTTTGGTGCGTTTGCCCGATGTCATCTCCACCTGAAATGCCTCGCCTTGCTGCGAAATCACAGCACCAACTTTGAAATCCCCGGATTCTTCAAAAAATAAATTCATCAACCATACCACTTCAAGGAATTCTGGTTATCTCGAAAGAGAGCATGTCACAAGATAGTGCTCTTCCATACTATTCGTTGTCTCGTCAGGCGCAAAAGGCCAGTACTTCATCAATGTACTGGTCAAAATCAGACAGCCCATGATCACTGCCATCAATCACCCGCTGACGCGCGCCAGGGTAATGCGTCACCATCTCGCGCCAGTCCAGTACTTCATCACCCGTCGCCGCGATCAAAAAATAGCGTTCAGGCTGGGTAATGCAATCGATTTCTAGTGAAGCGAGTTCATCAATGTACTCAGGTAAAAATTCGAATTGATCTTCGGAGTGCCACGCACTTTGTACGCCAACATGGGGTGCGAGGCCCTGGGCCGGGCGCACCGCCGGATTCAGCAGAACAGCGCGACATCCTCTTACTTCTGCCAGCGCAGTCGCATAGTAGCCGCCGAGCGATGAACCAATCACGGCCAACGAATCCGCAGGCACCTCCGATACCAGCATGTGCGCAAGCCGCATCGCCTCTCTCGGAGATGGTGGTAACTGCGGGCAGAGCAGCCTTGATCGCTGACCGCGCGCCTCCATGACATCACGCAACCTGCGCGCCTTGGCCGATTGGGGTGACGATCGAAAGCCGTGCAGATAGAGAATCATGGAAACCGTTTCAGGAAGCGGTGCAGTTAATGCGCTGCTGCTTTTAGTGATTCGAACGCATCCAGCAGCTTCTGGTGCACACCACCGAATCCACCATTGCTCATGACCAGCACGTAATCTCCGGGCTTGGCTGCAGCGCCAACTGCAGTGACCAATGAAGATAAATCATCAAAAGTCTGCACCTTGTCACCCAGTGGAGAGAGCGTCGCGGACAGATCCCAGCCCAGCGCGTCCTTGCCATCGCCTCGAGCACCATAGCCGAATACCAGATCAGCGGACTTGAGACTATCTGGCAAAGCATCTTTCATCGTACCCAGCTTCATCGTGTTGGAGCGGGGCTCAAGCACAGCAAGAATACGGGCCTTGCCTACCTTGTGCCTCAAACCGGCAACCGTGGTGGCAATCGCGGTCGGATGATGCGCAAAGTCATCAAGAACGGTAATACCATTGACCACACCGCGCGTCTCCATACGACGCTTTACGTTCTCGAAATTGGCCAACGAGGCGATTGCCTGTGAGGGCGGCACGCCGGTATGCCGCGCAGCCGCTATCGCTGCGACTGCGTTCCAGCGATTGTGCTCACCCGTCAACGACCAATTAACCGTGCCTTGCAGCAACCCTTGGAAGAAAACATCGAAACGACCATCTGCATACTCGATCATGCTCCAGGCGACGCTATCATCTGCGCCACCGCCAAACCATTCGGTTTCGCTCCAGCAGCCACGATGGATTACACGACGCAAAGACGCTTCACGGCCGTTGACGATCAGACGCCCGATTGCAGGCACTGTACGCACGAGGTGATGAAACTGCGTTTCAATGGCTGCCAGGTCGGAAAAGATATCGGCATGATCATACTCAAGGTTATTGAGTATCGCTGTGCGAGGACGGTAATGCACAAATTTGCTGCGCTTGTCGAAGAAAGCAGTGTCGTATTCATCGGCTTCGATCACAAAAAACGAGGTGCCGTCCTTGGCACCCAGACGCGCAGAAACACCAAAATTAAGTGGCACACCACCGATCAGAAAACCGGGTTGGTAGCCTGCCTGCTCCAGTATCCAGGCCAGCATGGATGCAGTCGTGGTCTTGCCATGCGTGCCGGCCACGGCCAGCACCCATTTGTCATGCAAAATGTGCTCGCCTATCCATTGTGGTCCGGATAAGTAGGGCAAGCCACGGTTCATGATCGCTTCCATCAACGGATTGCCACGCGAAACGACATTACCGATGACATACAAATCAGGCTGCAAACTCAGCTGATGCGGACCAAAACCCTCGATGAGTTCGATCCCCTGCGCTCGCAATTGGGTGCTCATGGGCGGGTACACGTTGGCATCGCAACCGGTGACCTTGTGCCCCGCTTCTTTCGCCAGCACGGCCAACCCACCCATGAAAGTGCCGCAAATGCCAAGAATGTGAATATGCATATAGAATCAGGTTTGAAAATCCCCAGAATTTTACCTGACGCGCGCATGATGGAAATGGCGATCCGCGTGCGGTGCTGAACTCGATTGATTGGGGACAGCATCTTGTGCGCACCTTCACATCCTCATCCTGGCCTTGCTTCCCATGAATATCAATTACCCAAGTGATGCAGAGTTACTGCGGGCCGAAATTGCTGCTGCTGCTGCGCGCATGATTGCCGAGGATGGCGCAGATTACGGCACAGCCAAGCGAAAAGCGGCCCGACTGATCCTTGGTAATCAACGGGTGCGTGGGGATGTGCTGCCGGACAATGCACAAATCGAGGCAGAGGTCCGTGAATATCAGTCATTGTTTCAGGGCGACGAACAAAGCCAGCGCTTGCTACACTTGCGCCAGCTTGCACTGGAGGTGATGGAAAAATTCAAGGACTTTGCTCCCTACCTGACAGGCGCTGTGCTGAATGGCACAGCCAGCGAGCATTCCGATATTCATTTGCAGCTGTTTGCCGAAAGCAGCAAAGATGTGGCGGTTTTTTTGCTGAATGCCGGCATAGACTACGAAATCTCGGAAACGTCACACTTCCGCCGCCCAGACCGAAGCGTGGAGACCCTGTCCTTCTTTTGGAAGCACGAAGTTGTTCATCTGGCGGTATACGAACAAGATGACTTGCGCGGTGGCGCGAGAACTAGCAGCGGGAAACGCATCGAAAGAGCCGATACTGTGGCGCTGAGAAATTTACTGGCAAAGACAGAAACTGATGACTAAATCAAAATTGCTAACGTTTACCGCTATTGCCGTTCTTTTTACTGGGATTGGTGCATACGTTGGTGTAAAACGCTTCAACCCCGCTCCGGTGGAAAACACCGCCGTCGCAGCCCTGATGCAAACCAGCTTGCCGGATACAAAAAATCAACAGCGCGCGTTGGCCGAGTGGAAGGGCAAAATCCTACTCATTAACTTTTGGGCAACCTGGTGCCCGCCCTGCGTAGCTGAAATGCCGGAACTGGTCGAACTGCAAACGGAGGTGGCGGGTAACAATGTACAAATTATCGGCATCGGTATCGATTCACCCTCTAACATTCAGCAATTTTCGGAAAAACTGCAAATCAGCTATCCCCTTCTTGTGGCGGGAATGCAAGGTACGGAACTCTCCCGCCAGTTCGGTAACCAAGGGGGTGGCCTGCCTTTCACAGTCTTGATCGGGTCAGATGGCAAGGTTCGTCAGACCTATCTCGGCCGCCTGGATATGAAAAAAGTGCGCGCTGATTTGGCTTCGCTATAGATGCCATAAGCGTTTCCACTTGCCATCCTGCTGCATTTTGCAGGAAAATGGGGTCTTCTTCGTCAATCCAAGGCCTATCTTCATGGCAACAAGCTTGCTTATGGTTAACGGTCCGAACCTGAACCTGCTGGGCTCCCGTGAACCAGAGGTCTACGGATCGACGACCCTGGCGGAAATCGAGCAGCAGGCGACTACGCAGGCCAAGACGGCGGGAGCGATACTGCACTGTTTTCAGAGCAATCACGAAGGTGAATTGATCGACCGCGTACACTTAGCGAAAAAAGAAGGGGTTCACGCGATCATTATTAATCCGGGCGCCCTTACCCACACCAGCGTGGCTTTGCGTGATGCGTTGGCGGGCGTGGCTATACCGTTTGTCGAGATACATATTTCGAACATCTATCGCCGGGAAAGCTTTCGGCACCATTCCTATCTATCCGATCTGGCGGCGGGTGTCATTTGCGGCCTGGGAACAGACGGCTACCGCATTGCCATCGAATTTGCAGTTAAAAAACTTTAAATTGCGGCGATAATCTTCAAACCTCATTGTCTCGCGTTCCGTTAAGCTCTGCGGAATTGCGAGGGTTACTTTCAACTTGGCAGGTAGAACTTCAAATGGATTTAAGAAAACTCAAGACCCTGATCGATCTGGTGGCCGAGTCCGATATCTCGGAACTGGAAGTCACGGAAGGCGAAAGTAAAGTCAGGATTGTGAAATCCGCGACACCGGTAGCCCAGGGCCAGGTCGTGATGATGCAGCCTCAGGCGCCACAGCCCATGCCAGCTGTCGCCACTGCGGCTCCAGCGCCGCAGGCGGTGGCTGTCGCAGAAGCTCCTACAGCCGAGCCAACAGGCCACGTGGTCAAGTCACCCATGGTGGGCACCTTCTACCGCTCCTCCGCACCGGGTGCAGCGCCCTTTGTGGAGATAGGCTCGGTGGTCAGGGAGGGCGAGACCCTTTGCATCATCGAAGCCATGAAACTGCTCAATGAAATAGACGCTGATGCCAGTGGCACCATACGTCAGGTTCTGGTCGAAAACGGGCAAGCGGTCGAGTTCGGCCAGCCCTTGTTCATTATTGGTTAATTTCGCAAAGTGCGAGACCGTCGAAACCAAGTTTCGGTACTGACACTCGCGCGCTAAGGGCATTTCCCCACCTATGTTTGAAAAAATTCTTATCGCCAACCGTGGCGAAATCGCTTTGCGCATACAGCGCGCGTGCCGCGAGATGGGCATCAAGACCGTGGTCGTCCATTCGGAGGCCGACCGCGAGGCCAAGTACGTGAAGCTGGCAGATGAGTCCGTTTGCATCGGTCCTGCTCCGTCCGCCCAGAGCTACCTGTCCATGCCGGCCATCATCAGTGCGGCCGAAGTCACGGATGCGGAGGCTATTCATCCAGGCTATGGCTTTTTATCCGAAAACGCCGACTTCGCCGAGCGCGTGGAACAGTCCGGATTTGTCTTTATCGGCCCGCGCTCAGACTCAATCCGGCTCATGGGTGACAAAGTCTCGGCCAAGCAAGCGATGATCAAAGCCGGCGTGCCCTGTGTGCCTGGCTCCGATGGTGCGCTGCCGGATGATCCAAAAATCATCATTCAGACCGCGCGGAAAGTAGGCTACCCGGTCATTATTAAGGCTGCCGGTGGTGGCGGTGGTCGCGGCATGCGCGTGGTTCATACTGAAGCCGCACTGCTCAATGCAGTCACGATGACAAAAAGCGAGGCGGGCGCCGCATTCAGCAATCCAGAAGTCTATATGGAGAAGTATCTTGAAAATCCGCGCCATGTGGAAATCCAGGTGCTCGCTGATGAATTCAAGAACGCTGTCTGGCTCGGTGAACGCGACTGTTCGATGCAGCGTCGCCACCAGAAAGTCATCGAAGAAGCGCCAGCGCCCGGTATTCCGCGCAAGCTGATCGAAAAAATCGGCGATCGGTGCTCGGAAGCCTGTCGCAAGATCGGCTACCGTGGCGCGGGTACTTTCGAGTTTCTGTATGAGGCAGGCGAGTTCTATTTCATTGAAATGAATACGCGTATTCAGGTCGAGCACCCCGTCACTGAAATGGTGACCGGTATCGATCTCGTGCAAGAACAGATTCGCATCGCCGCCGGCGAAAAGCTGCGCTACCGTCAGCGCGACATCGTACTCAAGGGGCATGCGATCGAATGCCGCATCAATGCAGAAGATCCGTATAAATTCACACCCTCACCCGGCCGTATACAATCTTGGCATGCGCCTGGCGGCCCTGGTATCCGCGTGGATTCTCATGCCTATGCCGGTTATTACGTGCCACCGAATTATGATTCGATGGTAGGTAAGGTGATTTCGTATGGCGCGACCCGCGAGCAGGCGATCAAGCGCATGCAGATTGCGCTCTCCGAAATGGTCGTTGAGGGCATTCTGACGAACATCCCACTCCATCGGGAACTGATGATCGATGCCCGTTTTGCCGAGGGTGGTACGAATATTCATTACCTCGAACAAAAACTCGCCAACAAAAAATAAGCGGTCATCATGAGCTGGACCGAGATCATCCTGGAAGTACCGCGTGATCAAACCGAGCAAGTATCGGATGCGCTGATCGAAGCCGGCGCGCTCTCGGTCTCCGTTGAGGATGCCGATGAGGGCACCGAAGCCGAGCGCCCTTTATTCGGCGAACCCGGCATGGAACCGACTGAGCATGCTTGGGAACACAGCCGCGTTGTCGCCTTGGCCGAAGCAAGAGCGGACTGCGAGGCTATCGTGCGCGATGCCTGCCTACTGTCCGGAATAGCCGAACCACTGGCTTTCTCACTGCGTACGGTCGCGGAACAGGACTGGGTTCGACTGACGCAATCCCAGTTTGAACCCATCCATATTGGCCGTCATATCTGGGTCGTGCCAAGCTGGCATGAGGCGCCCGAGCCCGACGCCGTGGTCCTCGAACTGGATCCTGGTCTTGCTTTTGGCACTGGCAGTCACCCGACCACCCGGCTGTGCATGGAGTGGTTGGAGTCCCATGCCCCAGCAGGAAAAACGATGCTGGATTACGGTTGCGGCTCAGGCATACTGGCGATGCTGGGGAAAAAACTAGGCCTCGAATCGGTTGATGGTGTGGATATTGACGAACAGGCAATCGCTTCAGCCAATGACAATGCAGAACGCAATCACTGCGAGATCCATTTTTTCCTGCCAGAAGATTTCAAAGCCGCCCGACCGACTACTCGTTATGACCTCGTTATGGCCAATATTCTCTCCAGCCCGCTGAAACTAATGGCGCCTATGCTCTGCGGGCGGGTGGCGCAGGGCGGCGCATTAGTCTTGTCTGGCGTGCTGGCGCGTCAAGCAGATGAAGTCATCGCGAGCTACGCGCCATGCATCTCGCTCTCCGTGTGGGCCGAACTTGATGGCTGGGTGGCACTTGCCGGCCAGCGTACTGACTGACTCACGCTTCATGTCCACAGCACTCGCCACCCGCTGCCCGCACTGTCAAACGTATTTTCGCGTGACACCGCAACAACTGTCACTGCGTGACGGCATGGTGCGCTGCGGCGCGTGCAGGAAGATTTTCAATGGCGAAGTTTATGTATTCGAGCGCACAGCGCTGACAGAGCCACAGGAACGCACCCACACCGACGACAGTGCAACGGGTCGCATGACCCTGATTGATTTCGGATCGTTGCGCGCGACGGCAGCTCCTAGCGAGTCAAGTATGCAGGAAGAGCTGGATGCGCTGTCCAAAGCCATCGCTGAACTGCAGAGCAAACCGTGGAGTGAATCAGCGCCCGTCGGGTCATCGCCTGCCAACGAGGAAGAAGCAACCGAACACCCTGCGCCCGGGTTCGTTCATGAAGCCCGCCAGCGCAAACGTCTGAGTCGCGTCTGGAAGGTTGTGCTCATCGTTGGGATTCCTGTGCTGTTAGGCGCTCTAACCGCACAGCTGGGGTATCTGTTCCGCAACGAAATTGCTGCGCGCTCTCCCGAAGCAGCGCGATACATGCGCGCCGTCTGCCGCCGCGTCGGCTGCACGATCACCCTGCCTGCACAAATCGAAGCGTTGTCCATCGAGTCACGCCATCTGCAAAAGCTGCAGGATCAGGACAATCATTTCGAGCTGATTATTCTGATTCGCAATATCGGTACAACGAGCCAAGCCTGGCCGGCGCTGGATCTTCAACTGAACAATGCAACGGGACAAACCGAGATCCGCAAAATCTTCATGCCATCCGATTTCCTGAAAGCCAGCGAAATCCGTGGAGGTATACCCGCTGCCTCAGAGCGCGAAGTTCGCCTGCGCTTTGAGCTCAGCGGCAATCCGGCCCATGAGTTCAATATCCAGATTTTCCATCCGTAATTTCACATCCCAGAGACCCGGGCCATCGGCTCATACAACAACATCATTCTTATGACTTCACTGATTTGTGGTTCACTTGCGTTTGACACCATTATGTCCTTTCACGGACGGTTTTCAGAAGCTTTGCTGGCCGATCAGCTTCACAAGATCAATGTTGCGTTTCTGGTGCCTGGCATCCGCCGCGAGTACGGGGGATGTGCGGGCAATATCGCTTACAACCTGAAACTGCTCGGCGGTGACCCCCTGATCATGGCCACCATCGGGCAAGATGGTGCACCGTATATTGAACGTCTAAAAAATCAGGGTATCAGTACACGTTGCATACGCAGCTTCGATGACGCGTACACAGCACAAGCTTTCATCACCACCGACGCAGACAATAATCAGATCACGGCATTTCATCCCGGAGCGATGGGGAATTCACATCACAATAAAATCAGCGATGCCGGTGATGTGAAACTGGCCATTGTGGCGCCCGATGGCCGCGATGGCATGATTGAACACGCGCGCGATTGCGCGGCGTCGAAAATTCCTTTCATTTTCGATCCAGGTCAGGGTCTTCCCATGTTCAGCGGACCTGAACTGATTGACTTCATCGAGCTGGCAACCTACGTGGCGGTCAATGATTACGAAGCCGAACTACTTACCGAGCGCACCGGTTTATCGCTCCCTGAAATCTCGGAGCGTGTCTCTGCACTGGTCGTCACGCGAGGGGAGCAAGGTGCGGAAATTTTCACCGCAGACGGCCGCTTTGATATTCCGGTCGTACGTGTTGATCAGGTCATTGATCCTACAGGCTGTGGCGACGCATTCCGCGCCGGTATGCTGTTTGGTCTGACACGCGGCATGGACTGGATGACCATCGGTCGACTGGCCTCATTGATGGGTGCCATCAAAATAGCAAGCCAGGGGGGGCAGAATCATGCACCAACACTGGCGGCGATAGAAGATCACTTCCACAAGGAATTTGGCTACCGATTCTGAACTACTCAAGTAACTCGATAGGCTATTGCACTGAATGGCCTCAACTGCTGATAAAGCCTTGCTTTGATACGACAGTCGTAGCATCGGTGATTCGCACACCCGACTGCCCATGCCCGGCAAGGCGTAACAATCCAGCTTGCTGATGACATCAGACGTGCGTCATTACAAACTGTAGATCAGATTATCGGCAAGAAAAACAGCGATACGCAGGATAAGAAACGCAACCAGAGGCGAGAGATCAATACCGCCGATCGGTGGAATAAAACGCCGCAGTGGCCGCATCAGCGGCTCATTCATCGCGCGCACCATGGGGGCAAGCGGCGCATGCGGATTGACCCAACTGAAAATTACTTCAACAAACAACAGGATGATCAGTCCGTACAGTATCCAGTGCACGATCGATACCGCCGAGAGCAGAAGCCATAGTTCGACCGCAAACACCGAACGGACTGCCAACTCAAGCCCAATCGATAGCAGGGCCACCAGGCAGGCTCCCACCAAGCTAGCCCAGTCATAACCACCCACGCCGGGTAGCACGCGCCGAAGAGGCAAAACCAGCCAGTCCGTCAGCCGGAACATGAACTGCCCGAGCGACAACGGTGGCCTGACCCGAACCGCCTGCATCCAGAAACGCAGCAAAAGCAACGCAGCCAGCAGCGTGGCGATAGTATCGACAACCAGATTGAAAATACTGTATAGCAAGGCTTACCTCAAAGACTTACTGACCATGCGCTCAAGAAAAAACCGCTGCAGACATGAAATCTGCAGCGGGATTTTACCCAAGAACAGTCAGCGTTCCGAACGGCACTCGCTCAGGGACGAATGCCCGTTGGGAATGGCCATGCCGCCGCTGGGCTCAGCACCGTCTTGATCGCCGGCGCCGGCGTTGACGCTGCTACGGGCGCCACAGAAACGATGGGCGCGGGCTTCTTGGCTACTGCAGGCTTTTTAGGCGCGGGCTTTGTGGCCGTGGCTTTTGGGGGCGTTGCTTTTTTGGGCGCCGCCTTTTTCACTGCTGCCTTTTTCACCGCAGCTTTTTTAGCTGCTGGCTTTTTCACTGCTTTCTTTGCGACCTTTTTTGCCGCTGGCTTTTTCGTAGCGACGGCTTTCTTGGCTGCTGGCTTTTTCTTGGCGACTACCTTCTTCGCCACTTTCTTTACTGCTTTTTTTACTACTTTCTTTGCGACCTTTTTTACCGCTGGCTTTTTCTTTGCAACCGCTTTTTTGGCCGCGGGCTTCTTCTTCGCTACCGCCTTCTTGGCTACTTTTTTTGCCGCTGGCTTCTTTTTGGCAGCGACTTTTTTAGTAGTTGGCTTCTTCTTGGCGACTACTTTCTTGGTCGCTACCTTCTTGGCGACCGGCTTTTTCTTTGCAGCCGGCTTCTTCTTGGCTGTAGTTTTCTTCTTTGCTGTTGCCATTGCTTTCTCCTTCGTGTGATCACATATCACTAGGTACAAGTTGGAAACCCGTCTGGCACCGTGAAGGCCCAAGCGGATTATTCATCGGAGCAAACAAAATTTTGTTTGCGCTAATGAATTCGGCACCAGCGGAACTGCTGCATCGCCTTGTCAACGCAGCACTTCAGCCAATTTGTTCGGCGGCTCACAGCCGCCTAGAACAAAAAAACGCCGGCATAAAAGCCGGCGTCGGGGAATTTTACAGAAAGACCCACTTTTTTCGAAGAATACACTCCCTGTCCCGGAAGCTTTGGGCTCATGAGTGCGGTAAAAGAAGTGGAGTGTGCTCGCGTACTGTCCATTCAGTCCGGATGCCGCCTTTCGTCGTTCAAGCTGCTTACCGAACCTTCCTCAAAACGCCTGCCCAAGCATGCGGTTTGGGGAAGGCTCCCAAAACCCAGAGGTGAACCCGCAACGGGTCGACCCTTTGTTCACTTACGCCCCGATTCAGGAACTCTCCCACAATCGGTACCGCAAACACTACGGCCAGCACAGCAAGGCACTCACAAAGCCACCAACGGCTTCGGATCAGATGCCTTACTCCCAGTTGAGCGCGCCACCGGTCTGATACTCGATGACCCGTGTTTCAAAGAAGTTGCGCTCTTTCTTCAGGTCGATCATCTCGCTCATCCACGGGAAGGGATTCTCTTCCTGCGGGAATAGTGCCTCCAAGCCGATCTGCTGAGCCCGGCGATTCGCGATGAATCGAAGGTAGCCCTTGAACATCGACGCATTGAGCCCCAGCACACCACGCGGCATTGTATCCTCAGCGTAGCGATATTCCAACTCCACCGCTTGCAAAAACAACGCTCTGATCTCTTCTTTGAAAGCCGATGTCCACAAATGAGGATTCTCGAGCTTGATCGTATTGATCAGGTCAATGCCGAAGTTGCAGTGCATGGACTCGTCACGCAGGATGTATTGGTACTGCTCGGCTGCGCCCATCATCTTGTTCTGACGGCCCAACGCCAGAATCTGAGTAAAGCCGACATAGAAGAACAAGCCCTCCATCAGGCAGGCAAAGACGATCAATGACTTGAGCAACGTCTGGTCGCTTTCGGTGGTACCGGTCTGGAATTCAGGGTTGGTTAGCGTCTCGATGAACGGGATCAGAAACTGGTCCTTGTCGCGAATGGAGGTGACTTCGTTATAGGCATTGAAGATTTCCGACTCGTCCAGACCCAGCGACTCGACGATGTACTGGTAGGCATGCGTATGAATCGCCTCTTCGAATGCCTGGCGCAGCAGGTACTGACGACACTCTGGTGCGGTGATGTGGCGGTAAGTGCCCAGCACGATATTGTTGGCGGCCAGTGAATCAGCGGTCACGAAAAAGCCCAGATTACGCTTGACCAGACGACGCTCGTCTTCGGTCAGACCATTCGGGGTCTTCCACAGCTCGATGTCGCGCTGCATATTGATTTCCTGCGGCATCCAGTGGTTCGCACAGCCGGCCAGATACTTGTCCCATGCCCATTTGTACTTGAATGGCACAAGTTGATTGACATCGGTCTTGCCATTGATGATGCGCTTGTCCACCGCGTTGACACGGCCCTGAGTATCACCGGTCCTTTCAGGACGCGCCAGTATGCCCGGATCAAGTGCGGTATCGGCTTGAAATGCCGAAACAGGCGCACCGGTTGGCACCGACTGCAATTGCGGACGTGATTGAGGTGGGCGCGCTACGGGTGCTGCGGGTGCTGCGGTGTCTTCGTCCCAGGAGAGCATGGTCTTTTTTCCTCAGTTACTTGTAGGGGTTCATCGTTACAGCTTAGTCCGGGTTGATAGTGCCGGCTTGATCGGTATCTTGATCGATGCAAGCCGGCGGCAACTTACTGGCAAGCCTCGCACTCTTCAAAGCCGGGATCGCCAGGTCGCAGCATGCAGGCGGGACCATCAGCCTCCGCCGCCGCGCCCACCGTCGCCGGCATATCGGAGGAGACGGCATTGAGCGCGCCAGCCTTCGAGGTCGACTTCTCGGTGTGTGTGGCACCGATGGTTCGCAGGTAGTACGTTGTCTTGAGACCGCGCAGCCAGGCGAGCTTGTAAGTTTCATCGAGCTTCTTGCCAGATGCGCCAGCCATATAAATGTTCAGCGACTGGGCCTGATCAATCCATTTCTGGCGACGCGAAGCAGCTTCGACGAGCCAGCTTGGATCAACTTCGAAAGCCGTTGCATACAGCTCACGCAGATCCTGCGGAATGCGATCAATGCGTGCGAGGCTGCCATCAAAGTATTTCAGATCAGCGATCATCACTTCATCCCAGAGGCCACGGGCTTTCAAATCACGCACCAGATGCTCATTGATTTCGGTGAATTCTCCAGACAGATTCGATTTCACGTAGAGATTTTGATACGTGGGCTCGATACAAGCTGACACGCCAATAATGTTGGAGATGGTCGCGGTCGGCGCGATCGCTACGCAATTGGAGTTGCGCATACCGTACTGCTTGATGCGATCGCGCAGCTTGCTCCAGTCCAGCGTTTCAGTGGCATCGACTTCGAGATACCCCCCGCGCTCTTCAGCCAGCAGCTTGAGCGAATCCTGCGGCAAGATGCCGCGATCCCACAACGATCCACGGTAGGAGCTGTATGTGCCACGCTCTTCGGCCAGCTCGGTGGAGGCTAGGTAGGCGTAATAGCAGACCGCCTCCATCGAACGGTCTGCAAACTCGACCGCATCTTTTGAAGCATAAGGTATGCGCATCATGTGCAGGCAATCCTGGAAACCCATAATGCCCATACCGACCGGGCGATGACGCAGGTTCGAATCGCGCGCCTTCTTCACAGCATAGTAATTAATGTCGATAACGTTATCGAGCATGCGCATCGCAGTGTTGATGGTTTTCTGCAGCTTGTCGTGATCAAGCTTGCCATCCTTCATATGCGCCGGCAGATTGACCGAGCCCAGGTTGCAGACTGCGATCTCGGAATCGTTGGTATTGAGCGTGATCTCGGTGCACAGGTTGGAGCTGTGAACCACGCCAACATGCTGCTGGGGCGAACGAATATTGCATGGATCTTTGAAGGTGATCCAGGGATGGCCGGTCTCGAAGAGCATCGAGAGCATCTTGCGCCACAAATCCAGCGCCTGAATTTTCTTGAACAGCTTGAGTTCGCCGCTGGCGGCCTTTGCTTCGTAGCCCAAATAAGCGGTCTCGAACTCCTTGCCAAACTTCTCGTGCAGGTCCTTGACATCGGAAGGCGAGAACAAGGTCCACTCGCCTTTTTCCATTACCCGCTTCATGAACAGGTCGGGAATCCAGTTCGCCGTGTTCATGTCGTGAGTGCGACGACGATCGTCACCGGTATTTTTGCGCAGGTCGAGAAATTCCTCGATATCCATGTGCCAGGTCTCGAGATAGGCGCAGACGGCCCCCTTGCGCTTGCCGCCCTGGTTGACCGCGACAGCGGTGTCATTCACAACTTTCAGGAAAGGCACAACACCCTGCGATTTACCATTAGTGCCTTTAATATGCGCACCCAGTGCGCGGACCGGCGTCCAGTCATTACCCAGACCACCCGCATACTTTGCCAGCAATGCGTTTTCCTTGATGGCTTCGTAAATGCCGTCCAGATCATCCGATACCGTGGTCAGATAGCAGGAGGAGAGCTGTGACCGCAGCGTGCCAGAGTTGAACAGCGTCGGCGTCGAGCTCATGAAATCGAAGCTCGACAACAAATGGTAGAACTCGATTGCGCGCGCTTCGCGATTGATTTCGTTGAGCGCCAGACCCATCGCAACGCGCATGTAGAAAGCCTGCGGCATTTCGATGCGCGCGCCCTGAATGTGCAGGAAGTAGCGGTCATATAAAGTCTGCAAACCCAGGTAACCGAACTGCAAATCGCGATCGGCAACCAGTGCCTCAGCGAGCATTTTCAGATCGAATTGCGCAAGCTTGGCGTCGAGCAGATCGGCATCAATCCCTTTTTTGATGAATTTTGGGAAGTAATCCAGATAGTGCTGGCTTGCGTCACCTTGCGGGACTTCCTGGCCAAATACTTCTTTACGAATGGTGTGCATCAACAGACGCGCAGTGACCTGGCTGTAGGCTGGATCTTTTTCCATCAGCACGCGCGCTGCCAGAATGGCAGATTTGTACAGCTCTTCAACGGGCACACCGTCATACAGATTGCGCACAGTTTCATGCAGGATCGCGTCAGCATCAGCGTATTGTTCCAGCCCTATACAGGCAGAGGTGATCATGGCCTTGAGCTTGTTCATGTCCAGTGGCACGCGCTGACCGTCGGCAACGATCTGCAGCGATGACTCACGGGCTGGCGCAGGCTTGTTTGCCTGTTGCTGCGCGCGCTCTTCCATGCGCTTGGCGCGGTAAAGCACATAGGCGCGCGCGACATCATGCTCACCCGAACGCATCAGTGCGAGCTCAACCTGATCCTGCACGTCCTCGATGTGGAAAGTACCGCCCGCAGGTTGGCGACGCATCAGAGTAGACACAACGCCCACTGTCAACTGCTCGACCAGCTCGCGCACGCGCGCCGAAGCTGCGCCCTGACCACCATTCACCGCCAGAAATGCCTTGGTCATGGCGATGGAAATCTTGGATGGCTCAAAACCCACTACTGCGCCGTTGCGGCGAATGATCTTGTAATCGTGGAGCGACGCAGTCGCGCCGGGAGACGAGGGTGCGAGCGCCGAGACGGCGGGTGCGCCACTGATGTTGCCAGTGGACTTGGCTGAAATTTCCTGACTGGTCTGCACTTCGCCTCCCCAAAAAGGTCATACCTCGGACATTACTGCCCTGTTGTCTCTGTTTTGCCGGACAAATGCCGGCACCATGATTTCTACTTAGCGGCTGGCGCGCTGTACGCTGCATTGCGCAGACACACCGATAGATTTGATACGGATGGGCCTAGAGGGTGTTCTGCATTTATTCTAGGGTTTCGTTCCGGCGATAAGGGTTCAACGCAAGACGCCGCACGACGCTCAGGGTGGCGCCCTGTGCAAGCGTGCTAACGCAGCGATGAGCCCCTCTCACCCGAACCCTTCGGACAGCCCAGACAACAGGCCGAAGCCGGCGTTACGACGACGCATCGTCGCGCCTTGCATCCGACCCGTTGCCTGAGCTGCGCAACCCCAAAACCAATGCAGACCACCCTCTACCAAGCCCCACATTCATCCGGGTATGCACCCTTTAAAACGCTTCGCCCATTGTGTGGGCTGGTCTGACTTGGTCAGTTCAGTTGAATTAGCGAAAACACTAGATCTAGTAGATTAAGCGTCCACGGGCACTAATTCTAGTGCCCGCCTGCTTAACTTGCAACCGATTTTTACGCTTGGAAACTTAGCGCAAACGCAGTTTTCGTGTCAGAAAACCCGCGCACGATCAGAGTTGCCATCTCGGATCGGTAGCGATCCCAGTCAAACTGCGGCCCCGGGTCAGTTTTGCGGCCAGGTGCAATATGTTCATGCCCTGTTACGTGGGCCAGCGGATGCGCAACAACCAGCGCTTTTGTGAGCGCAACCAAGGTGCGATATTGCACATCGCAAAATGGCGTGTGGTCATCGCCCTCTAATTCAATCCCGATTGAGAAATCGTTACACTTCTCATGGTCATCAAAAGTTGACACTCCGGCATGCCAAGCACGGTCGTGTGTGCTCACGAATTGCGTTGCACTGCCATCGCGCCGGATTAAAAAATGAGCGGACACGCGCAGCCCTTCGAGCTGAGCAAAATACGGATGTGCTTTGCAATCGAGCTGGTTGGTAAACAGCGCCTCAATGTAATCACCACCGTACTCACCGGGCGGCAAGCTGATGTTGTGAATGACGAGCAAATTGATTGCCACTTGCGACGGACGGGCGTCGTAATTTGGGCTACGCACCTGGTGAATTTCCCGGCACCAGCCGGCGTCATCGATCGAAAAACAAAATTCAGTCGGGGTCATGAATCGTCAGTCGCTGCATACGGTAACGTAGTTGCCGCAAGCTTATCCCAAGAAGCGATGCTGCGCGGCTTCGATTGAACCGTGTCTGCTGCAAGGCGCGACGAATCAAGTCACGCTCGACGCTGGCCAGATGCGCAGGGAGACATACCGGGAGCACAACCTTGTCCACTGCGTATGCGCTCGCGCAAGCAGTCATGTCGCTCCTTGAAAAGACATCGATTGACGTGGTTCGGGCAAGGCTCTCGAAATGTAAGTCATCCCGGTCGATGACAGCGCCAGCAGAAAAGGCCAGCGCCCGCTCCAGCACATTCTCAAGCTCGCGCACATTCCCTGGGAAATCATAGGCAACGAGCTGCTCCATTGCGGCTTCGCTGATCACCGGCTTGCTCGCGCCGGGTACTAGACGCCTGAGAATGGCATCACACAGCAAAGGAATGTCTTCTCGTCTTGCACGCAATGGCGGCAAGGACAGCGAGATGACCTGGAGGCGAAAGTACAAATCCTGTCGAAAACTGCCTCGCTCCACCACGGAAGCAAGATTCTGATGGGTGGCCGATAAAATCCGCACATCGATGACATCCTCACGCTGCGCACCCAGCTTTCGCACGCGCCGCTCCTGAATCGCACGCAGCAGTTTCACTTGCATGGCCAGTGGCAGCTCCGAGACCTCATCAAGGAATAGTGTGCCGCGGTGCGCGGCATGAAAGAAGCCCTGACGCTCTTCGTTGGCACCCGTAAAGGCGCCGCGACGATAACCAAAAAATTCAGCCTCCATCAGACTTTCGGGAATTGCACCGCAGTTGACGGCGATGAAAGGCTGACCGGCGCGCGGGCTGTGCGCGTGAATATCGCGTGCCGCCAACTCCTTGCCACTACCCGACTCACCATAGATCGCAACTGGCGCGGTACCGGTCGCAAGTTTTCTGATGCGATCACGCACCTCCTGCATGGCACGGGATTCACCCAGAAGCCGAAATGCGATGGAGGAGACAGCGTCAGGAACAGAGATCATGGCTGATGCCAGAAACGGGACGCGCTAGGTTAAGTCATCCCAATTAATACAGCTGCACGATAAGCGAAAAACACAACACCGCGTCCTCGCATTAAGCAAAACACAAACTATCCTCGGGGAATAAAGAAAGGCTGCACCGGACTGTGGTCTATCTGTTGCCATGCAGCCGTCGATGCGCTTCGCTGCAAAAAGTGATGGCACCGGCGCCATGTAGTGCCTCGGAGTGGGGCAGATGAATCCCGCATTGCGCGCATCTGACCATGGCTTCGGCGACCTCATCCGCACCCGAGTTCGAGGCCGAACGAGCCGAATCAGCGGATGAAGCGGGCTTGGAGGAAGATTGCTTTGAAACGGTGTACCAGCGCCAGGCCAAATAGATAATAGCCGCCCAAATCAGATATTTCACGCAAGGCTCCTGTGCAACACCACCTCCATCACGAAGCGACTACCGACATACGCAAGCAAGAGTGTTGCAAAACCGGTGAGCGTGAACGACAGCGCTGTCTTACCGCGCCATCCTCTCCATTGACGACCCGCCAGAAGCAAGCCGAATAGCACCCAAGAGAGCATGGTGAACAATGTCTTGTGTTCGAGACGGAAGGGTTTGCCAAAGACAGCTTCTGAAAAGAACACACCGGAGACGACCGTCATTGTGAGTAACAGGAAACCGAAACTGATCAACCTGAATAGCACGCGCTCCATCGTGAGCAACGCAGGCAAACGGTCAATAGCGAGCGCAAACCAGCCCCGCTGAGAGGCTGCCGTAGGCAATGCATGCAAACGCGACTCCTGCATCGCCATCAACACCGCATGAAAGGCGGCGATCGTCAGCGATCCATAGGCGAAAGTCGACAAGGCCACATGCCAAGAGAACCAAGGCGACTTGCCGGCCAGCGGAATTTCTGATCCCGGAAAAAATGCGGGCAGCACAATCACAATCGCTGCGATCGGTAAAACCAGACGACGCAATCCATCGACCGACAGATTGCGGTTTTCTATCCAGTAAGCCGCCACCGTCATCCACAGCGCGGCGGAGAGCATCACGGCAAAGCCCAGTCGAAGATAGTCGGGCGTTATCACGATACTGGCGAGCGCTGCACCATGCAATAGCCAACCGACTGCCGTACCCAAGGTGATGAAACGGCGCTGCTGCTCGGGTAATAACGAACAGACAATGTAGAGCAATCCGGCTGCGTGAATGAAAAGAAGTTGCATAAACAAAGTGTACACCATGGCTCTACTGCTAAAGCGCCACGAGGGGGGACTAATGAACCCGCTTTTTGTGGCGAGTCCGCACAGTTACAGGGCGGCAGGCACGTTGAAAATCAAGGGGTTGGCTCTGTTTTTTCGGGCGCCTATGTTGGGATTACCATTGAACCAGCGCTTGCCCGCAACGTGCTTCGGGTAGAATCTCCCGTTAACTTTCCCCAGTAGGCGATCGTTCCCGCGCCCACTTTCCTGATCTACATTCAAGGCACCTCATGCTCGATAATCTGACTCAAAGACTGGCCAAAGTCGTCAAGACCATGCGTGGCGAAGCACGGCTAACCGAATCGAATACGGCTGACATGCTACGTGAGGTTCGCCTCGCGCTACTCGAAGCGGACGTAGCGCTGCCGGCCGTACGCGACTTTATTGCGCGCGTGAAGGAAAAAGCGCTGGGCGAGCAAGTGGTGGGCTCACTCACGCCGGGACAAGCGCTAGTGGGTGTTGTGCACGACGAACTGGCCAGCCTGATGGGGGGTGATCTTGGCCCGGAAGCAAGTCAGCTATCATTTGCAACGCAGCCACCTGCCATCATCCTGATGGCCGGCTTGCAGGGCGCCGGTAAGACCACGACCGTCGGCAAGCTCGCCAAGTTTTTACAAGAACAGAAAAAGAAAAAGGTACTGACTGTCTCCGCCGACGTCTATCGTCCTGCAGCCATCGGGCAGCTGCAGACAGTGACAAGCCAGGCTGGCGCCGATTTTTTCCCCTCCAGTGCGACTGACAAGCCAGTCGACATTGCACTCGCTGCGCTCGATTACGCGAAAAAGCATCACCATGATGTGCTTGTCATCGATACCGCCGGACGTCTGGGTATCGATGAAGCAATGATGCAGGAAATCAGCGCCCTGCACGCCGCAGTCACACCCATCGAAACCCTGTTCGTCGTCGATGCCATGCTTGGCCAGGACGCCATCAATACCGCTCGCGCATTCAATGAAGCGCTGCCACTGACTGGCATCGTCCTGACCAAACTCGATGGCGATTCACGCGGTGGCGCTGCCCTCTCGGTGCGCCATGTCACCGGCAAGCCCATCAAATTTGCAGGCATCGCAGAAAAACTCGATGGCCTTGAGCCCTTCGATCCAGATCGCATGGCCAATCGTATTCTGGGCATGGGCGACATACTGGCCCTGGTCGAAGAGGCGAAAAAAGGCGTCGACATGGCTGCGGCTGAGGATCTTGCACACAAGATCAAAGGTGGCGGCAAGTTCGACCTCAATGATTTCAAGGCGCAGCTCTCCCAGATGAAGAAAATGGGCGGACTGTCGGGACTCATGGATAAATTGCCTGCCCAAATGCAGCAAGCGGCAGCGGGCGCAAACATAGGGATGGCGGAAAAACAAGTACGGCGCATGGAAGGCATCATCAACGCCATGACCTTGCAGGAGCGTGCAAAGCCTGATCTGATCAAGGCCTCTCGGAAGCGCCGGATCGCCGCTGGTGCGGGCGTTCAGGTACAGGAAGTCAATCGTATGCTGGCCCAATTCGAGCAGATGCAGGGCATGATGAAGAAATTTAAAGGTGCCGGCATGATGAAAATGATGCGCGGCATGAAGGGTATGTTGCCCGGCATGCGCTGAGATCCGGACGCATTCGTATCGGGGGAAGTCGTTTCTGGCGTAATTTTTTCAGGGCCGTTGCACGACTTGGGTGAGACCTACATCACACCTGCGGCATTGTGATCACTATCTTGGGGCACTTTCCAGAGCGCGCTCTCATAGGGAAAAACCCGAAAAAAGCCATAAAAAATGCTTGCATCACAGGCAAAACCCTAAGACCATTGGCGGTGCGTGAATTGGCGCAATTTTTCACCACTACAGCAATGGAGGTTCGACAATGGCTACAGCCAAAAAAGCGGCAAAAAAACCCGCCGCCAAGAAAGCCCCGGCAAAGAAAAAGCCGGCAGTAAAAAAAGTAGCGGCCAAAAAGCCAGCAGCAAAAAAAGTGGCAGCGAAAAAACCAGCCGCAAAGAAAGTCGTAGCGAAAAAGCCTGCTGCAAAAAAGGTCGCCGCTAAAAAGGCGCCTGTAAAGAAAGCCAAAGCGACGACCGCTCGCAAGCCAAACGCAGCATTCATGAAGCCTCTGACACCGTCCGCAGCACTGGCCGCCGTCGTAGGTTCCAACCCGCTGCCGCGTACCGATGTGACCAAGAAGGTCTGGGACTACATCAAGAAGCACAAGCTGCAAGACAGCGTCAATCGCCGCAACATCAACGCAGACGACAAGCTGAAAGCTGTTTTCGGCGGCAAGAAGACTGTCTCCATGTTCGAGATGACCAAGCTCATCTCTGGCCACTTGAAATAATCCTCAGGTGCCGAACAAAAACGCCCGCACGATTGCGGGCGTTTTTGTTGATGGGTCCTAAGTGAAAAGTCGCTATTTCCCTTTTTGGTACGCGCCAACCGATTTGGCTAGATCCTGATATTCCTCGCAGCGCTTGCCGCATATCTGCTCCAGACGCGCCAAATGCTCAGCTGCCTTGTCTGGTTGGCCCGCCTTCAAATAGGCTTCGCCTATATATTCATGTGCACCTCGATGTTTGGGATCGATACGCAGCGCTTCCTTGTAATGCGTGAAGGATAAATTCAGGTCATCCAGATGGCGATAGGCATAACCCAGATAATTATGGATATCAGCACTCTCGGGCATGCGCGTGAGCGCTCGCGACAAAGAATCAACGGCGGATTTCCAGTCCTTACGTTCAATAGCTTTTTTACCAGCAACGAAATCTGCATCTTCCTTGTTGGCTGCAGGCTTGGACTGCGTCATGTTAGCCATAGCGTTCGGGAAGCTTGAGGCCAGCATCAATATAAACATCAGTTTTTTCATCACATCTCCTCAGTCCGAATTTTTAATGTTCCCAACGCTTCCATGCCGCACGCACTGCGTTCGGATAATCCGGCTTGCCGCGACTGCCATTGTATCGGCCTAGCGCGAGATACAGATTACCACTCTCCATATCGATATACATGCGCAAAATAGCGCAACCATAGCGAAGATTACTCTGCATGTGAAACAGCCGTGAGGGCTGACCATCACCAATGACACGCGTCCAGAAAGGCATGACCTGCATATACCCGCGCGCGCCTGCTTTCGATATTGCGTATTTGCGAAACCCAGACTCGACTTGAATCAGTCCCATCACCATTGCGGGATCAAGACCCGCGCGGCGTGACTCATACCAGACCGTCTGCAGGAATTCCGTGCGCAAGAGCGCATCCGGCATGCGACTGTGCAGCCGACGCGACATCGCATCAAACCAGCTCTGCCATGAGGCCTTGTCCACATCACTCGCAAATGAGAGATGCGGCGGCCTCGAATCTGCAATAGCGCGCGCAAGCGCAACCCGTACGGCATCTGCGAGCGCCTCCTCGCGTTGATTACCCGCATCAGCACGATGCAGTACACCGACTGCGAGCAGCATCGCCAACCATAATCTCCACCAGCACGAAGCAATGGCTGCTGCAGTCACAGCTCAAACCAAATGCGTGCGCAGGAAAGTCAGCATTCCACCACGCGCCACTGGCGTAGCCACCTCCTCGCGACGACCCTGATATTCGAGCATGCCGTCTTTGAGACTACGCTCTCCGATGACGACGCGATGCGGCACGCCGATCAGCTCCCAGTCCGCAAACATCACACCAGGGCGTTCGCCTCGATCATCCAGAATCACATCGATACCGGCAGCATTGAGCTCATCATAAAGACTATCGGTTGCCTCGCGAACGACATCACTGCGGTCATAGCCCATGGGGCACAGTACCACCTCAAAAGGCGCGATTGACGTCGGCCAGATGATGCCCTTCGCATCAAAATTCTGCTCGATCGCCGCGCCCAGAATGCGAGTGATGCCGATGCCATAGCAACCCATTTGCATGAGCTGCGGTTTTCCTTGCTCGTCGAGATAGGTTGCTTTCATGTCTTCTGAATAGCGCGTCCCGAGCTGGAACACATGACCGACCTCGATACCTCGCTGAACCTCTAACACGCCCTTGCCATCGGGCGAAGGATCACCGGCCACCACATTACGCAAATCAGCTACAACGGGCTCTGGAAGATCACGCCCCCAGTTCACACCGGTGTAATGAAAGCCCTCCGCATTCGCACCACATACAAAATCGCTCATGGCCGCGACGGCTCTGTCGGCTGCAATCTTCACCGATGCACTCGCATTCATCGGACCGATGTAGCCGGGCGGTGTGCCAAAGTGCTCAAGAATTTCAGTGTCATTTGCAAAACGAAAAGTGCCAATACCGGGTAGCTTGCCAGCTTTGACTTCATTGAGCTCGTGGTCGCCGCGCACTAGCAGCAACCAGATGGCGCGCGGGCCGTCATCTTTTTCAACCGATAGCACTACTGACTTCACGGTTTGCGTGAGAGGCAAACCGAGAAACTGCGCGACATCCTCGCAGCGGGTCTTGCCCGGTGTGGGTGTCTTCTCCAGGGCCTTGCAGGGTTCAGCACGCGGCACCGCAGGCGCTACCGCCTCGGCTGCTTCCATGTTGGCCGCATAGTCCGAGGTCGGGCAGTACACCAGGGCATCCTCGCCGGTATCGGCAATCACATGAAATTCCTGCGAGCCTGAGCCACCGATCGCCCCGTTGTCGGCAGCCACTGCGCGAAAACGAAGGCCGAAGCGGGTGAAGATGCGGGTGTACGCATCGACCATCACCTGATACGAGTGTCTCAAGCCATCCACATCACGATCAAATGAGTAAGCGTCTTTCATCGTGAATTCACGCCCGCGCATCAGGCCAAAGCGGGGCCTGCGCTCGTCGCGGAATTTGGTCTGAATATGATAAAAATTGACCGGCAGCTGGCGGTAAGACTTGATTTCGCTGCGCGCGATATCGGTAATCACCTCCTCGGAGGTCGGCTGCATCGCATAATCGCGGCCGTGGCGGTCTTTCAGTCGCAAGAGCTCCGGACCCATCTTGTCCCAACGACCGGTCTCCTGCCAGAACTCCGCGGGCTGCACTAGCGGCATCAGCAGCTCGACTGCACCCGCCCGGTCCATCTCCTCGCGAACGATATTCTCTACCTTGCGGATCACCCGCAATCCCATGGGCATATAGTTGTAGATACCGGAGCCTAGGCGCCGGATCATGCCGGCACGAAGCATCAGCTTGTGGCTCACGATTTCGGCATCGGAGGGGGCTTCTTTGAGTGTTGAAATAAAAAAACGGGATGCGCGCATGGAGTGTGAAATCTTTTGAAAAAGAGGGGGTTATAATCATTCCAATTTTAAAGTATTCGCTGGCCACCGAGCCTGCAGATTGCGCTACCCTCGCTTTGGACCGCCCACCTACCGTGTGCAGCCCTCGCCTGCAGTGCATCCGCGCCGGTGACCGCAGAAAAAGCGAGGGGCATCATGCTAGACCGCGAAGGCTTTCGCCCGAACGTCGGCATTATCCTGCTGAACCACCAAAACGAGGTCTGGTGGGGCAAGCGGGTGCGTGAACATTCCTGGCAGTTCCCGCAGGGTGGCATCAAACACGGGGAGACACCCGAACAGGCGATGTACCGCGAGCTCGAGGAAGAAGTCGGCCTGCGTGCGGAACATGTCAAGATCATCGGGCGCACTCGCGACTGGCTGCGCTACGAGGTTCCTGATCATTTCATCAAGCGCGAGGTGCGTGGTCACTATCGTGGTCAAAAGCAGATCTGGTTCCTGCTGCGCATGATGGGTCGTGACTGTGATGTGAATTTGCGTATTTCCGAACATCCCGAGTTCGACGCGTGGCGATGGCACGACTATTGGGTACCGATGGACATGGTGATCGAGTTCAAGCGAGATGTTTATACGCGGGCATTACAGGAACTGTCGCGCTTCCTCAACCGGTCAGTACCCGCTGTACGGCGATCAGCGCGCGAGCGGGTGTCGCAAAATTCGCTCGCGAGGCCCAACGAGAAGTCCTCGGTCACTGAATCGGATTCGGAATGACGAGTACCTACCGTCGTTGCAGGGTTCTCTGGCTAGCCTTTGCACTACCGACCCCCTGGACTGTCTGGGCTCAGGAAAATTCGGCCACCACAGACACGGCTGACGATGCAGCGCCGTTGATACTCCCCGCGGCGCCTGCGAAAGAAAGCCTTCTGCCCTTCTACGTCAGCCCGACGACCACCATGAGTTTCGCCGTTGATGCCACTTCGGTCAGCGTCACGGCTGATGGGGTGGTGCGATTCACACTCGTGGTCACCAGCAACGAGGGTGCGCGCAATGTAAGCTACGAAGGCATACGCTGCAAAACAGCCGAGAGAAAACTGTATGCAACTGGGATTGCCGATGGCACCTGGTCAGCATCACGCAACAATGCATGGAGTCAGATTCGAGATGTGGGCGCGAACCGTCAATACGCGGCGCTGTACAAAGATTATTTCTGTGATTTTAGTTCGGTCGCCGGAAACGCAGCAGCGATCGTGAAGCGGATACGGCAGAAGAAAACCTTGCGCTGATTTCAGCAGGCACCTGAAGGCTCGAACAAAAAGCCACTCGCTAGGCGGGCCGCCGTAGACAGGACGGTTGTACGACAAGGTGACGCAACAACGCCAGCGGCTTTTTTAGCGTCTATAAAAACCGGGGATACTTTTTTTGCTCTGCACGCGGATGACGGCCTTCGCCGAGAGGATTACTTTGTGGTCAGCCGCTTAATGCGATTGCTTCCGTTGTTAGTACCTGGCCTAAAGCAATACCAAATTATCTCGATGAATCAATTCCACCTCCTCGACATACCCGAGAATCTCTGCGATTTCGGACGAGGGTTTGCGCATGATACGTTTAACCTCGGTACTTGCGTAATTCGACATGCCGCGGGCAATGGCTTTACCGGTCGTATCAACACAAGTGATCACATCACCACGACCAAAGTCCCCGCCAACGTCCGTCACACCAATAGGTAATAGCGACTTGCCCTCTTCGAGTAATTTTTGGACTGCACCCGGGTCCAGCGTTACCTGACCAGCGGTTTTCAGATGATCAGCCATCCACTGTTTGCGGGCGGTGAGTCGTGCCGTTTGCGCAGTGAGCTGCGTGCCTATCGCCTCACCCTCTGCAAGTCGTACCAGCACTTGATCTTCCCTGCCCCAGGCAATCACCGTGTGGGCGCCAGAGCTCGACGCACGACGCGCGGCCAGTATCTTGGTCAGCATGCCACCACTGCCAATGCCCGACCCGGCGCCACCCGCCATGGCTTCGAGTTCCGGATCACCGGCTTTGGCTTCGTGTACAAATGTCGCATCGGTATTTTTGCGCGGATCGCTGGTATACAAACCACGTTGGTCAGTCAGGATGATGAGGGCATCTGCCTCAATGAGATTGGCCACCAGCGCCCCCAGCGTGTCGTTGTCACCGAACTTGATTTCATCGGTGACGACGGTGTCGTTTTCATTGATGACAGGGACCACACCCAGTTCGAGCAGTGTGAACAAGGTTGAGCGTGCATTCAGATATCGTTCGCGATCAGCAAGATCAGCATGTGTGAGCAAAACCTGCGCGGTGCGCAAATCATGTGCACGAAAACTGGTTTCATAAATCTGCGCGAGTCCCATTTGCCCAACAGCGGCACAGGCTTGCAATTCATGAATGGCTACGGGACGACGCTCAAAACCCAGACGCAACATGCCTTCAGCGACGGCACCAGAACTCACCAGCACGACCTGCTTGCCCATACGACGCAAATGCGCGATCTGATCCGCCCATTTGGCGATGGCCGAATGATCCAGACCGCGTCCCTCATTAGTGACGAGCGAAGACCCCACCTTGACAATCACGCGCTGGGCTTGCCCGATGATGGACTGCATGATCAGTCAGCGAGTTTGAAACGGGGATCGTCGGTATCGATGGAGTCAATGCCCATCGCCGCCTCGGCAAGACCGGATTGCTCGCGCTGTTCCTGCTGGCGCTGCATCGCAAGATGTTCGTAGATTTCCTTGACGAGCTCATCACAACCTTCGTGCGTGAGTGCAGAAATGCGAAACATCGGACCTTTCCATCCAAAACGCTTGATGAAATCCTTTACCTTTGCGTCACGATCGTCTTCTGGCACCATGTCGAGCTTGTTCAGCACCAGCCAGCGTGGCTTGTCGAACAGGCTCTCGTCATATTTTTTCAACTCTTTCACGATGGCCTTCGCTTCTTTGACAGGATCAATGTTTGTGTCAAATGGTGCAAGATCAACGATATGTAAAAGCAGCCGTGTGCGCTGCAGGTGACGCAGAAACTGCACACCCAGACCCGCACCATCAGCCGCACCTTCGATCAGGCCTGGAATATCGGCAATGACAAAACTTTTTTCATGGCTCACGCGCACCATACCCAGATTGGGATGCAAGGTCGTGAAGGGATAGTCAGCAATCTTGGGGCGTGCGTTGGACACGGCAGCGATGAAGGTGGATTTACCGGCATTAGGCATACCGAGCAAGCCAACATCGGCGAGCACTTTGAGTTCGAGCCGCAATTCACGACGCTCGCCCTCTTTACCATCGGTTTTCTGGCGCGGCGCACGATTGGTCGATGTCTTGAAATGAATATTGCCCCAACCGCCTTCACCGCCTTTGGCGAGTAGCGCAACCTGACCGTGCTCAGTAAGATCGGCAATGATGGCGCCATCATTTTGATCGGCGATGAGCGTTCCTACCGGCATACGCAAATAAATATCGTCGGCACCTTTGCCGTAGCAATCCGAGCCGCGTCCGTTTTCACCCCGCTTAGCGCGATGCAGTTTTGCGAAACGATAGTCAACCAGCGTGTTGATATTGCGGTCGGCCACAGCAAAGATGCTGCCACCCTTGCCGCCATCGCCACCATCGGGGCCACCAAACGGCCGGAATTTTTCACGGCAAAACGACGCAACGCCATTGCCGCCATCGCCGGCGACGACTTCGATTTTTGCTTCGTCAATGAACTTCATGAGTTTCTGCCGCTGTAAAGTAAAAAGGCCCTACCTGCGGCAGAGCCTTTTCGCAGGATGTTCGTGCCGGTCAGGCCGGTACCACCATCACAGTATGACGTTTTTGCGCACCCTTGACAGCGAAGTGAACCTTGCCATCGATGAGTGCAAACAGCGTGTGGTCCTTACCCATCCCAACATTTTCGCCGGGATGAAGCTTGGTGCCACGCTGACGAACAATGATGCCGCCCGCGTTGATAATCTGGCCGCCGTAGACCTTCACGCCCAGTCGTTTCGATTCTGAATCGCGGCCGTTACGCGTGGTACCGCCGCCTTTTTTGTGTGCCATTTGGTGCTCCTGATGACGGGTTGAGTCGGATCTGCGGGTTAGCCGTTGATCGAGACAATCTGCAATTCGGTATAGTTTTGACGATGTCCCTGACGCTTTTGATAGTGCTTGCGTCGACGCATCTTGAAAATCTTCACCTTGTCATGGCGACCCTGCGCCACTACCGTAGCAAGCACCTTGGCACCCTGAACCAGAGGCGAACCAACTTGGATGGTTTCACCGGCGCCCACTGCAAGCACCTGGTCCAGCGTGATTTCGGAGCCAATGTCTGCCGGTATCTGTTCTACTTTAA